>Ga0210402_10000872_pt1 | contig 32450 bp, 30 predicted proteins | sample IncBWC7MmetaG_FD_161055 | JGI IMG/M metagenome (GOLD analysis project Ga0210402, IMG submission 161055) | Forest soil microbial communities from Barre Woods Harvard Forest LTER site, Petersham, Massachusetts, United States - Inc-BW-C-7-M | ecosystem: Environmental > Terrestrial > Soil >...
GCGAATCTCAGCCTGGAGCGTCTCGTCCATGCAGTACCTCCTTCGTACTGCTGAACAAGGTAGGTCTATATAGTATCAATGTCAATATGTCATACAACATACCGACCTTCAAATGTCCAAACTCCAGAGCACGCCGGAGGCGTGCCGGATATTGGCCGGCGGCGAGCGCCGCAGGCGCGCCGCCACCGGATTCCGATCCCCTCCAGTTGCGCACCCCGGATGGGGTGCCGGATCGCCGTCCGCGACCCCTGCCGGGGTCGGGAGTGTGGTGGCGATTGGGACCGGCGGCGGCGCGCCTTTGGCGCTTGCCACCGGCTGAGAGCGTTATGGCGACCAAAGTTTTCGTATTAACTTACTTGACTCACAGCCTTTCGGGGGTTTCCCCTCCGGGGAACAGGCCGGTTTCGTTTTTGTAGGGCTGGCGCTTGCGATCCTCGCGGCGCTGGCCCCATACATTGCGGCTCATGTACTGTATCCACTTAGCGCTGCCCCGATCGTATTTAGCGGCGTACTGAAACACTTGTCGGTCCTTAGTGCCAAAGATGTCGTCATACCGCACGCCGCCCGCGACGTACATGCCGCACCGTCCTTCAGCGACGTCGGCAATATCATCGATACCGTAAATAGATGGCGCTTGAACGTCCAAGCTCATCGTGTCGTTGGCTCCGATAGTAACGTTGCTTTCGAGAAGGTTCTGCGGATCTTCCGATCCGGGGCTTCCCGGCATGATGCGCGACTGCCTGACAAACCGATCTCCACTAAGAGTCACGTTGATTGCAGGAGTTTGGCCGGTGTTCCTGAAGGTTACGCTAATGTCATTTGGCACGTTGTTTTCGTACCAAGATGTAGTCTCGATACTGTCAATTACAATCCGTGCGCGAGCCAGTGCATAAGCATGCTCGCGGCTTGCTGTCATCTCGGCAAGTTGGCCGGCCATCAACTTTACTTGACCCGACGCGGCGTCGGCAGCTTTCCTAGTTTCCTTCAACGCGCCGCGCATATAGACAGCCTGTTTTTCCATAGCAAGCCATTGTCGAAACATGAGAATCACCAGCAGGGCGGTAAAGAGCAGATTCAGGGCGGTGGCCGCGATGGGCCACCAATCGGTAGGTGGTTTGTACTCGGCCTGATTGCCGAGCTGTTGCTGTATCCAGAGTGGCGACGGGCTGCCGCCCTGACTGCCTCCGGCAGGCGCCGTGCTGGTCGTCTTTTGATTGGCTTCAGTTTTGCTTGCTGCTGGGGCGCTCTGATTCTGATTTTCCTGAGCTGTTTTAGCTGGAACTGGGGGTGGTGGCTGTGATGTCGTCGCCGTTACCACGAGAGCCAGAAACGCTACTGCGCGAAGCATCGGGCGATCATACCGCGCTCGCTCGCTAGGACGTGCGCGATCCCACCAATTACGACGCCATCAAATAACTTCCGATCAACTCGCGCGGAGGGAGAGTAGGGTATCGACATGGCTGAGTCGATATCGCACGGACGCCTCACTCTCGTGCGGAAAGTGTTTATCCGACCGCTCATGTTGATCGCGATCGTATCGCCGTGCTCAGTTTTTGCACTCATGAGCGGGTTCGTGCTCATTCGTGACGAGTTCGTTCAGCCAAAAAACCCAGAGAAGTGGAAACTTATCGTCCTTTTTCACGCGTTGCCGTGGTGGGTCTGGGTTATGGCCACTCTAATCTTGATGATGATCGTTGTTATAGAAGGCGCTGTCCGATATTCACATCCCAGCGCTGCCCAGTTACCACCGCAATCGCCCAAACCCACCACGACTGCTGAGGAGCAATACTGGAATCTAAGGCGAACATCCGAAGCCCCGGAACTCGTCAGGAAGTATTTTTCGGAACCGCTTGGATCGGCCCCTACAGAGAAATCCCTGCCAAGACAATGGCTGAATGGTCCAATAGTCGAACCGGAGGTGATTCAATCCGCTGATTTGCGCTCCGTCAATGTGTTCGTAGCCAACCTCGGCGATGATGCGGCTATTGACGTTACCATAGCACCAATCGGCGGCGGCTCGATTTCGTTCGGAGTAGTTCGCGTCCTGATGGCCTCGGAGCCAAAAGCAAAGGTTCCGATATTTATTGGTGCAGATGTGCCTATGCTTAGTTTGCTTGATAGTCGCTCTGAGTTTCTTGTAGCGTGGGAGCACGTAAAGCGGAAGAACGTTGAAAAGTCGCGGGGAGCCCTATGCTACGTTGCTTATGTGCGCTCGTATTCTGGTACCACGGTGGCCGGTTACGTTCCGCTATGCCTGACGTACAACTATAGCCACGGCCGCAGTTTCCACACTCACGCCTACGTCTTGGCAGACGTCTCTGAATATCAGATAGCTATTCGGCGGAAGTCGGATTCCGAGGCTGTTTTAGGCGCTTCACCGGAACATGCTTAGGTACGTCCCGCTTATCGACTCGGAACAGCGAAGAAGGCGATGAGTGCCAGGCCTTCGTTTTGCGGTCAGCACTAAGCTACTGGGACTCTTGCACTTATCGCCGTCGTTATCCGCTGCTCCATCGAGTCGAGCGTTATTTGAATATGCAGGTCGCCGACCGTTGATCAACTCCGGATTGACAGGAGCAGCCCCACCTTCTGCAAGACCTCAGCGAGAACCTCGGGTGGCAACGACGCAATGTAGCGCACGTTGCGCACTCGCCAATCCAAACTCTTCAACTGATCCGCGAGCACCACGCCGCCGACCGCAAGCCCAGGCGGAATCAGCACCTCGAACGGATAGCTCTTGACTTGGCTGGTGACCGGCGCGAACACCGCCAGAACGGACTTGGCATTGTAGATCGCCGGCGACAGAACCACCGCCGGGCGCCGGCCAGCCTGCTCATGGCCGGCCTGAGGATCAAAGGAGAGCGCGACGACATCGCCCCGATCGGGAACGTAGTTGCCACTACCAGACTTCGTTGCCAACGGCGTTCCCCGTCTCGACCTCGGCGTGCCGGTTGCTCGGTGTGATCTTCGCGACGAGATCCTCGAGCGTTAGCTGCGGCTCCTCGATCGCGACGACGACAAGCTTCCCGCTGCGAACCGTCACATCGACAGCAGAGTCCTCACGCAGACTCGCTTCCTCCGCGAATGGTTTCGGGATGCGAAGAGCCAAGCTGTTACCCCACTTCTGAATGCGTGCCTTCATACCTTCCCCTTGTTTCTACAAAGAATACACCAAGGTTCACGCGGAGGCCGGAGGCGCGGAGGCAAGGGATTCGCATCTCCTCCGCGCCTCCTAGTCTCCGCGTGAACCTTACTTTGCGAACTCGGCGAGCTTTCGCAATCGGATGCTCGGATCGCTGGCGAAGTCGTGGCGGAGCCAGCCGAGGTGGCCGGCGCCGAAGATCACCAGGAGGCGCTCGTTGGGGGAGTCGGCGAGGCGGACGACGTTGCTGTAGATGCGCATGTTGCGGCGGAACCAGTCGGCCACCAGGTCGGCGCCGGACCAGTCGCCGGGCTCGCCGAAGTGCGCTTCGCGGTAGTAGAAGCCGACGTCCTGGGTGACTTTGTCGTCGGCGTTCATGTAGAGGAGCGTTTCGAGGACGGTGTGGGAGAGGAGGTAGGCGTTCTGTGCCTTGACCATGTCGCCGACCTCGGCCAGGAGCGCGTCGAGCTCCTTCGAACGGCCGCTGGCCTTGGCGTAGTCGACGATGCGCTGCCACGGGAACTCGCCGTCGGCATCCTCGGGGTAGACGGTCTTGTGGCCGAGCTCTTTGGCGAGACGGAATCCGATCTGCTCGATCTCGTTGCGCGTGAGCTCGTGCTTGCCGGCCAGGTAGTCGGCGTAGTTTTTGGTGATGCGGGTGTCGAAGACGTCGCCTTCGACCACGATCTTCGTGGGATTGAATTTCTTCAGGACAGCCGTGAGCTGCGCGATCTCAGCCTGGCGCTTCGGCGCGAGCACATCGTCGGCCTGCGTGTTGAAGACGTCGCGTCCCGGATTGGCCATGTGGTAGACGCCGAGCACCAGCACCTCGGCGCGGGCGGGTGCCGTGGGTTTCTCCGCCGGTGATGATTGCGCGACGGCAGGAAGTGCGACGCCGAGGAGCAGAGCGAACATGCTGAGAGATCTCTTCATCGGACGTTCTCCAATCATTCCGGCGCGGCCCAACCGTCTAAAATCCGGACACGTTGGGGACACTCGCTGGTTCGTGTGTCGAAAGGATTTTTACTAGCTCCGTAATCGCTGGGTTTCGGCGTCATTCTTTGGCAGCATCACGACCATACGCGGTAGCATTGCAACCGGACGAAGACCGTTAACTGCCTCTGGAAGGCTGTTAACTGCCTCTGGAAGATCGTTGACGGCCAGTTCCGGATGCTTCGAAACACCGGTAGGATGGAGTCGAACCCTGAGCAGGTCCCAGGGGCGCACAACGAGAGAGGAATCGTGAACGCGATCTACGTGCACGGCTACGACACGCGGGAGAACACGCGTCTGCAGGATCAGGCTGGGACGCTCGCCGACCTGCTGCACTCGGATACCTTCTATCCTGCTGGAAGCGTCATCCTCGAGGCCGGGTGCGGCGTTGGCGCGCAGACGGTTACCCTGGCTCAACGAAGCCCAGGCGCGGAATTCGTGTCGATCGACATCTCCGCGGACTCCGTCGCGGAAGCCAGGAGTAGGACCGACGCGGCCGGTCTCACGAACGTGCAGTTTCGGCAGGCGGATATCTTCGCGTTGCCGTTCGACGCGGAATCGTTCGACCATGTCTTCGTCTGTTTTGTCCTGGAGCACCTCTCGCGGCCCGTCGAGGCGTTGAGGCTTCTGGCAAGGCTGCTCCGGCCCGGCGGTACGATCACCGTCATCGAGGGTGATCACGGGTCAACGTACTTCCATCCCGACAGCAGCGCGGCGCAAGCGGCCATTCGCTGTCTGATCGAGTTGCAGCGGGCGGCGGGTGGCAATGCGCTGGTCGGCCGGCAACTCTACCCGCTATTGGTCAAGGCCGGCCTCGATGAGGTTCACGTCTCGCCTCGGATGGTGTACGTCGACTCGAGTAAGCCCGAGCTCGTCGATGGCTTCACGAAAAAGACGTTCACCGCGATGATCGAGGGAGTTCGCCAGTCAGCGCTCGACGCCGGCATGATCGAGCCCGAAGTGTTCGATGCCGGTGTCCGGGATCTCTACCGGACTGCCGAGGCGGACGGTGCTTTCTGCTACACATTCTTCAAGGGCGTGGGATCGAAGAGGAGCCGCTAACGCCGGGGGGATGGCTCACGCGAAGGCGCGAAGACGCGAAGAGGAGCCGCCAATCTCGTCTCCTCTCCGTGTCTCCGCGTGAGTCAATGCCGAAAGTGCCGCTCCCCCGTGAACACCATCGCCACTCCGCGCTCATTCGCGGCCTCGATCACCTCCGCGTCGCGGACGGAGCCGCCGGGTTGGATGATGGCTGTGACGCCGGCGTCGGCCAGGATGTCGAGGCCGTCGCGGAAGGGGAAGAAGGCGTCGGAGGCGGCGTAGGTGTTGGCGGTGGGGAGGATCGACTTCATGATCGCTACCTTCGCGGCATCGACGCGGCTCATCTGGCCGGCGCCGATGCCGACGGATTGCGACTGATTCGTCAGGACGATGGCGTTCGATTTCACGTGGGCGCAGACGATCCAGGCGAATTCGAGGCCGTCCAACTCCTCGGGGGTGGGGTGGCGGGAGGTGACAATCTTCCAAGCGCCGGGCACAGACAAGAGTGTCTGTGCCACATTGGCCTCTTTCTGCGGCTCGGTTCCGGGTGTCGGTGACAAAGAAGATGTATGTGGCACAGACACTCCTGTCTGTGCTCTTGAAGCCACGCTGTCCACACTCTGTTCGAGAATGCCGCCGGCTGCGCTGCGGTACTCGGTGGCTGTGGTCAGCGGCGGCGCCACGATCAGCCGGAGGTTCTTCTTCCTCGCCAATATCCCACGGGCGTCGACACTGAACGACGGGGCGACGATCACCTCGAGGAACATTGACTCGACGATGCGGGCGCTCTCCTCATCGAATTCCCGGTTCGTGCCGATGATGCCGCCGAAGACGGAGACAGGGTCGGATTCGATAGCGGCGCGCAGAGCCTCGGCGAGCGAATCGCGCCGCGCCACGCCGCAAGGGTTGGTGTGTTTGATGATCACCGCGGCAGGCGTCGCGAACGCGTGCGCGAGGCGCATGGCGGAATCGAGGTCGAGGATGTTGTTGTACGACAGCTCCTTCCCCTGGATCTGTTCGAACGGGTGCTTCCCCTTCGGCACGTAGAAGGCGGCGCTCTGCTGCGGGTTCTCGCCGTAACGGAGGTCCTGGAACTTCGTGAGATTTGTCAGGAGGTTGTCGGTTGCCGGTTGTCGGTTGTCGAGGAAGTTGGCGATGGTGGCGTCGTACGTGCTCGTTTTCCGGAAGACTTCGATGGCGCAGCGAAGGCGGAAGGCGTCGCTGATCTCGCCCTCTTCGAGCTCGCGCAGGAAGTCGGGATACAGCGACGGGTCGCAAAGCGGCAGTACGTAGCGATGGTTCTTCGCCGCCGCCCGCAGCATCGACGGGCCGCCGACGTCGATCTGTTCGATGGCCTCGGCGATGGTCACGCCTTCTCTGGCGATGGTCGCTTCGAAGGGGTAGAGGTTGACGACGACGAGATCGATCGGCGGGATGTCGAGCCGCTCGACGTCGGCGCGGTGGGAATCCTCGTCCCGATTGAAGAGAATCGCACCGAAGACGCGGGGTGTGAGCGTCTTGACGCGGCCGCCGAGGATTTCCGGGGCGCCGGACCAGCGGGAGATCGGCGTGACGTCGACGCCGTTGTCGGCCAGGTGCCTGGCGGTGCCGCCGGTGGAGAGGATCTCGACGTCCTTTGCCCGAAGTGCGCGGGCCAGGTCGACGATGCCGGTTTTGTCGGAGACGGAGAGGATTGCTCGCTCAATTCGCATGCGTGAGGCGCGGCTGGGTGCGTACGCTGCCGCCGGCCGCCTTCCAGATGAAGTAGTAGATGTTGACGTTGTCGGTGATGGCGTGCGAGTAGCAGACCGAGGCCACGCCGAATGCGGTCGATCGGTCGTCGAACGTTGCGCCGCTGCCGCGCGAATACTCCTCGGCCATCAGCGGCGAGAAGCGCGTCGTCCGCTTGAACATCTTGTCGAGATACGTGTTCAGGACCAGGTTCGTGTCGAGGCCGTAGAAGACCGGCGCGAAGCGGGCCAGGCGCCGCTCGAAATACTGCTCGAAGTCGATGCGCGAGGCGGCATCGTCGTCGCCGATGTGGAAGGGGTTGTTGGCGTCGCCGACGAGGTGGGAGAGATTGCCGAGCTCCCCAACGACGGCGCTCATCGGCTGATTGGTGCGGATCATCCTCACGATGCCGCGCGTCTGCTCGTCGATGCGCTCGCGGAGCCGGCGGCGATGGATGTCGGTCCCTTCGCTGGCCAGGGCGTCATCGACGCCGCGGAGGTACTCCTTGTTGTATTTGCTGATGATGAGCCGCAGATCGGGAGGCGCCAGCTCCGCGCTTTTGACGGCGATGCGCTGATCGGCGGCCCTCGTCCACGCCATTGCCGGAAGTGCGGTCGAAAGCAGGAGCAGGGCGGCGCCAAGGCGTTTCATGGGTGGAGGCGATGGTATATCACGCCCGTTTTGGAGCGGCGCAGGTACGTGGGGCGTCCCTCTCACCTGGACCGGACCGGTACGGTTTCGTGGCAGAAGCAGGCGTTCACATAACGAAGGTGGTTCTCGCCCGACCACTCCGGTTGCTGATCGTAGAATCCGAACACCGCGAATCCTTTCGGGACGAGGAAGTCGCGCACGTCATCGAACAGCACGTGCCGGTCGTCACCGCGATGAAAACCCACCTCAGCGAGAACAAACGCCACGCTGCCGGCCTCGAGCAGCTGGTCCGCACCCTGGAGAACTTCCAGGTCGAAACCTTCGGCATCCACCTTCAGCAGATCGATTCGCTCGATGTGGTGCTCCATCGCGAAATCGTCGACGGTGGTGACGCGCACAGTCTCCTCCCCGAGCGGGGCGTGTGGCCGGATAAGAGAGCTCATAGTGGAGTGCTCGGTGAGGTAGATCTGTGCGACGCCGGGACTTGCGCCTACGGCCAGTTGATGACAGTAGATCCGCTTGTGACCGGTCACGTTGCCTCTCAGGAGGTTGAAGGTCTTCGTCACCGGTTCGAACGAATGAATCGTGGCCGCAGGAAACGCGTCCTGAAACTTGATCGCCGAGACGCCATCGTTCGCGCCGACATCGAGAATCGTGTTCATCACGGCGCCGGTGCCCTGAATGTCGTGGCAGTCATCGCGGCCGTGCGGGCGAGTGCTGTACACCCGCACGTCGAAGAGTGCCTCCATGAGGACTTTGAATGGCTTTCTGGGGAGATGCACGCTGCATCGTAGGGGATGGCTGGACGCGCACGCAAACGAGGTCAGAGGAGTTTCAAGAACTCTTCGGACGCCATTGGACGCAAGCCGAATTGGCATCGCGCCGCTTTTTGACCAGCGTTTACGTCAAAAAGGCTTCTACCACAGAGGCACAGAGAACACAGAGAAAAACAGAGAAAACAGAAAAAACAAACCTCTGTGTCCTCTGTGCCTCTGTGGTGGAAGCCTTTTCCAACGCTAATAGGCCGCCAAACTTATCTTCCCTCCCTCCCACACCCGCCCGAACTCCGCTGTTGTAGACGACGCGTCCTTCTTCTGGGCGCGCAGGGCGGCGGCGAGGCCGAAGAGGGAGCGGGGGTTGTTGGGGTTGCGGGCGAGATCGGAGCGGAAGACGGTTTCGGCGTCCGGATAAAGGTGAGAACGGAGTAGCGCGGCGCCGAGGGTTTCGCGGGTGGGGTAGAACCAGTCGGTGGGCTCGTCGTAGTCGAGGGTGTCTTCCTGGGCTACCGCTTTGGTGTATTCGGCGATGGCCTGTTTGGAGTCGCCGCGCGCTTCGGCGATACGGCCGGCGAGGATGTGAGTGGCCACCTCGGCGACGGCTTTCTGCGAGTTCTGGAAGATGCCGGGATCGTCGGGCACAGTCGCGCGGGCTGCTTCGAAGGCTTTCTGTTCCGACTCCGCGCCGGCGATGTTGCCGAGCTTCGCGAACGCGGAGCCGCGCGCGAAGTGGGTAAATGTCGTCGAGAGGGGACCGGCTTCGGCCGGCTTCTCGTGGAGCACGTCGGACCAACGGCCGAAGCGGACGAAGAGCAGCAGCGTGCTGGCGGCGGCGTATTCGACCGGCGGCATCTCCTTCGCCATCGCCGCGGCGTTAGACGAGAACTCGTCCGCCATCTTCTTCGCCGCAGCGAAGCGTCCCGACATCGAATACGACGCGAGACCGAACTGGAGATTGTGGTTGTAGTACATCGCCGCGTAGACGCCCTCGGCGCCGTGATGCTTGATGAAGACGCGGTCGGTCTCGGCGGCCTTCGTGTTCGCCAGCGCCGCGCCGGCGTAGTTGCCGGTACGCTGGTAGATGTGCGCCGGCATGTGGACGAGATGTCCGGACATCGGGGCAAGCGTCTTCAAACGGTTGGCGCTGGCGAGGGCGCGCTCTGGATGGGACGACGCCTCGATGGCATGGATGTAGTAATGATTCGCGCCGAGGTGGTTGGGATCGCGGCGCAGGACCGACTCGAGGACCGAGACGATCTTGGTCGTCCCCTCGTTCGGCTTTCCGTCGTGTGACCAGAACTTCCAGGGATGGAGATCCATGAGGCTTTCAGCGTAGAGCGTGGCGATATCGAGATCGTTCGGGTATTTCTTCGTCAACGATCCCATGGCCTCGCTGTAATCGACGGCGAGCTTCTTCAGATCGGCCTTCGGATCGTTGCTGTAGCGCTTTGAGAGCGCGGCGATCAGGCCGCGCTCTTTCGCGCTGGCGTGCGCCTCATGCGTGTGCGCCGCCTGAACGCCCTCGTAGGCCTGCTTCTCGCGATCGGGATCGACGTCGAGGTTGATGTTCGGCCCCAGCGCCAGCGCGACGCCCCAGTAGCCCATGGCCAAATCGGGATCGAGCTGGGTGGCGCGCTGGAAGGAATTGACCGCCGACTCATGGTTGAAGCCGTAGACGTACTTCATCCCCTGATCGAAGAAGCGCTGGGCCTCGGCGATCTTCGTCGAGACCGGCCAGTGCAACTTGCCGAGGCCGGGCTCGATGGTGACCGGCTTGGCGGTGCCTTGAGGCGGCATGTCGTGCTGGGCGAGCACCGGCATCGCCGCGATCAGTGAAAGAAGGAGAACGCGGAGCATACGCATTGTTTGCCTCCTCGAGAGATGTGGCCGGATCGGGCGGGATTCTACGATGCCGGCGGCTCGACCGGAAAGGCTGGCGACGTCCCGCCGTCGTAGAGGATCTCGTAGCGCAGCTCGGTGGCGCCGATGCGGATCTGATCGCCGCCGCGAAGGAGCGCATGGAACGTGCGGGCGCCGTTGAGCCAGGTGCCGTTTCGGCTCTTGAGGTCCTCGATGGCGTAGCCGTCGGGGCCGCGATAGATGCGGACGTGGTGACCGGAAACACCGAGGTCCGCGAGCGAGATCTGATTGTCGCGTTGCCGCCCGATCAGATACTCGGCCTCGGTGAGCGGAAACATGAGCCCCGTATCTTCGCCGCTGACGATGGTGAGCTGGGCGATGGTCGGCTTGACCATGTCCTTGTACGAGAGTTTTGCTTCGACTGATACGAGCAGGTTGGTGTCGTCGCCGACTTCGCGGACGGTCGAGTCGGCGCTGAAGGTGGCCGGCTTCTGGCGCATCGTCTCGTCCATGATCGCCGTGGCCGGCCGCGCGCCGCCCGTATCGTCGGTCGAGAGCGTCCGCGTGACCACCTCGATCAGCTTGTTCGCGAAGAGACCGTAGACGACGCGATAGACGTGGAGCGGATCGTCGCCGGCATCGTTCGTCAGCTCGGCGAGCGTGCGCCGGCCGTTGATGAGAAAGAGGATCTTCCACTCATCGAGCGACAGCGTGATCTTCTCGGTCTCCGGGTTGGAGACGACGCGGAAGATGGTGGTGCTGTCGGGGAGCAGGCGGACGCACTCCTCCCATTCGGCGATTCGCCGCGCCCCCTCCATGATCAGGTTGGCGAGATCGACGGAGATCGTGACCGCGTACGGCGGGAGCTCGGTGTCGTCGATGAAGACGAACGTCCCGCCGGGCCAGACGAAGCAGTCGTAGAGGATCTCGGAGACCTGCACCTTGAGAAAGTCCTGGAGCTGACCGTCGGTCAGCAGACCCTGCTTCACCGCGAGCTGACCGAACCGTCCACCTTCGGTTTTCATCAGCTCATCGATGGCGTCGCGCTGGGGGGGCGAGATGTGTTTCTTGCGCAGTAGGACGGCTCCCAGGCGGAGCGTCTCCTGGTTCGAGCCGGCGTAGACGACGGCGCCGGCGTCGAAGTGGACGGTGGCTTCGTTCGAGCCGCTGGTGAGCGTCAGCGTGCCGCTCTTCCGTGTCGATGCCAGAAAGGTCAGGACATCCGGCAAACGAAAGGATGCAAGACTCCCGCGAAGAGACGGCTCGTTCATCGATGCGGCGATTGTAATCGCGGTTGCGCGGTCTCGGGGTTGCGCGGTCGCGCGGTTGGGGTTTTCGAGAGCGGCGTTGATCGCCTCCACCGCGAGACCCCGTAACCGCGAGACCGCGCGACCGCGTTTACAATCCCGCCCTCATGCAATCCAACTCGCGACACGCCGTCGCTGCCGGTTTTCTCGGATGGACGCTCGATGCCTTCGACTTTTTCGTCGTGGTCTTCCTGCTCGACACGCTGGCGCTGCAGTTCGGCGTCCCGAAGACGAGGATCATCGCCACGCTGACGGCGACGCTGGCCCTGCGTCCGGTCGGCGCCATCATCTTCGGCATGCTGGCCGACCGGTACGGCCGCCGCATTCCGCTGATGGCGAACGTCGTCTATTTCTCCATCATCGAATTACTCTCCGGCTTCTCGACGACCTACACGCAGTTCCTCATTCTACGAGCCTTGTTCGGCATCGGCATGGGGGGGGAGTGGGGAGTGGGCGCCTCGCTGGCGCTGGAGAACACGCCGCGGAAATGGCGCGGCGTTCTCTCCGGTCTCCTGCAGAGCGGCTATTCGGTCGGCTATCTGCTGGCGGCGATCGCCACGCGCACCGTGCTGCCGCACTTCGGGTGGCGGTGGATGTTCTGGATCGGCGCGCTGCCGGCGCTGCTGGCGCTCTATATCCGCAGGAACGTGCCGGAGTCGGCGGCGTGGAAGGAGCATCGCGTCGCCAATTTCGCGCAGATGTTCCGTGCGGCGAAGGGACACGCGCGCGGCTTCCTCTATCTCGTGCTGCTGATGACATTTATGATGTTTCTCTCGCACGGGACCCAGGATCTCTATCCGGATTTCCTCAAGCACGCGCATGGCATTGCCGCGACGACGGTGCCGTACGTGGCCATGCTCTACAACGTCGGTGCGGTGATCGGCGCGATCATCTTCGGCCAGCTCTCGCAGAAGATCGGCCGGCGCTACAGCATGATCGCGGCGCTGGTGGTATCACTGCTGGTCATCCCGATGTGGGCTTTCGGCGGATCGCTGGTGATCCTGGCCGCGGGCGCCTTCTTAATGCAGGTGGGAGTTCAGGGAGCGTGGGGCATCATCCCGATCCATCTCAACGAGCTCGCCCCCGACGCCGTGCGTGGCCTGATGCCGGGGCTGGCCTATCAGTTCGGAATCCTCTTCGCCTCTCCGACGAACTCGATCGAAGACGCGCTGCGCGACCGCTTCGGCTACTCCTGGGCGCTGGCCGGCTTCGAGATCTTCGTGATGGTGGTACTGACGATCATCCTGCTGCTGGGCCGCGAGAATCACGGACGGTCGTTCCACTCGGGGGACCTGGTTATCGAGAAGGACTGATCACAGCGTCCGCATCACGGCGAAGAGCGAGACGCACGAGATTACGATCCAGAGCACGACGCCCAGGATCAATGGCCGTGCGCCGACGGCGGCGATCGACTTGCGCGAGAGGCCGGCGCCGATGAGGAAGAGGGTAATGGTCAGGCCGATGCGCGCCAGCAACGTCAGCGCTGACCAGACCTCCGGTGGTGCCGTCACATAGGTCCGGATCACCGAGGCGATGACGAAGCCGCCGATGAACCAGGGGATGGCCACGCGCGCCGACTTGCGCTTGAAGAAGAATGCCGTTGCCAGCGTCAGGGGGACAATCCAGAGGGCTCGCGTCAGTTTGACCGTCGTGGCGATCTGCAGCGCGTCCGCACCGTACTTCGCGGCGGCGCCGACGACGGAGCTGGTGTCGTGAATGGCGATGGCCGCCCAGACACCGAACTGCGGCTGCGTCAGCCCCAGGCGGTGGCCGATCATCGGAAAGATGAAGAGCGCGATCGAGTTGAGGATGAAGACCGTTCCGAGCGCGACGGACATCTCCTCGTCGCTGGCATTGACGACAGGGCCGACCGCGGCGATGGCACTTCCGCCGCAGATGGCTGTCCCCGACGAGATGAGGTGCGCGGTGGTGTGGCTGATGCCCATGGCGCGGCCGAGCAGGAAGCCGAGGAGCAGAGTGCCGGTGATGGTGATCACGGTGAAGACGATGCCGGTGCGTCCCGCCTCGACCACCTTCTGCAGATTCATGCCGAAGCCGAGAGCGACCACCGAGGCCTGGAGCAGCAGCTTCGTCGCCTTCGAATTGCGCGCCGGGAAGGGATGGCCGAGCGTCAGCGCCAGCGCCAGACCCAGCGCCAATGCGATCGGCGACGATCCCCACGGTGTAACGCAGAAAACGAGCAGCGCAGCGAAGACGACTACACGGAGCGCCTGCACTACGTCACGTTGGCGCGGAAGAAGGTGACCGCTTTCTTCCAGGCGTCGGCCGCTGCCTCGGCGTTGTAGTTTTTGCCGGTGTCATTGCAAAAAGCGTGGTTGGTGTTGGGGTAGCTCACGAGCTGCACGCTCTTCCCCATCTCTGACAACTGATTAGCGAGGGCGCGCCCCTTCTCGACCGGAACCCCCTGGTCGTTCTCTGCATAGATCAGGAGGATTGGCGCGGCCAGGTTTGCCCAGGGGAAGTCGGTGTTTTTGAAACCGCCGTAGAGGCTGACCGCGGCGCCAACGTTTTTCTCCATCGTCGCCGTGAACTGCGCCAGTGCGCCACCCATGCAGTAACCGATGACGCCGTACGACTTCGATGTGCCCTCGGGACGGCCGAGGAGATAGTCGCCGGCGGCGGCAATCTCTTTTTCGGCGCGCTCCGCATCGAGCTCCATCAGCATTCGCCCCGCTTCGTCAGGGGACGTCGTCGTCTTGCCGTGAAAGAGATCGGGAGCGATGGCGGAGAAACCTTCGCCGGCGAAACGATCGACGATCTGCTCGATGTGGGGCACCAGTCCCCACCACTCCTGAATGACGACGATGCCCGGCCCCTTGCCGGCGAAATACCCCTGACAGGTGTGGCCGTTCGACGGAAATTCGATTCGCTCGCCCATGGGGATGCCCTCCTCGGAAATCGGCGCGGATTCTAATGCACCGGGAACCGCTGCCAGGAACTGATGGTGCGGATGGTTCGTATTCATGTAACAATAACCTGCCAGAGAAGAGAGGGATACGATGACATTGACGAAGGAGCAGGTCTCCGGACTCGCCAAGACACCGCGCTGCCCCCGTTGCGACCTCAACAAGACGATCGGCACCGCTCTCTGCCGCAGTTGCCGGGCCAAGCTGCCCGAAAACATGCGTCTGGCGCTGGAGCGGATCCCGTCGAAAGATGCCTGGACCGTTTCCCGTGCGGTACGCGCCGCGGCACGTTACTTCGACGTGCACTTTCAGTCGGTACGCAACTTCGGAGGCGGACGGCCGAGGTAGTGGTTGCGGGGTTGCTCGGTTGCAAGGTTGCTGAGTAACTGCCCGCCGAGCCAAGCAACTCAGCAACCAAGCAACTCAGCAACCTCCTACTGATTCCTCTCGACGCGCTCGACGATGTCCGCCAAATCGTCGATGTGTGCCTCGCGCGCTTTCGCTACGATGGCCTCGGATTGGGTGTGTGACTGCGGCGTGCGCGCCCACGTGGCCGCCAGCGAGGCGCGTTTCATCCTCGTCGATGCGGCGTTCCAACGGCGGAGATCGGTCACGCGGACGACGCCCTCGGCTTTACCAGCCCGGACGGTGGCGATCGTCTGATCGGGCGTCGCGTTCGGTTTGAATTCAATCTCGTACAACGCGGTCTCATTGGGAGCAGGCGAACCGGTCAGAGCGTGATGCGCGGCGACCGCGTCGCCGAACTCGAGATCGATCGACGTAGCGTTCGTAACGGGACCATCGACGGAGACGCGCAGCAGCCACTTCGAGGCATTGAGAGGTGCGGCCGACGCTTCGAGCTCGACCCGGAGGTCGGCCGGACGCCGCTCGGGCGCCGCGAAATGCTGCACGATCGCGGAGGTGTCGAGATGACCCAGCGTGGCGCCATGCGAGATTGCCTCCTGGATTGCCACAAAGTTCCTGACCGGCGCATCGTCGCGCGCGGCGATGCGCTCCTGGGGAACGGCCGTCTTGGCAGCCGAGGGTTCGGGTGCGAAGACACGCCCCTCGGCGACGGCACCCGCCGTCGCCGCCCGATCCCGAGCCAGAGCCAGAGAAGGTGGAGGCGGCGGCGCGGCGGCGGCCGGGGCCGGCGCCGCCTCGGCGACGATCGGTTGGGGCTTGACGGCCGGACCTTCGTTCTCAACGGAACTGCTGTAGGACGGTCGGCCGGTCGACATGCCGTCGGCCTCTTCACGTTTCGCCTCCGCGATCCGGGTGTTCGGAATGGTGGTGACGCTCGTCGTCGGCGGCGTGCTCGGCATCACCGGAAGATCGGTGCGGGGCTGCTCGCGGGAGGTTCCCGGTTGCGGAGGTGTGTTGGGGAGCGCTACAGCCATGCGCGGCGCGGTGGCAGCAGTCTTGTCGTCCGCAACCGGCATCGATCGCATATTCGCGTCTGTCCGCGAGAGAAGATGGAGCACGAGGTAGAGCGATGAGACGAGCAGGATGATCGACGCGGCGATGCGGAGATTGAACATCGCGGACTTCCGCGATTGCGTTCGTTCGGATTCGAATCCCATGTTTGAAGGGATTTCGCTTTTGATGCGGCCGGCCAGCCCGGCGGGAGGTGTCGCCACCGGCGCCATGGTCAGCTTCCTCTGCAGGTCAGCTTTGCGGTTCCGTGTCATTGTCTTTCTTCCTCAACGTTCCCGCCGAGGGCTTCTTCCAGCAGTGAGAACGCTTTGTGCAGCCGTTTTCGAATCGCAACGGTGGTGATCTCTTCGATCGCCGCGATCTCCTTGACTGCCAGACCGCCCCAGAAATGGGCAGTCACCGTGAAACGAAGATCTTCGGGGAGTAAAAGCACTTGTGCGCGAAGGCGTCCGCCCTCCTCGGCATTGCTCAGCACCTCGTCGGCGGCGGGTGCGCTGTCCGGCATCTCCGGCGCGTTCTCGTCATCGAGCGACTTCATCAGCCGCGGCCGGCGGATGTGATTGAGAAACGTCGTGTAGCCGATGCGGTAGAGCCAGGTGAAAAACTGCGACCGGCCGTCGAATCCGGGTAGTGCTTCCCACGCCTTCCGGTAGGTTTCCTGTGTCAGGTCGGCGGCCAGGTCGCGGTCGCCGCAAAGGCGGAAAAGCGATGCAAAGACCGAGGAGTAGGTTCGATCGACAAGCTCTTCGGCGGCACTGCGGTCGCCGCCGCGAATCGCGGCAAGAAGACGGTGCTCCTCATTAAAGGCGGGGATCACCGCATCAAGCTCCGGCAGCCGGACCGGGAAGGACGCAACATTGCTCACCCCGATTGGACACGGCTCTGCGACATTTGGAAACCAAGGTTTGAGTATCCTATCCGACCGATGAAACGCTCCTTCGCCATCCTCCTCCTCTTTGCCGCCTGCCGCTACGAGCCTCCCGCCGAAACGATCGACGGCTCATCGCATCAAAAAGACGTCGAGGCATGGCGCGCGCACCGTGCCGAACGGCTGAAGGCGCCCGACGGCTGGCTGACTCTGGCCGGTCTCTACTGGCTCAGCGACGGCAACAATGATGTCTCCCTTCCTTCGAAACCACCCGTTCCGGCGCAGTTCGTTCTCCAGGCCGGAAAGGTGAACCTCCAGCCGAACCCGTCGCTGACGATCGAAGGAAAGCCGGTAACCGCGGCGGTCGCGCTGAACAACGATATGGAACCGAAGCCGACTGTCGTGCGCACGGGGACGCTGTCGTTTGTCGCCATCCGCCGCGAGGACGCCAAGCACGGACCGCGCTTCGGGATCCGCGTGCGCGATACAGACGCCGAGGCACGCAAGCACTTTCTGGGGCTGGAGTATTTTCCGGTCGATCCAGGCTCGCGCGTCGAAGCGCGGTTCGAGCCGTACAACCCGCCGAAAAAGATTCCGATCACGAACGTTCTCGGTATGACCAGCGACGAAGTCTCGCCGGGCGCGCTCGTCTTCACGCTGCAGGGGCGGGAGTTCCGCATCGATCCGATCCTCGAGCAAGGCGAGACGGACTACTTCATCATCTTCAAAGACGCTACGAGCGGGAAGGAGACGTACGGCGCGGCGCGCTACCTATACGCGCATCCCCCCGACGCGAGCGGAAAGACGATCGTCGATTTCAACAAGGCCTACAACCCGCCGTGCGCGTTTACGCCGTATGCGACGTGCCCCTTACCTCCACCGCAGAACCGGCTGCCGATCCGGATCGAAGCAGGGGAGAAGAAGTACGCGGGGGGGCACGGGTAGGGACGCGGTTGCGAGGTCTCGCTGTTACGAGGTCTCGCGGTGGTTTAATCCCTTGCGCAAATTGTCGTCGATGAACACTGCGAGACCCCGCAACCGCGAGACCGCGAGACCCCGTTACCCCGAGCTTCTCTCGTCCGCCAGCACCTGGGCCACACATGCGGTTACGTTCTTACCGGTCTGGATGTCCAGGAACTCGTTCGGTCCGTGGGCGTTGCTGTGCGGTCCGAGGACGCCGGTGATGAGGAACTGCGCGTTCGGGAAGCGCTGGCCGAGCATCCCCATGAAAGGGATCGAGCCGCCTTCGCCCCAGGTGGTGGCGGGTTTGCCAAAGTATGCTTTTGAGGCGGAGTCGATCGATTTCTCCAGCCAGGTATCGACCTTCGGTACTTCCCACCCGCCTGCACCTTTTTCCGGTTCGAATTGAACGTGGGCGCCGTAGGGCGGGTCGCTTTCCAACAGTTCCTTCAGTTTCCGGTCGATATTCGATGCGTCGAGCGTGGGCGGAATGCGGAGAGAGAGCTTGATCGATGTTTTCGGGCGGAGCACGTTGCCGCCCTGCACGAGATCGGGGAGGCCGGCCTGGCCTGTGTAGGACAGCATCGGACGCCAGGTCCGGTTCAGCAACTGTTCGACCGGATCGCCGGTCATCGGATGCATGCCGGGGAGAAACGGGAACTTGTTGAAGATCTCGTCGCCGAGGATGCGGGCGGTTTCGCGGACCTCGGCCATGCGATCGGGCGGTACTTCGGCGTGCAGCCACTCGGGGATGATCCGGCCGGTGCGCGCATCTTCGAGCCGGTCGAGCAGAATGCGGAGGATGCGGAAGCTCGAGGGGACGATGCCGCTGGCGTCGCCGGAGTGAACCCCCTCGCTCAGCACTTCGACGGTGAGATTGCCGACGATCGCGCCGCGGAGCGACGTCGTCATCCAGAGTTGTTCGTAGTTGCCGCAGCCGCTGTCGAGACAGATGACCAGCCGCGGCGTGCCGATCTTTTCGGAGAGAAGGTCGATGTAGGCCGGTAGATCGACCGAGCCGCTCTCTTCGCAGCATTCGATGATGACCACGATGCGTGAGTGCGGCGCGTTCTGCTGCTTGACCGCGCCAATGGCGGAGACCGCGGCGAAGATGGCGTAGCCGTCATCGGCGCCGCCCCGTCCAAAGAGCTTGCCGTCGCGAAGAACCGGTGTCCAGGGGCCAAGGCCGGCGTCCCATCCGACCATGGCCGGTTGTTTGTCGAGATGCCCGTACATCAGTACGGTGGATGAATCGTCGCCGTCGACTTCGATGAAAATCAGGGGCGTGCGGCCTTCGATTTCGCACGTCTCGATCCGAAGCCCTTCAATCTGCTGCTCCTCGACCCATGCGCGCGCAAGCGCGACCGCCTGGTGCATGTGGCCGTTCTGCTTCCAATCCGGATCGAAGAGGGGAGATTGATTGGGGATGCGGATGTATCGCTGGAGTGTCGGGACGATGGATGCGTCCCATATCTGACCGACGCTCATGGCGATCTGTTCTGATTTCATCAACTTACCTTCTGTCGGGCGGCATTTTGCGACGGCGGAGGATAGCATCAGATCCCGGACTTCGAGGGAAAAACGGGCGGTTTGGCCGTCTAACCGATTACCGACACCTTTCCGCTACTACATCGGGTATGCTTGGCATTATTCAAACGGGTCCAGGTTCAAGAAAAGTGACGTACCAAAGGAATCTCGCACTTTTCCCGTTTCATGGTATCTTCGTGAGAACGCGTCCATAATTATCGACTCGCAACTTCCGAGAGAGAGGAAGAGGGAAGCGGTCGTGCTCGATCCGAATGTGTTGGAAACGATAACAGGTGCCCCGGCAACGCTCCCGGTCACGGATGCGAATGCCGTTCTGCCGCCGCTGGGGCCGTTCGACGAGCCTCAGCCGGAGGACATCGGCGAGCTATACGTACGGCACAGACCGCTGCTGCTTCACGTAGGTTGCCGTAAGTTCCGCATCCCCGAATCGGAAGCGGAGTCGCTGATCCAGGAAGTCTTCCTCTCGTTCATGACGACGACCACCAAGGTCGAGAATATCCGGGCCTGGCTGGTGGCGGCGATGTGCAACGCCAGCCGGCACTATTGGCGCGGCCAGGGACGTACCGAAGGGTTGCCCGAGGATTTCGACGAGCACACCGATCCGTCGTCGAGCGGCATCGCCGAGAAGATGGCCATGATCATCACCATGCAGCAGGCGCTCGGTTACCTGCAGCCGCGCTGCCGCGAGACGCTCTACCTCCACTACTACGAGGGCCGCTCCGCAAATGATGTCGCGGTCTCGCTCGATACGACGTCGCGCTACGCGGAGAAACTGATCCATAACTGCCTCAAACGCGTTCGGGAGATCTATCTCAGTATTACGGCGGTGAAGCGATGATGATCGAACAGCACTACGATGAGGAAGTGCTCGCCGGGTTCCTCGGCGAGCCGATCGATTCCGCGGCACGAGACAAACATCTCGCCGGCTGTTCGCTCTGCAAGCGGACACTCGATTCCCTCCGCGGCACTGCCACTTTGCTGAAACACGGCGATGTCTGGCAGACGCAGTCGTTTTCGAATACTCCTCGCGCGGAGAGCCTGGCGTTTCTGCGCGGTGTTCAGAAAGCGATGAAAAACGAAGACGCCGCCGCCGACGTCTACGCCAAGCAGCTCCTTGCCGGATCGCGCGACACCTGGGCACCCCGGCTGGCGCAGCATCCCGAATGGCGGACGGCAGGCGTGGTCAGAAAACTGATCGCGGCCACAGACCGGGCCATCGACATGATGCCGGCCGATGCCGTCGAAATTACCCGCCTCGCGGTTGAGATCGCTGATGGTCTGCTGATCGCCGAATACCCGACCACGTTCGTGGCCCGCCTTCGTTTTGCCTCTCTTCTGGAGCGGGCATACGCGCTCATGTGTACAGGAGCGTATACCGAGGCCATGGGGGCGCTTGCCGCCGCCGACGCTCTCGAGCCGACGATCGGATCAGAATTCGACCGGGCCCGTCTCAATCTGGTGCGTGTTCTGGTCTATCGGACGCTGGAGCGGCGGGACGAGGCTCTGTTCATCGCTCACGATGCCGGGCGGGTATTCGAGGAGTACGACGATTTCGGCCGTCATGCCGCGGCCCGATCGGCTGAAGCAATCATCCTGTACCACGCCCGCCGCTATCAGGAGGCGGTGGCGATCCACACGGCTCTCGCCGAAGACCACCGTGTCGACCCGCGTTGGCGCGCTTCGTCACTTCACAACGCCGCGCTGTGCTACCGCGAGCTCGGGGCTTTCGATGAATCGATTCAGTACACGATGAAGGCGATCGATGCCTTCGACCGTCAACAGATGGTTTCTCATCGGGTCAAGTCGCGTTGGAACCTGGCGCGGCTTCTCGCTGCGCAACAGCGTCACGCCGAGGCGCTCAAGATCCTCCCGGAGATTCAGGAAGAGTTCAATGACCTGGGCATGGAGGTCGACGTCGCGCTCGTCGCCGTCGACATGGCCGAATCACTGCTCGCGCTCGATCGGGTCGCCGAGATTCCCGACGCTTGCAAGGTGGCCATGGATTACTTCCATTCCGCGAACCTGGCCTTCACGGAAGGCGCTCTGACGGCTCTCGCGACCCTCAGGGAGGCTGCTGCCCGCAGCACCCTCACCCTTGCCGACATCCGGGATTCGCGTGCGTACTTCGAGTGCTTGCCCCGCGGCCCGCACACGATGTTCGCAAGCCTGCCAAGCTGAGTCCGGTGGACATTCAGCGAATTTCTTCAAATTCAGGGTAGGGAAAAGTCTCGCTGCAACACTCCTCTAATTGGGCGCCCTCAATTTAATAGGCTCATACGAGCCCGAGGAGGGTGTATGTATCGTCGTGGTGCACTTCGTATTTCTGTTCTCGTTCTGACTGTTTTCCTGGCGGTCGCTCCAGCTTTTGCTGCGCCGAAGAGCGATTCGCCGACCGGTCCAATTGAGCGCATCATCCTGAAGCTCAAGAAGATCTTCATGCCGGTGGTGACCGAAGATCCGTCATTCCCGCATCCCTGATCAGAACTCACTCTTCTCTCTCTCGTACAATACGCCGACTTTAGCCTCAGGGAGCCTTGCGAATGTCGGTCGTTTTGTGCGCGCGAGACGTGGTGAAGACTTTTGGCGCCGTGCGGGCGGTGGACGGAATCTCGTTCACCGTCCAGCGCGGTACGATTACCGGGTTGCTCGGCCGCAACGGCGCCGGGAAGACGACGACCATCCGGATGATTACCGGGGTCTTCTTCCCTGATGCCGGATCGATCGAGTGGCTCGGCAGCGAGAGGGATGCGCGAGACCGCATCGGCTACCTTCCGGAAGAGCGCGGGCTCTACCGGCAGATGAAAGTGAAGGAGCACCTTCTCTTTCTCGCCGAGATCAAAGGGTGCCGCGGCAGCTCCGTGGCCTCGTCGGCGGAGCGATGGCTCAAACGCTTCGAGCTGTGGGATAAGCGGGACGCCAAGGTAGAAGAGCTGTCGAAGGGCAACCAGCAAAAGGTCCAGCTCATCGGTACCCTTCTGCACGATCCCGATCTCATCATCCTCGACGAGCCGCAGTCGGGTCTCGACCCCGTCAACATGCTTCTCGTCCGTGACCTTCTTCGTGAACTGAAGGAGGAGGGGAGGACGATCCTTCTCTCCACCCACATGATGGCGGAAGCCGAGAGGATGGCCGACGACATCATCCTCATCCACAAGGGTAAGATCGTTCTCTCCGGCGGGCTCGACGAGGTCCGCAACTCCTTCGGCAAGAACACGCTGCACATCGACTACGAAGGCGATGGCGCGTTCCTCGAGCAGCTCCCGCAGGTCAAGCGGGCCATGATCGGCAACAACAGTGCCGAGCTGAGCCTCGTAGACGGCGCCGATCCCCAGCACATCCTGGAAGCGACGATGGGGCGGTTGCGGATCCGCAGATTCGAGCTTGCCTCGCCCTCTCTCGAAGAAATCTTCATCGAGCAGGTTGGCGCCGAGACCATGGAGTCCCTTCGATGAACAAAATGCTGGCAGTCATCAAGCGTGAGTATCTCCAGGCGGTCCGGAAGAAGATGTTCATCTTCATGACCCTCTTCTTTCCGGTCCTGATGGCCGCGCTTTTCATCGTGCCGAGCCTCATGGTGGCGCGGGGTCTGGGGGGCAAGAAGGTAGCGGTCATCGACGGGACAGGCGTGCTGCGCGACTCGTTCTCGCACCAAATCGAGCCGGCAGCTCCCGATCCGAAGAAGGCGCTCTCCGGAGGCAACCGCGGACAACTGCCGCAGTCGCTCGACGTTGAATACGCCGATGCCCATGGACAATCCAATCTAGACAAGACCTCGAAGCCCTATCTCGACCGCCTCTACCTCGACAAGAAGGCGGAGAACGGACTCGATGCCGTACTGGTGATTCCCACCAACGCCTTCGAGGGCAGCGATGCCAAGATGACCTTCTACAGCCGGTCGTCAACCGATCTCTTCACGCAGGAGCGGCTGGCCTCCGTCGCCAACCGGGCCATTCAGCGCCAGCGGCTCACAGGACGCGGTATCGACCCCAATGTCGTCGACACCCTGACGCGCGAAGTTCCGTTCGACAGCGTGCAGCTTTCACGGAGCGGTGAGCAGAAGAAGGGGAGCGAGGCCAATTTCATCATCGGCTTCATCTTCGCCGCTCTTCTCATCATCCCCTCCTTTATCTATGGGCTGGAGACGATGCGTGGGATCGTGCAGGAGAAGAGCGAGCGCATCGTGGAAGTGCTCATTTCCTCGATGTCGCCGCGCCAACTGCTCACGGGCAAGATCCTTGGTGTCGCCGCGGTCGGCCTCACGCAGGTCACCGTCTGGCTGAGCCTCATCGCCGCTGTGGGCGCGTTTGGCGCGGCCAGCGCCCTGATGGCCGGGTTCGACGTCTCGCAGTTCCTGCGGCCGATGGTCTTTGTCTACTTCGCCCTTTTCTTCATCCTCGGCTACCTGACCTTCGTCTGCATCTACGCCATCGCCGGGGCGGCCTGCAACACCGACAAGGAGGCCCAGCAGCTCGTCGCGCCGATCCAGATGGTGATGATGCTGCCGTGGTTCATCATGTTCGCCATCATCACCAACCCCGACTCGCCTCTCTCTGTAGCGCTCTCGATGGCGCCCGTCTACGGACCGATCACGATGTTCGTGCGGACGCTGGTCTCCGAGCCGCCGGTATGGCACATCCTCGTGTCCATCGCCGTCTCGATCGCCACCATCGCGGTTTTCTTCTACGTCACGGCCAAGATCTTCCGGGTCGGCATCCTCTCGTACGGAAAGCGGCCGACCATTCCTGAATTGTGGCGATGGATCAAAGTCGCTTAGGGGCTATGATCCGCGCTTACTCCACAATCGGGGGGTCCGCGGATGGAGATCAAGACTCTCAACGACATCTACACCGTCACCTGTACGCTGGAGCGGCCGGCGGCGACGAAGTACAAACGCGGCGGGCGCTGGGTCGACACCAGCGTCGACGAGTTCCGTGACACCGTTCGTTACTTCGCAACGGGCCTTTTCCATCTCGGTCTCAAGCCCGGCGACCGCGTAGCCATCCTCTCGGAGAATCGCCCGGAGTGGGCGATGGCTGACTTCGCCATCCTGGCCAGCGCGGCCGTGACCGTTCCGGTCTACCCGACGCTCCTCGGCTGGCAGATCGAGTACATCCTCAACGACTCCGGCGCCGTGGCCGTCATTTGTTCGAACGAAGAGCAGATGAAGAAGGTGGCCGGTATCCGCGACCACTGCCCGCACATTCACAACGTCATCGTTTGCGACCCACCGCCGGCGCTGCCGGATGGCGTGCTCAGCTTCGAGGGGGTCGTCGACACCGGCCGCGGTGCCGATGACGCCGCCGCCCGAGCCCGTTTCGACGAGCTGCGCGCCAAGCCGGCGCCCGGCGACGTGGCCACGCTCGTCTACACCTCGGGGACGACCGGCAATCCGAAGGGCGCCATGCTCACGCACGGCAACGTCGCCAGCAACGTGCTCGCAACTTGCAAGGTGCTGCCGATCGCGCACGGCATGATCGGCCTCTCCATCCTGCCGCTCTCGCACATCCTCGAGCGGATGGGCGACTACTGCTACTTCTACCGCGGCTGCACGATCGCCTATGCCGAGAGCGTCCTGAAAGTCAGCGACAACCTCCGCGAAATCCGGCCGCATCTCTTCGCCGCGGTGCCGCGCCTTTTCGAGAAGATGCGCACGGCCATCCTCGATAACGTTGCTGTCCAGCCGGCATCGAAGCAGAAGATCTTCAAATGGGCGCTTGGAATCGCCGAGCAGCGCCTGCCGTATCGCCTCAGCGGCAAGCCGATGCCGTTCGGGCTCAGCTTCAAATCGGCCATCGCCGACAAGCTCGTCTTCCGCAAGATCCTCGACCGTCTCGGCGGCCGTGTGAAGATGGTTCTCTCCGGCGGCGCCCCGCTCTCGGCGGAGCTGGCCGCGTTCTTCATCGGAGCCGGCCTCGATATCTACGAAGGCTACGGCCTGACCGAAACGTCTCCTGTCATCGCCGTCAACACGCCGCAGGCGCGCCGCGTCGGCACCGTCGGCCGCATCATCCCCGGCGTCGAAGTGAAGATCGCCGAAGACGGCGAGATCCTCAGCCGCGGCCCGCACATCATGAAGGGCTACTGGAACAACGACGACGCCACGCGACAGGCCATCGATCCCGACGGATGGTTTCACACCGGCGACATCGGCGAGATCGATGCCGACGGATTCCTCAAGATCACCGACCGGAAGAAAGACATCATCATCAATGCCTACGGCAAGAACATCGCCCCGCAGCCGCTGGAAGCACTTCTGAAAAGCTCTCCCTACATCGGAACGCCCGTCCTCATCGGCGACCGTCGCAAGTACCTGGTGGCGCTGCTCGTCCCCAATTTCGACAAGCTGGAGCGCGACTCGAAGGCCATGGGCGTCCCGTTCAACTCCCGCCAGGAGTTGATCGCCAACGAGAAGGTCCAGCAGATCTACCAGACCGAGATCGACCGTTTCAATCTGAACCTCGACCGTCAGGAGAAGATCCGCCGCTTCGCCCTTCTGCCGCGTGACTTCACCATCGACGACGATGAGATCACTCCCTCTCTGAAGGTGAAGCGGAAGATGATCGACAAGAAATACAAAGAGATCATCGACCAGCTATTCAAGGATGAAAACCTGGAAGATGAGCGTGAAGGAAAACGGGCCTGACCGATGACTACCCTGGTTGAAACGGCCCCGCGGACGGGGTCAGCATTCCGGATCGAGCGCGACGGCAACCTGGCCATCGTCTGGTTCGATCTCCCCGGCGAGAAGGTCAACAAATTCTCCTCGACCGTGATGTTGGAGTTCGCATCCGTCGTCGATGAGCTCGAACGCGATGGCGTCATCAAACGCATCATCATCGCTTCCGGCAAACCGTCGATTTTCATCGCCGGCGCTGATGTCACCGAGTTCTCCAGGGTCACCTCGGCGGACCAGGCCGCGGAATACACCCGCTTCGGACAGCAGACCGTTCATCGCTTCTCGAAACTGCCGCAGGTCACCGTTGCCGCCATCAACGGGGCCGCGCTCGGCGGCGGCTGCGAGCTGGCCATCAGTTGTGACTATCGCGTCATGTCCGACAGCCCGAAGGCACAGATCGGATTGCCGGAGACGAAGCTCGGCATCTTCCCCGCCTGGGGCGGCGTGACCAAGCTGCCGCGCCTCATCGGCCTTCCGGGAGCGCTCGACATCATCCTCCAGGGAAAGACGCTCGATGGCAAGCGGGCCAAACGCATCGGCCTGGTCGACGAAGTCGTCCCGGCTCCGATCCTTCTCGACATCGCCAGAGAGTTCTCCACGAAACCGAAACGGCGAGGAAGCGACCGGACGAAGTTCTACGTCGAGGGGAACCCGCTGGCCCGCCGCGTCATCTTCGGCAAGGCGCGCAAGTCCGTTCTCGATCTGACCCACGGCCACTACCCAGCGCCGTTGAAAGCAATCGACGTCATGGAGTACGGCATGTCCAACGGTGTCGAGCGCGGACTGGCGCGGGAGGTCGAGGAGGTCGTGCCGCTCATTACCGGCGCGACCGGCGACGTCGCCCAGAACCTCATCCGGCTCTTCTTCATGATGGAGGAGTCCAAGAAAGAGCGGATCGCGGCGGCGCCCGCCGAGGTGCGTGATGCCGGCGTGCTCGGCGCGGGCATCATGGGCGGCGGGATCGCGCAGCTCATCGCCGACAAGACCGACGCCGCGGTGCGCATGCGCGACATCAACTGGAAAGCGATCGCCGGCGGGTTGAAAGCCGCCGCGCGGATCTGGAAGAAAAGCGTCGATCGGCGGCGCATGACCCGCGGCGAGATGCAGCGCAAGCTGGCCCGCATTACGACGGCCATCGACTGGAGCGGTTTCGAACGGGTCGGCCTCGTCGTGGAGGCGGTCGTCGAAAACATCGACGTCAAACGCCAGGTGCTGCGCGAATTCGAAGCGGCCGCCGGCCCGAACGCAGTCTTCGCCACGAACACCTCCACCATCCCCATCACCGACATCGCCGCGCAGGCGGCCAGGCCTCAGAACGTGGTCGGGATGCACTTCTTCAATCCCGTCGACCGCATGCCGCTCGTCGAAGTCATCCGCGGTGCGAAGACCTCCGACGCCGCCATGGTCACGGTCGCCAACTTTGCCCGCAAGCTCGGAAAGACCGTCGTCTACTGCAACGACGGACCCGGCTTCGTCGTCAACCGCATCCTCGGGCCCTACATGAACGAGTCCGGTTTCGTTCTGGAGGAAGGCAACGCCATCGAGTCGATCGACAAAGCGATGGTCGACTTCGGGATGCCGATGGGACCGATGGCCTTGCTCGACGAAGTGGGCATCGACGTCGCCGCGAAGGTGGCCAGGATCCTCAGCGCCGCATTCGGCGAGCGGATGGAGCCGTCGCACGTCGTGGCGGCACTTTACGAGGACGGCCGCTTCGGCAAGAAGAACGGCAAGGGTCTCTACCTTTACGAAGCCGGCAAGCGCCAGGGTCCGGATCCCTCGGTGTACAAACTCCTCAACATCAAGTCGACGCATCCCGCCGATGCGCAGGCGGTCGTGGAGCGGATGATTTTCGCCATGGTGAACGAAGCAGCCATGATCCTCGACGAGAAGATCGCTGCCTCCGCCGCCGAACTCGATCTGGCCATGATCATGGGCACCGGCTTCCCGCCGTTCCGAGGCGGGCTGCTGCGCTACGCCGACAAGCTCGGCCTCCCGTACATCCTGGCGCGCCTCGACGATCTGGCCCAGAAACACGGCAAGCGCTTCCTGGCCACCGCTGCCCTTAGGAAGCTGGCCGAGAAGGATGGGAAGTTCTATCGGTGAGGTTTCTGGGTTGCTGAGTTGCAGGGTTTCCGGGTTGCGGAGTCTCGCGGTTCCGAGGTCTCGCGGGAACGCTTCGGCCGCAACACCCCGAGACCGCGCAACCGCGAGACGCCGAGACCAAGCAACCCAGCAACTTAGCAACCCAGCAACCGTCCCATGGACCTCACCCAACCACGACCAGCCCTGACGCCCCGCCAGCGCCGGACCTTCGGTCTCATCGCACTCGCCTGCGCGGCGACGCGCTTCCTGGCGATGGCGCGCACTCTTTGGGACTGGGACGAGGCGCTCTTCTGCCTGGGAATGCGGTCCTATGATGTAACGAGTCACCATCCCCATCCCCCCGGTTTCCCGGTCTACATCGCCCTCGGCCGCATCGCGCGCACGATCATCCACAACGATTTTCGTGCGCTGCAGGCCGTCAACCTCATCGCGGGGATGCTCGTCTTTCCGGCGATCTTCTTTCTGGCGCGCGAGCTTCGCCTGTCATTCGTTACGGCGGCCGTCGCCGGCGCACTGTGCGCCTTTTTCCCGAACGTCTGGTTCTTCGGCGGCGGCGCCTTCAGCGACATCCCCTCGCTGGTCCTCGTCGTTTTCGCAGTCGGCTTTCTCTTTCGCGGATGCCGCGACGCCAACGCCTATCTCGTTGGAGCGGCGTTACTGGCGCTTGCCGCCGGCATCCGTCCGCAGAACTTCCTGATCGGTCTGGCCCCGGGCGCGCTGGCGACGTCGTACCGCGCGCGCGCCGCGTGGCGCGATGTCGTCTTCGCCGCGCTCGTCGGCGCGGTCACGGTCGGCGTTGCCTTCGGCGGCGCCATCGCGGCCACGGGAGGCACCAGACCGTACTTCGACGCGGCGGAGGAGCACGGCCAATACATCACTCGGGTCGACTCCTTCCGCAGCCCGGCCCGCCCGCCGCTCTGGCGCCTCTTCGACCGATTCTTCATCAAGCAATACCAGTCGCTGGCGCTGGGCTTCATCACCTCGATCTTCGTCGCTGTCGCCATCGCCGGGGCCATTGCGTCGCGTGACCGCGCCATCGGCTGGCTCGCCCTCAGCTTCGGACCCTTCGCCATCCTCGCCTGGATGATGCTCGACCGCTACAGCATCAACCGCTTCTCCATCGGCTACTGTCCGCTCTTCGCCATCCTTGCCGCCGATGGAATTCGCCGCCTTACCCGCGCCTGGCCGCGCGCGGAGCCGCTCGCCGGCGCGGCGCTCATCGCCTCCTTCTTTTTCTGGACCCTGCCGGCCCTGGCAACCGTTCGGGATACGGTCGCGCCGTCGTTGCTCGCCGTCGAAGCGGTGACGCAGCATCTCGATCTACGCACAGGCCAGCTCTTCGTGGCGCGCGACATGGATCCGTTCTTCCAGTACCTGTTGCCGAACTATCCGTTCATCCACGTTCTCGACAAGCGCGCCTTGCCGCTTTCGATCGACAACCGCAATGCCTGGATCCTGGCCGAGGCCGATTCCGACGACCACGATGGATTCGTCTTCCATCGCCAGCGTGGACACCTCTGGAACATCGCCCGCCGGCACTATTTCGATGCCGGACTGATCCCCGCGCGCGCCATGCCGCAATTCGTGGCCGGCTGGGATGAATCCCATCGGCAGGGATCGGAGGAACTGCGTCCAATGTCGGGGCACTCGCTGACAAGCCTTCCTCCGTCGACAGGCGAAACGATTCTGCGCATCGAGTTTCGTTTTTCGCGGGCGGCCCTTGCGGCGCATGCCACTGTCTCGATCGTGCTCAACGGGCGGCTCGTCGATCGTTTCACGCCGTCGGTCGATGACGATGACCGCGAATACCACGTTACTCCCGCTCCGAAGGGTGCGGTGAATATGCTCGATCTGTCGGTCGATCCGCCGCCGATGGGCATGTCGATCAAAAGCCTTTCCTTCGGTCCGGAGTAGGACGGCACGGCCGGCAGCGTTGGTTGCCAAGGCTAACGCCAGCTGTGGCGTAAGGACGCTTCTACGCAGGCTCCCGGTTCCCCCCCGGCTCGAAGTAAGATCGAAGCCGGAATGAACGATCAGGAAGTTTTGCTCAGGATCACCATCCGGGAGCCGCCGGCTGGTGTCCGTTTTCAGGTTCAGCGCGGCAAGAATGAACTACTCGCTCCGGGTGGCACGAGTGCGCGCGAGATCGTGTTCGAGTTCCCGATTCGAGTCCGAAACGACCGGCCCGACGGAAGCCCAAACTTCCTCGGGCCGTTCGCGCAAGGTCCGGTCGGCGGCAGATTCGTCTACGTCAATTCCGGCACGATGGCTGGTGAATCGGTGTCGCCCTGGACGCGCCGCGCGAAAATACCGCTTGGTGGAATCACCTGGCCGATGATCGCGAACGCAGCGATCGGTGGATTCATCGAGGCAGGAATCGCCGGCACGGCGCGTGACGGAGGCCCCGCCTGCGCGACCGTGCCCCTTCTCGATAAAGGCTGGAAGTTCTCAAAGAGCTGAGGGAAGGCGCTCAGTAACGCCAGAATCCTTCGACCCACACCCTTTCAAATCCGCGGCGTTCCCAATGCGGTGCGATCCAGACGGCGCCGGCCCTTGGCGCTACAACCCAGCGGCCATTGACGAGGACTAATCCCGCCCGAGGCGGACGAACGATTACAGCGGTTGTACATGCCGCGCTCCCGAGGCTCGCGACGATGATTGCGACTGAGATCAGGCGTTTCATTGGTGTTTGCTCCTTCCCACAATGGACGGGAAAGTCACGCGCACGTTGACAACGCGGTGGAGATCATTTGGATGTGCTTCAGAGTCAGCGTCCGGCGGAGACGCTCTTTTTCCTGGCAGTCTTGTGCGCCACGCTCGCCTTCTTCGCCGGCGGCGGATACTGCTTTGCGGCGACGCCGTTCACATAGCGGACGAACTTTCGGAAGAGCTGTTCGCTACGGTCGACAGGAGCGATCTCGCGGTTGAGCGCATCGACGTAGCTGCCGGCGGTGAGTTGGAGCTTGGGATCGCGTGTCAACATCGCCACCATCATGTCGGAGACGGCGAACTCCTTCGGCGGCGCGATGCCGAGGCTCCTGGCCGACTCGATGATGGCGCGGCGAGCGGAAGCCGAGAGCTCCGGCAGCTTGCCGACCAGCGTCGTCTCGATGTGGCTCGACTGCGGCGTGATGATCGTGACCGCGCTTCGCGACGCCACAAAGTCCGTTGACGCATCGACGATCCCTTTTGTAGCCGGGAGAAAGAGCTTGTCACCGTTGTTCGGATCGAGCCGGTTGTAAATCGCCGGCCGTAAGAGCCGCCCGGAGTTACACGCGCTGATGATCACGTAGTAGATCCCCTCGGGCTCGAGGCGCTGTTGCAAGGCACCGGCGGCGATGTACGAGCGGTCGGCGTCGCGAGCGTAGCTCGTCTGGATCTTGAGGCCATTGCCATTGGTGCCGTGGGTCTCCAGGATCAGCGTGAAGACCCGTCGTTCGGGATAGAGAACGTTGTGGCGGTGAACGTCATCCAGAATCTTCGCCCAGTCCGCCCCTTGAAAACAGGCAAAGCCGAGCGCCTCGTAGAAGCGGCAGTTGTCCGACACGGAGAGATCGGGACTGAAGACGACGCCTATTCCGCTCCCGATCGTGTTCACGCTTCTGACAGGAATGTCGGGCCAGGCGTGGTCGAGCAGCCCCGGGGCGGTGTCGAGCGCGGCCGCTGAGGTCGCCAGCAGAAACAGGAGAGGAAGGATGCGAGCCGGTGTCTGGGAAATGCGCATCATCATCCGGTAGAGCAATCGCCGCGCCCGGTTGGTCCATTATGTGAACACCCTGCTTCGTATGGCTCTTCGTCGCCGCACGTGGCGCGGCATCTGGAGCGTCGACGACGCCCTTCGCCGGAGGACGCCGGTCGTCATGAGGACATAGGAAGAAGACGCTGAGAGAAGACGTTAGACCGTGTGCTACGCTGTCCACGGCGGAGTTGAACCATGACAAGTCAGAGCAGCACCTTCGGGACGTTTCTCGATACGTACGACCGTCTCACGTCGCAGAAAAAGCAGACGCCGGGCGATGCTACGGCGAGTCTTCTGAAAAGGCTCGTGGAACGCCAGGAAATCTCCTTGTCCGAGCTCGTAACCTCTTCAGGAATCGACGTGCAGGACCTCGACAGCGCCATCGCTAAACTGGTGAAGCTCGGTGCGATCGAACTTTCAGGTTCCGGCCTTCAGCAGAAGGTTCGGGTTACATCGAAGGCGGCGGATTTGCTCGATCTGTTCAAGTAACCTTCACGGCAACACTCGATGACGCGGCGTCGGCGGTAGCGGTGATCGTAGCCGAGCCCGGTATCACTCCCTGAACGACGCCGTTCACGTCGACCGTGGCGATTGTCGGTGTGTCGCTCGTCCAGGTGAATGCCTTTCGCGGGATCTCGGTATCTGTACGATCGAATGCTTTCGCCCTTGCCGGTGTAGAGCTGCCGGT
>Ga0210402_10000873_pt1 | contig 32447 bp, 29 predicted proteins | sample IncBWC7MmetaG_FD_161055 | JGI IMG/M metagenome (GOLD analysis project Ga0210402, IMG submission 161055) | Forest soil microbial communities from Barre Woods Harvard Forest LTER site, Petersham, Massachusetts, United States - Inc-BW-C-7-M | ecosystem: Environmental > Terrestrial > Soil >...
ATCGGAGACCTTCCGATCGAATTACAGCCAAAGCTCCTTCGCGTTCTTCAGGAGAAACAAGTAGAGCGCTTAGGGAGCAACCGGACGATTCAAGTGAACGTACGAGTTATTACGGCCACCAACCAGCATCTGTGGCAGATGGTGCAGGATGGGAAGTTTCGTGCCGATCTCTACTATCGACTCAATGTGTTTCCGCTGACTCTTCCGGCACTGCGTGAACGGACGGAGGATATTCCACTTCTTGCAAACTATTTCGTTCAACAGTTCGCCGAACAACAAGGCAAAGTGATTGAGACGATCCCTGACGGGGTCATGGCCGCGCTCGAACACCATAACTGGCCGGGGAACATCCGAGAACTTCAAAATGTCATCGAGCGCGGCGTAATCATGACGAGGAGTGGCCTCGTTCTGAGCCCGCGGACGACGGAAAAACTAGTCCGGGCGGAAGCCGTGCCGGCGGGGGTGCTCGAAGCCGCGAAGCCGGTGGGCATCAAAATGCGGCTGGCCGCTGCGGAGCGTGCTCATATCGCAGCAACACTCCGTGAAACTAAGTGGGTAGTTAGCGGCCCGCGCGGAGCTGCTGTCCAACTTGGGATACCGAGAACAACCTTAGTGTCCAAGATGCAACGGCTCGGGATTTCGAACAAGGTGTCGGATGGTCGCTTAGCGCAGTCGACGGGACGATTCGAATGCATAGTCGGCGGCCGCTGCGCAAATTCGAGAAACGAGTCGGCTGACTTCCATGTAACGGGACCGGCCGCAAGCTGAAATTCTCTGGGGCGGAAACCCTGAGTACCTTTCGAGTAAAGGAGAAAAAGCGATGTCAACCAGACATTCTGCCCTGATTAGCGGCGCTCCTTTCGGAATGGGCGTCGCCCACTCCGATTGCTTCGCCAATCGCGGCTATGACGCCGTTGAAACGACACCGGGCCGAACGCGAACCAGAGCAGCGACCAAGCACGCACGAGCCCAATTCGAAAATGATATCCGCCTGGAAGAGCGTCGCCAAGAGCGTGCGCGCATGGCGCACGAACTGCACGACACTTTGTTCCAGGGATTTGTCGGCGCATCCATGCTGCTCGACCAGGCGGTGGAACAAACGCCTGCGGATTCCCCTTCCAAGCCCGCGCTCAGCCGTGCTCTAGTCCTGGTGCGGCGGGCCATTGATGAAGGCCGCAAGACTATGCAGGGGCTTCCCAGAGCCTCCCACGCGCCCGAGAGTCTGGAGCAGGCTTTTTCGAAACTTCTGGAAGAAGTCACACCCGGTCAGGGCGCGCAAATTCAGGTTTTCGTTCATGGAAGGACGCGCGCACTGAACCCGGCAATCCAGGAACAACTCTTTCTGATTGGCCGTGAAGCGGTCATGAACGCCTTGCGTCATTCCGAAGCCACAAACATCGAAGTCGAAATCCATTATTTGCGCGACCTCTTGCGCGTGTTGGTTCGTGACGACGGCTGCGGAATCAAACCCGAAGCCGTTCAGCAAGAGAGTGTTTCCCACTGGGGCCTTCGCAGCATGCGCCAAAGAGCGGAAAACATCGGAGCGGAATTCGAGGTCTGCAGCCAGATCGGCGCCGGGACAGAAGTGCGCGTTGCCATCCTGGTCGACGACGCAATACGGACCATCCGTGATCACGGCCTCTGGGAAGGGAGACATGAGTGATGGACGCCACTTCCATTCGGGTTTTGAGCATCGACGACCACCCGCTGGTACAAGAGGGCGTCGGCACGATCATCAACGGTCAGGCCGACATGTCGGTGGTTGGGACGGCCTCCAACGGCAAGGAAGGGATTGAAGCGTTTCGCGCTTTGAGTCCCGACGTAACCTTGATGGACCTTCGACTGCCGGACCTCGGCGGCCTCGACGTGATGATCGCCATCCGGTCGGAATTTCCCGATGCGCGCGTCATTGTCCTTACAACATTCGATGGAGATATGGATGTGCAACGGGCACTAAAGGCGGGGGCTCGCGGATATTTGTTAAAGAGCATGCCGTCCCGACAGATGGTCGACATGATCCGGCGAGTCCACGCTGGCAAGAAATGCGTTCCACCGGAGATTGCCGCCTACCTTGCCGAGCACCTTGGCGATGAAACTCTGAGCCGACGCGAAATGGAGATCTTACAAGAAGTCGCGGCCGGACATCGGAATCGAGATATTGCTGCAAGACTGTTCATCGCGGAGGAGACGGTCAAGGTTCATGTCAAACACATCAGGGACAAACTTGGCGCCAGCGATCGCACGCAGGCCGTGACAATCGCCGCCAGGCGCGGCATCATCAGACTATAGCCTGCAGCGCGTTTTCGCAGAGACTCTTTTTGTCCTTTTGGTCTCCACCGACCTCACCTGAACGCCATCCCACCAACGCGACGGACCGGCTTGCATCGATTGGTGCAGGTGAGCCGTTCTGCCCTGCTCGGTCAGTTCTCGGGCGGCTGGGTACGACTGGAGTGTTGCCCACCCGCAATCCGATTTTGGAGCGCCAATGAGCCCCAACCAATGGCACTGAACGAAGCTCTCATAAGTGAACATGAACGCAAATAGACATCTAAATGAGGCCGAGCAGGTGTCATAGTTTTACAGCCGCCCATGCTCCCTGTAAGGAGAATTCGAAAAGAAGAATTATCGTGGCAAAGGACGGACAGATTCAGAATGTGGCAATTGTTGGTACAGGAGTCATCGGCGCAAGTTGGGCCGCGTACTACCTGTCCCGCGGATTCAACGCGATTGCAACGGACCCGGCGCCTTGAAACTAGATATTAATCAGCTTATCGGAAGTCGCAGCGGGATCCAGAACGAGAAGGGTTTAGAAGTCTTTTACGATTTTGCGATCACTCCGGCGCTCAGGATAATCCCGAGTTACCAGCACATCTGGAATCCGCTCACTGCCGAGGTGGCGGCACACGAACGGCGCGCCGATGTGTTGCTGGTTCGCTTTGCTGTAATCTTGTGAGGCATTTGGCCGGCGCTTTGACAGCGCGTGAATCCGGTGCATTGCGTCGGCTAGGAAGCCGCGGCCTCAGGGAAACATGGGCCGTCGGAGAATCGATCAGGGTAACGCTCAGGATCTCGGCCGCGCAGCTCCGTACAAACCAGGAAAACACCCGGAGGAGCAGGGAGAGGAGGTCGCGCGCAGCGTGACTTCCTGGTCATGAAGTAGAAGTGAGGAGGCCGGATGAACCAATTACTTAGCAGAATTCTTAATGCTCATGGTGGCATCGATCGCTGGCGGGACTACCAAAAGATCGAGGCGACCATTGTCAGCGGAGGTGGCTTCTTTGCGCTGAAAGGAATGATACAGGACAAAACCCCGCGCCGAATGACGGCCTGGCTGCACGAAGAACGCTCGTCCGTATGTCCGTTTGGGAAGCCTGATCAGCGTACGATGTTCACGCCGGACAGAATTGCAATCGAAAAACTGGACGGTACGTTGGTTTCGGAACGACACGGACCCAGAGATTCGTTCGCCGGTCATCAGATGAGCACTCCTTGGGATGCTCTTCATCGGGCCTATTTCAACGGCGAAGCGCTCTGGACCTATCTCACTACGCCCTTCCTTCTGGCCATGGACGATGTACATGTCGAGGAAGTCGAACCGTGGCGAGAGGGTGCCGAAACGTGGCACGTATTACAGGCACAATTTCCCGGCTCCATAGAGACGCACAGCCTCATTCAGGAGTTCTTCTTCGACACCGATTTGCATTTGCGTCGCCACGACTATACCGTGAATATTGCAGGTGGCTTTCCCGCCGCCCAACTCACGTCAGACTATGTCGTTGCGGACGGAATTCATTTGCCGACGAAGCGCCGCGCCTACACGCGCGGGCCTGACCGGAGGCCGATTAAGGAAATGCTGATGGTTTCCATCGACATCAGTGAGGTCAGGTTCGAGCGTGGATAGAGTATGAACCTGAGCTGGCAACCTGCAAGACGTTCGGATCTCAGGGTACCTCTGGCCGGCGCAGGAACTGCTTTTTAGACAGCCGCCGTCCCGGGCATGGGCTGCGTGACCGCCGTCCAGGGACGACGGCGAGTCAAGCTCGACATCATTTCCGAAGGTTCGCTGAGAGTGCTGATTTGGATAGGTGACCGAAGAGCACTTCGACCGGCACTATGTATTAGAACCACCGCCCCACAGTTACAAGAAGACGCTTCCCCTGTTTAGGTCAAGGCGGGTCGCTCCCGCCATCTGAACTGAACCCCTGGACTGAGACACGAGTACACGCGCGAGGACGGCGTCCCGATCGGCCGCGCCGGCCAGATCGGCCCCTGAAATCCGTCGTTCCCAGCCCGGGGAAGAACCGGCCGCTTAGGGACGAGGAACGGCGGGAGCCTGTGTTTGGTCTCTACTGTGCGGCCTTCAGTGCCGCCGCGACCTGCGTGATTCGTTCACCCTGACGCTTAGCGACTTCAAGCTCATCGGCGGTCGGCGGTGCACTGTTCTGCCCGGAAACCGAGGACGATCCGTAAGGCGTCCCGTACCCCTGGAAAAGCTTGGGGTGCGTGTAGCCGTTCGGTACGATGATCAGCCCCAAATGCGCCATCGGGATGTAAAGAGAGAGCAGCGTCGTCTCATTCCCGCCGTGTGGTCCTCCGTCGATGTAAAGGCCCCTGTCGCTTTTCCATTCAGCTTACCGTGAAACCACAGACTTCCAAGGCTGTCGATAAATGCTTTCAGCTCCGCCGACGTATTCCCAAAAGGCGTCGGCGTGCCAAAGATGATACCGTCAGCCCATTCCGCATCGGCCTCCGTCGGTGCTCCGTACTCAGTAAGGAAGAGTAAATAAATAACGTTTACAAGTGTCATCCTGATGTGTTATCACGGTGGGCATGGACACCGATGCCCAACTCGCCCAGTACTTTGCTGGCATGTGGCCGCATCTGGACGAACATGCCCGCCGCCTAGTGGCGGCCAGCCAAGCCGTGAAGTTGGGTTATGGTGGCATCTCGCGGGTCAGCCGCGCCTGCGGCTTGTCGCGCGTCACATTGATCAAGGGCGTAGAGGAATTGCAGTCCGCGCCGCTGGCCCCGGGACGGGTTCGTCGGGAAGGCGGCGGACGACACGCGTTGACATCTAACGATCCCGGCTTAGCGCCCGCGTTGGATGGCATGGTCGAGCCCACAGCGCGTGGCGATCCGCAGTCGCCGCTGCGCTGGACCTGCAAAAGCGCCCGCACACTGGCGGCGGAACTAACGGCCCGACACCACCCGGTCAGCCACACCAAAGTCACTCAACTCCTGCGGGAGGACGGCTACAGCCTGCAGGGCAACCGCAAGACTGAGGAAGGGGGCGATCATCCCGATCGCGACGCGCAGTTCCGGCATATCAACCGCGCCGTCAAACAGGCTTTGCGGGCGGGCGAGCCGGTCATTTCCGTGGACACGAAGAAGAAGGAATTGATCGGCAACTACCAGAACCAGGGCCGCCAGTGGCGCCAAAAGGGGACGGCGGAGAAGGTCAACGGACATGATTTTCCCGGCCCCGAGGTGCCCCGCGCCTATCCCTACGGGATCTACGACCTAGGGCGCAACGCCGGCTTCGTCAATGTGGGCACGGACCACGACACAGGCGCGTTTGCGGTGGCTTCCATCCGCGGCTGGTGGCGCGCCGAAGGCCGCCGCCTTTATCCGCGCGTAGGGCAGCTGCTGATCACCGCCGATGGCGGCGGTAGTAACGGCTGGCGTCTGCGGCTGTGGAAATGGGAGTTGCAGGGCCTCGCCGACCAGACCGGGTTGACGCTGGCGGTCTGCCATTTCCCGCCGGGTACGAGCAAGTGGAACAAGGTGGAGCACCGTTTGTTCTCTTTCATCTCGTCCAACTGGCGCGGCGAGCCGCTGCGCGACTACGAGACGGTGGTGCGGCTGATCGCCGGAACGACGACGGCCAAGGGCTTGACAGTGACCTGCCGGCTGGACCACCGCAAGTACCCCATCGGGCGCAGGATCACAGATGAAGAGTTCGCCCATGTCAACCTAACGCCCAACACATTTCACGGCGAATGGAACTACGCGATCCATCCCCGCAACTAATATCGGTTGTAAAGCTTATTGATTTACGCCGCCTAAACATCCTTTTGCTGCGATACTCCCAGCCTGGAACATGAACCATCACGGCCGGAGGAACGACGATATCGGGCACCCGACGGAGCCGCACTTCGGCTCCGGCTTCGCGCGCCCCTTCAGCCACGGCCTTAGCAAGCGACTCCACAGAGCCGTCACGAGAGTAAAACGCAACCAGAATATTCCCTTTACTGTTGGCCATCGACAATTCCTCGATAGGAAGATGTTGTTGTTATCGAAACGTTGGATGATGCGAACGAGAACGAAGGTGTCCGATCCAACACCATCACGCCGAGTAACGCAGGTAGATAGAAGACCGTCGCGAGAAGCAGCGCGTGTGCACGCGCAACGCTTCTTTCACGTCTCATTCGCGCGCCGAAGTAGAGCACGCCAAGTCCGCCGGCGATCGCGGCGGCAGCGTACCACCCACCCGTCATTCCGAGGCAGAGCGGCGCCAGACTGATCGGGGTCAGCAGAAGCGAGCATGCCAGAATGCGCCTGGTCGTGGACTCGCCAACCGGATCAATGACGGGCAGCATGCGGATGCCGCCGCGGGCATAATCATCCCGATACATCCAAGCGATGGCGTCGAAGTGGGGAAATTGCCAGACGAAGAGCATGAGGAACAGCGCCAGCGCGCCGGCGTCGATGCCATGGCCCGCGGCGGCGTACCCGATGAGGGGCGGCATAGCGCCTGGGATCGCGCCCACGGTGGTGCATGCCGGTGAGTGTTGCTTCAGAGGGGTGTAGACCAAAAGGTAAGTGAGAAGAGTGAAGAGACCAAGGGCCGCCGCCAGCGGATTCGTACCGAACCATAGCACTGCGAAGCCAGCGGCCGACAGCAACAGCCCAAAAACAAGCCCATGCGTTCGCTTAATCCTTCCTGCGGGAAGATGGCGCCGGCGCGTGCGGTGCATCTTCGCATCGGAGTCCACCTCGTACCATTGATTGAGTGCCGAGGTGCCCGACGCCAGCAATGCAGTACCAAGGAGAGCTTGAGCCAGAATCGTCCAGTGAAACGAGGCGCCACAGCCAAACCAGTAGCCGACCGCCGTACAGATCAGAATGAGCAGCGTGATTCGCGGCTTGGTTAACTCCAGGTAGTCTCTCATGGCTGGTCTTTCCGCTTGGTCAGTGCTTGAACAACGAGGACGATGAACATCGTAGGCAGATACGCAAGGTACGCCCAATGCAAGACGACCGTGATGAGGGTCGGCGCGGCGTCTGTCATACGGCCTCCTGGATTCTGTGGTTCGGCGAGAGTATCTGCACCGAGAGAATCGTTCCCGCGACGAGGAAAACAACGGTCACGCAGGTCCACATCAACGCTGCCGCACACTCCTGGTCTTCGAGAGGAGAGAGTGCGCCCATTTGCGGCATAGAGAGATACATGGGGTACACAACTCGATCGGAGAAGACGAGCAAGCCGGAAAGGACGTCGCATGGCAGGGTGGCTAGGAAGAGATATAGGAGCATCGACCACCGCGGCCATAGAGCGACCGACGGCCAAGGCTGCATGACGGGCCACCAGAAAAGAAGGCCGGCGATGAGGAAGGAGGCGTGTTCGATGAAATGCCAGGTTGGCGATTCCATGCCCAACTGAAATATCGCGGGCACGTGCCAAACGATCAAAGTCGCGGTGGCAGCGAGCCAGCAAAACACGGGGTGTCCTAATGGTCGGCCGAGATTCTTCGGAACTAGCCATCGACGCAGCTGCACTGTCATGAGTGGCTCGCCCAGCCAGATCAGAGGCGGCGCAAAGGTCATGAGCAGCAGGTGTTGGATCATGTGCGCCGTCAGCATGTGGCTGTCCGCCGAAGCAACGGGCACCAACGGCACCCACGTCAAGAGCAGACCGAGGAAGAAGCTACAAGCTCGCCACACCGGAATCGAGCGACCCTTAAGCCAGCCGCGCAGGTAAACTGCCCCCGCTAAGGCGATAACGAGTGTTATTGTGGCGGCTACCATGGACGGCTCTATTGCTCTAAGGCGAATTGGCGTGAGGCGTCGCGCGCTGGAGGCTGCCCCGCCGGATGCAGTGTCTCAAGAAATGCGATGAGCGCAGTGGTTTCCGGTGGGCTCAAATTCTTGCCGTAGGCCGGCATGTTGCCACCGCCCTGGATCACCTGGCGGATAAGCTGGTCCTGCGTCAACCGCAACGCTACGCTGTCGAGTGCCGGGCCGCGCTCTCCGCCGCTATCTCCGATCGAGTGGCAGTTGCGGCACTGTTTGACTTGGAAGACAAGCGCGCCTTGCCGCTCGAGTGCACTCGTGCCGTGCAGGAATTGCGCCGGCACGGGAGCGCCGCTCCAGGCATCCATCTTCGGACTCCAGGGCGTGTACCCTGCGAGGTGCGTGAAGGTCCCAAGAGTGACGGCAATCAACATCACGGTCAAGACGGCGATGGGCCTCCGCTTCCAGCTTTTTTCTCCCTCACCGGAGAGGAACGGCAGCAGCAGCAATCCGAGAATGACCAGGACGGGACCGATGAGTAGGAATGGCGTTTCGAGCGAAGGGGGGAGCAGCGAGAGCAGGGCGTACAGCCACAGGAAGAAGTAGTCGGGTTTCGGTACGGTCTGGATGATCGTAGGATCCGGCTGGCCGGACGGGCCAAATGGACCGAACCAGGTAGCGCAGGCCGCGACCGCCAGAAGAATGAAGGCCGCGAAGAACATGTCTTTCCAGACAGCATAGGGAACAAACGGAGCACCATCCTTCCTGGTCAGTTCGTGATACTCCTTGAGGTACGTCGCGCGTTTGACAATACGTCCCGGCATCGGCCATTCGTTGATCCCCAGCCTCAGCACCATCAGCACGTGCAGACCCACGAAACCGATAAGTAATCCCGGAATGACGAAGACGTGCACGGCGAAGAACCGGGACAGCGTGGCTCCGGCGATGATCGGGCCGCCTAGCATGAGTTTCACGATCGCTGGGCCGGCAATTGGGACGCGGCTGGCGATCGAGGCGCCGATGCCCAGTCCCCAATAGGCATCCTGATCGAATCGCAGCACCTGCCCGCTGAAGGCCATCCCGAGCGTCATTAGCAGAAGGAAGATGCCGATGATCCAGGTGAGTTCACGGGGGAACTTGTATGCGCCAAATAGAAAGACCTGCATCATATGGATGAGGACAATCGCCACCATGAAGTTCGATCCCCAACCATGCAGCGCGCGGATGAACCATCCGAGTGTAATGTCGTGATTGAGTGCCTGAAGGCTGCTCCACGCCTCTCCAGCGGAGGGCACATAGGTCAGAGCCAGCAGGATGCCAGTGACGAGCTGCAGACAAAAGACGATCAACGCTGCGCTGCCGAATACGTACCACCAGCTTGCGGTGTTGCGCGGGACCGGATGTTCCGCCGTGTCTCGAATGGGCGCGGCGAGTTGCAGCCGCTGGTCGAACCATTGACCAATCCGGGAGATCAGGCGCATGGCGGTTCCTTCCCCAGCAGGGATGCGCCCGCACACGGAGGCTGCACGGTGCCGGCCTGAATTGTGATTAGACCGTTATCCGCTTTACACGGTCGCCCCCGCATCAGCGAAGCGCTCGCCCCGGGCGTGGGCATTTCGCCGGCCTGAATCGTGATCCGGCCGTTCTCAACTTTGTACGGATATTCAAAGAGTCCACGCTCGGGCGGGCCTGATGCGCGCGAACCATCGCGGTAGTATGCTCCGCCATGACACGGGCACATGAACAGGCCGGATTGCGGAAACCAGCGCACCGGACAGCCCAAGTGCGCGCAGTTGATGGCGAACACCTGGAATTGATTGCCTTGGATGCGCCGGACCCAGCATGCGGTGTCCACGGTCTTGCCGTCCGTCGGCATAACAAGAGGATTTCGGAACGTAGCCAGCCTGGTCTCGCCTTCCGGGAATTGACTGACCGGGCCGAGCGGTACCCAGTCGAGGTAGCCGTTCGAACGTCCGCGCGTAATTGAGGACAGCAGAAATCGGCCCATGGGTACGGCAAGGGCGGCGGCCACGACGCCGTTGAAAAGCACGCCCAACTTCATGAACAGGCCGCGCCGGGAAACTGATGCATCTTGTGACATTATTCAGGCTCCTAGTGTTGGGGATGATTGGCCGCGGAAAATGGTTGACCCGGAGCTTCGACGCGGCGTGAAGCCAGCCACGCGACAGTGTCGGTGACTTCCTGGTCGGACATCGATTTGCCGCGAACGTTTCCACGCCAGTCGGGCGCTCCTAACTCCGGGCGGCCGACGATAATGGCGGTCCGCAGTCCCTGGTCGCTGATTAGCGCCAAAAAGGAATCGTTAGTGACGGCGCTGCCTTTCGCTCCACCGCGGCCATCAGGGCCGTGGCAGGATTCGCAATACGTCTTGTAGGCGGCTTGGCCACGCTCAGGATCGCCAGCAGATTTCGCCGCGTAGCTAGGCGGGTTGGCCCCATAGAGAATCCCAGGCTTGCTCCATCGCGCGCGGATTTGTTGAGTGATCACATCGATCTGCCGATTGGTGAGCAATCCACCCGCGTTCTCTGCGAAGGCTGACATGGCAGTTCCCCGCACACCATTGGCGATGGTGTTGCGAATCGCGTGATCATCGGCGAGAGCGAGATAAACGGGATTGGCGAGCGCGATTGCCGCACCTCCGCGGCCGTTCTCGCCGTGACACCCGGCACAGTTTGCGGAGAACAGCGTGTCGAAATCCAGGACCTCGCTCGGCGCAAGCTCCACTTCGTTCCGGTCAGGCTGGCCGTGCGGCCTTCCGCACGCGGAGAGCAGGATCACTCCGAGCGCTAAAAATGAAAACAATCGATTCACGGCCGCTCCTCTCTGGTTGAATGCGGAGGAATAATTCCGGGCGCCTCCACCCCGGCGCGGATGGTGAAGGCGACGTTCTCGAGCGTTGTCACTCGGGGCTGCCGTACCACGAAGAGTCCCGCAACGACGCCAAATGCCACCTGCGATGCCACGAACCAGACCCAGTCGATGTGGCTCTCGAGCATGGGATTGAGTAGAGAAATTATGGAATACAAGAGGCCCGACCACAGCACAGGACCGATCAATCCTCCAAGGAGGATGGGCCTGCGCGCGAACATCGGGAGCATGGCTCCGTACAGCAACCCGACGGCAGCGGAAATGAGTGCGTGGAGCGCCAGGGAGATGGCAAAGCTATCGGCGTGAAACGCGTTTAACCCCGAGGCACCGAGTTTGAGGGACTGGGCATAGACTGATGCTGCGAGAAGGTTGATCGGATACCATATGCTCCCAGCCTTGAGGACACCGAAGGCACATGCCAGCGCCGCCATCGCTACGCCGCCGGCCAATCCGCCCTTTAGACCAGCCGATATGGGGTGTGTCTGCAAAGGGAGCCACGCGCGCACTTGATCAGGCGCGACGGGCAGACGATCGACCGCGCGGCGGGTTGTGACAGGGACAAATTCGTCTGGAATGCCCGGCAACTCTACTTCATGCTCGCTAGGGAGGACCTCCCGGAACCAGCCGACGCAACCTGCAACTGTCAGAACGGCGCCGAGCACGCTAACCGAAACGCTTGTGAGCAGTCCGGCGAAAATCAGCGCGAATCCAAAAGCCAGCACCGGAGGCCACGCCGTCGATGCAGGTGACTTGATCTCTCTCCCCGGCTGCGAGATTTGCTCGGTACTTATAGTCGATTCAAGGGCTGCCATATGTTCCTCTCAGCGCCCGATAATATAAACGACGGTGAAAACGACGACCCAGACGACATCCACGAAATGCCAGTACATGGAGAGCACTTCGATTCGGCCCGACTGATCCCGGTGTACGCGTCCGGCCACGGCAAAGATCATCACGATCAGAAGCATGATCAACCCAGCCGTGACGTGAAAGGCGTGCAGTCCTACGAGCGAGTAATAGGTTGTCCCGAAGAGGTTCGTGGAGATCGTGAGGCCTTTTTCATAGATCAGGCGATGCCATTCCTGACCCGTGCCGAACAGAAAGAGGCCGCCAAGCAGGAATGTCAGACACCACAGGGTTAAGAAGGCGCCCTGCTTACCGCGGTTCAGAAAGTTTCCCGCAACGTGCACAGTGAGACTGCTGGACAACAGACAAATGGTGTAGAAGATTGGTGTCTCGAGGACCTGGCTCGGCGTGGGTCCTGAGAGGCTCTTTCCAACGTAAAAGAGATACGCCACGACGAAGATCGTAAAGATGGCGGACTCCGCGATGATGAGGCTGGCCATTGCGACCTTGCCGCGATCGGGAAGAATCCAGGATCGTGGGGCTTGAGTGAACGGAATACTAAGTGAGCTCATTTGTGCGTTCCCTTACTCGTAGAGGCTGTCCGGATCTTCCGGATGCTTCAGGTCCCACAACGGGCGGCGGCTTGCGACGACCGGAATCGCAGCGAAATTGTAAGCAGGGGGCGGAGAACTAACGGTCCATTCGAGCGTCCATGCATCCCATGGGTCGTTTCCGGCCTTAGCTCCCCTCCAGTAAGAAACGACTAGGTTGTAGACAAACAGGAGAACGGCAATGGCCTGAATAAACGCCCCGATTGTGACGATCAGGTTCAACGTGTCCCAGCCCCGGTCGGGCTCGTAGGTGTAGATGCGTCGCGGCATGCCCAGAATCCCGGGGATGTGCATCACATCGAAGGTCATATGAAAGCCGATCACAAAAAGCCAGAAATGCCATTTGCCGAGCGTTTCACTAAGCATTCGGCCGGTCACCTTCGGGTACCAGTAATAAAAAGCGCCAAACAGCGCAAATAGGATTCCGCCAACAATCACATAATGAAAGTGAGCGACCACGAAGTACGAGAGACTAAGCTGCCAATCGACAGGTGCACACGCCTGGATGATACCGGTAAGACCAGCGATTAAAAACTGGCCCAGGAATCCGATCGAGAACAGCATCGGCGTTTTGAACAGGATTCTCCCGCCCCACATCGTGCCGATCCAGTTGAAGATCTTGATTCCCGTTGGAATGCCAACCGCCATCGTGGTGATCGCGAAAAAGCTGTTGGCGTATGAATTCATTCCTATGGTGAACATGTGATGTGCCCAGACGCTCATGCTCACAAAGCCGATGGCCACCGTGGCGCCGACCATTACCGGATATCCGAAGATGGGTTTCCGGGAAAACACAGGGATGATCTCTGACATGAACGCGAAGGCCGGAATAACCAGGACGTAGACCTCTGGGTGTCCGAAGATCCAGAAGAAGTGCATCCAGAGTGTCGCGGAGCCCCCGGCTTGCGTATCGAAGAAGTGTCCCCCCAGGTAGCGATCGACCAATAACATCAGTTGCGCCGCGGTCAACGGAGTTATCGCGAGCAGAACCATGCCGGACATTACTAGATTCAGCCAGACCAGCAGAGGCATCCGTCCTAGGTGCATTCCCGGGCACCTCATGGAAAAGACTGTTGCAATGATGTTGATGGCGGTCCCCACGCTGCCGAATCCCGAGACCAGCAGAGCGATCGTCCAATAATCCGTGCTGTGGCCAGGCGAGAACGCCTTCGCGCCCAGTGGCGCGTATGCCCACCAGCCGACATCGGGCGCATTTCCGGCGCCGTATAGGCCGCTGCCGCCGAGAAAGCTGAAATAGAGCAGCATCCCGCCGAGCGCAGTCAACCAAAAACTGAAGGCGTTCAGACGGGGGAGAGCCATATCGCGTGCCCCGATCATCAGCGGCACAAGGTAATTCGCAAACCCGAAGAGGACCGGCATGACCACGAAGAAGATCATCGTGGTTCCGTGCATCGTGAACATCCGGTTGAAGACCTGCGGCGAAACAAAATTGTTGTGTGCATGGATTAGCTGGATGCGGATGATCAGTGCTTCACAACCGGCGATCACGAGGTAGCTCAGGCCGTAGAGGATATATAGAATGCCGAGGCGTTTGTGATCTACGGTGGTTACCCACTCGTGTAGGGTCTCGGTCCACGGCTTTGCTGCAGCCTGCAGATTTTCGATAGTGATCGCATTCGTTGACATGGGTATCTTCCTAGCGGAGCGTCTCCAGATAAGCAGTGACGGCGTCGAGATCCGCGTCACTGAGCTTCATGGCGGGCATCAGCGACCCCGGCTTGATGGCGTCGGGATTTTGGATCCAGAGCCGCAGATTACCCGGCGTGTTCTCAGCCGCGCCAGATGCGATCGTGCTACGGCTCATCAGATGCCCCAAATCAGGACCAAAGCGCCCGTTTGCCGCCGTGCCGCTGACTGCGTGGCAGTTGATGCAGGACGTAGTTTCGAAAACGTGCTTGCCGGCATTTACGCTTTGGTCCTGGAGGGCGGCTTGCTGCTGCGCGCTGACCCAAGCGGTAAAATCCGCGGGCGGATCCACGTAGACGCGTAACAGCATTTTGGCGTGCTGCGTTCCGCAATACTGGGCGCATTGGCCGAGGTAGATTCCCGGGCGCGCCGGGTCGAGCCACATCTGGTTCACGCGGTTCGGAATTAGGTCGGTCTTGCCGCCGAGTTCCGGCACCCAGAAGCTGTGGTCGGTATCCGCGGAGAGCAGCTTCAAGAATGTGGGTGTGGGATGCGCTGGATCACTCGCCGGAATGTGGAGCTCATTCGCGGTGACGATGCCAAGTTTCGGATAGCGGAACTCCCACCAGAATTGATGGCCGATGACCGTAACGTCGAGAGCAGCCGCCGGCTTGGGAGCATCCTGGATCGCGTGGATGATCCGGGCAGTCGCTAGGAACAGCACGGCAACGATTAAAACCGGTATGACCGTCCAAGCCACTTCGATTTGAGTGCTCCCATACACCTGGGCAGGCTCGCGACCGGCGTCGATAGCGCGGCCACGGAACTTGACCACCGAGTACACCAATAAGCCACAGACGACGACGAATATGAGCGCTGTGACGGTCAGCACGAACATGGACAGGCCGAAGATGGTCTTCGCCGGAGTGGACGCAGGCGCGAAGATATTCGTCGAACTTAAGGGCAAGCCAGTCGTGGCCGCAATCGCCACTACTTTGAAGTAGAACAGCAACGCGAGAACGCTCATTGCGCCTCTTCCGGTTGGGTGTCGGTGCCGCATATTCACCTACGAGGAGCCGCATAGGCTGTGGTTGGTTTGACGACCCGGAAGCCGTAGCCCGTACGTCAGTGGTTATTAGCAAATACCCCCAATGGGTTAGTCCATTCTTTTGCAGACGGGCCGATCCAAAAACTCCCAATCGCGTGATGCGGTCCCGTGGGCAGATCCCCCAATGTATGAATTAGCGAGCGATGAGACAAATGCTCGCTGAAAGGACGGACATCACCAATGAGGGACCTGCACGAGTGCGAGATTGTGGAGCGATTTCTTGAACGAGAGGACGATGACTCGTTCAATGCCTTGTTCCGGGTGTTCTCGCCACAACTCGTTGCATTCTTCCGGAGGCGGGGTTTCGAAATTGGCACTGCCGAGGATCTGGCTCAGGAAGTCATGCTCACGGTCCACCGGAAGGCCGGACAGGTCAAAGATCACAAGTTGTTCCGCGCCTGGCTCTTCACAGTCGCTCGCAACTCTGCGTACCGGCTTTTCTCCCGGCGTACTCGCGAGGTGCCGATCTTGGACGTGACGGACATCGACTTCCTGCCCGCCCCGAATCGTGACCCAGTCGGGCCTGCTTCGGAATTCAATAAGTGGATGAAGTTTCTGGATGCGCCGGAGCGTGAAGCAATGGCCCTGCGCTTTGTCGAAGGCTGGGAATATCACGAGATCGCCGCCGTTCAGTCGATTCCCGTTGGGACAGCCAAGTGGAGAGTGTTCAACTCCAAGAAGAAGCTGGCGGCCCACTTGAGCCCCGTCTGCGATCTCAATCGCCGGGCTGCTTGACACGATCGATCCTGCCCCGAGCTGCCAGACGGCGGGCAGTATTTATCTCTGGGTTCGTGATTCTGAACGCCAGTAACCTCAGCTTGTGCTGCGCCTCCCACAAATTGCCTCGGTACACATACTGGACGGCACTCACCAGCCGCGGCGGTGTAGAGTCCATCGTCGTGTTTGTATATTCCACGAAATGCGGGCTGTAGATAAACTCCGCCGACAATATACTCCCACTCTCGCCGAAAGACGCGACCACACAATGTCATCTTGATTGCTCAATCCCACAATTTCCAGAGGTTCGCGGAAAGGTAGAGGCCCTGGTGAAGGTAATAGATATCAGAAACAAACTGGAAGGCGTAAAGCGTGATTCAGTCACCTCCTTACTCGGAGCTGGCATAGGAAGAGAATGATCGGCGTTAAGCCAACCTTCGATGGGAAAAACGACCGTAGCAGCTGCTGAAACCGGCCAGAGAACTCGATGTACATCTGCGCATTCCACTCCCGATACTGATTTCTTAAAGCCACCAAGATTCCAACCGCTCCAATCGCAATCGTCCCACCGCTAGCAAGTCCCACGACGAGGTTAGTGAACATGTTCACGACCTATCTCGAGTCGAATCCGGCGTTAGCCGATAAGAAACGCCCCCATCCGTGGTGAGCACCTCACTTACCCGGCGGTTTGAAGCGGCCGAGTTTCTTGGCCCGTTAGCCCCTGGTTTGCAATGTCTGAATCCTGGCATCAAACCAGACGGCGCGGTCCCGCCTCTCTATTGATGTAGCTGGGCGAACGAATTCGATCACCCCCGGAAGGCTCTCCGGCTTCCGGCAAGATCGATACGGCGCGCCGCCAATGCTGCCGTTTGGCAGGACTTGGCGCGCTGAATGTGAACGAAATCTGAATCGTAGCGCCCGGACGTGCGCACTGAAAGGTAGGCCATGCGGGAAACTCCACGTGTCGTAATAGTAGGCGGGGGCTTTGGCGGCTTAGGCGCCGCCAAAGCACTCAAACACTCGCCGGTCGAGGTCATCCTTATCGATCGCACGAATCATCATCTCTTTCAGCCGTTGCTTTACCAAGTGGCCACGTCGGTGCTGGCCCCTGGGCAGATCAGTTCGCCGATTCGGGGCATCGTAGGGAAACAGCAGAACACTACCGTGCTTCTCGGCGAAGTTACTGGTGTCGACAAGGAGCGGCGCTGTGTCTTCGTCAACTCCGCCGACCGGATCGGTGTGCCAGTTCCTTATGATTACCTCATTCTGGCAACTGGTGCGACTCACAGCTACTTCGGCCATAATGAGTTCGAGAAGTTTGCCCCAGGTCTCAAGAGCCTCGCCGATGCGGTTGCGGTCCGGAATAAGATTTTGAGCGCGTTTGAACTCGCGGAGGCCGAGGAGGATCCGACCAGGCACGGGGACCTTTTGACGTTTGTGCTCGTTGGCGCCGGCCCTACAGGGGTAGAAATGGCCAGCGCGATCGCGGTTCTCGTTCGCAACACGCTGGAGAGCGAGTTCCGGCGAGTGAATCCGCGCACCGCACGAATCATACTTCTCGATATGTCTCCGCGTGTTCTCGGCACGTTCTCGGAGGGGCTTTCCGAGTCCGCAAGGAATCGACTGCAAGCACTCGGCGTAGAGGTCCGGCTCGGTCATGCCGTCGAGCAGATTGATGCTGACGGCGTTGTCGTGGGAGGCGAACGAATAGCCAGCAAGACAGTAATCTGGACCGCCGGGGTGGCGCCGTCTCCGGCGGGCAAATGGTTGAACGTCCTGACGGATCGCGCCGGACGCGTTCGCGTTCAACCCGACCTCTCGGTACCTGGCCACTCCGAGATATTCGTCGTTGGCGACACTTCGTCGCTTGATCAGGACGGCAAGCCCTTGCCGGGTGTCGCACAAGTTGCGATGCAGCAGGGACGATACGCAGGAGATCTAATTCATAAACGTGTCACAGACGTTCCAATACGGAAACCCTTCCGGTATTTCGACAAAGGCAGCATGGCCGTCGTCGGTCCAAACTTCGCGATCCTGCAGAGCGGCAAGGTTCACCTCGCCGGGTTCGTGGCGTGGCTCGCATGGGCTGGAATCCACCTTCAGTTCTTGGTTCAGCCCAGCCTGCGGCTGAGCGTGTTTGTCCAATGGGTCTGGACGTACATCACGGGTCAGCGTGGATCGAGGCTTATTGTAAATCACCATGGCCCCGAACGAACAAAACAGGAAACTGCTGAAGCTCCGGCTCAGTTGACCGCTTCGAGTAGATAGGAGCGGTTCCGACGTTTTCAGCCGGTACAAACCGCCACAAAGGGTATCAAGCCTCACCTGAGGCAGGGAGCAATCGATGACCGTAACAGATCGGAAATTGGTGAGACAGAATTTGGAATCACAATTGAAAGAAGTTGTTCTGCCCAGCATACCCAGAAGTCTTTCTCGACGTTCTGTTCCGTGGTCCCGAGCCGGGTGGCTGCAGCGAGAAACAGATCTCTGCACTCCCCTGACTTCGCCGATATGATTTCGAGAAAGTTGTCGTTCATGGTCTTAAGGCAGGCATTTTGGAGGCACCGTTCGAAGAGTGGCGCTGACCAATTGCGCCTCGGACAAGATCCTGCATCCATGTAGGCAGCGTGTGGATACCAGCGGCCAGATCCTGGCGGATTGCAGCTCCCTGTGCCGGATCGGAAATGATGGACTGCAGCCGTTTCAGGATTCTGGTCTGGTCGGTAGGTAATAAATCACGCAGCCAATGTAAGGCCTGTACGACGCGCATAGCGGGTCGGCCAGCCCAATACAGGCGGCTAGGAGCGGTGAGCTTGAAAGTGATCGTGAGCTTGCCAAGATTGATCGGGCGAATGCGAGCGTCCGTGTGAACGACGACGTGGGCCGGAACGGCGTCCGTAAGGCCGAGCTGGTTTGCAGCGGTGAGGCCGTCCACCAGAATTCGAATCTGATCGCGCCGCGCGACGGCGTCGATGATCGCGGTGTAATCGGGTGTAGTGGCTTTTCCGGTAAGGCGGTTCACTGTGGGCACGTCATATTGTCCACGATCGATGCGGCGAATGTCGTTCGACTGCGCGAGTCTTTGGAGCGCTTTGTCGACGCCGGCGCGGGGGCCGAGGTCGAGAAAGTCCACAGGGGTCCAAACGGGGAACGGCTTTCGCGCGCGCATCCGGTCGAGGATCAGTGTCTTCAAGTCGAGGGCGGGCCCGCGATGGGCTCTGGGTTGTCCGATCTTTGCATACATATTGAGGACAATATCTGTCCAAATAATGTTAACACTTTTTGGACAGATTCGGTCGAGGGCGGAGGCACTCGGACACCGTCGACGAGCCGGGCCAGAACCAAATCTATGAAACCTGTTTAGCGACGAGCATCGTCCAGGTCCATTTCAATAGAGTATCCTATTCGTTGCCAAACGACGATTCGTCGTTGTCAACACCGCGGGTTCGTCGTGGCGTCTTGGTGGCAGGCCTTGTAGTTCAATAGCTTAGGGCGGTTCACTGGTTGGAATATGACGTGCCAATGAAGAGGTTATGAGACAAACCGTTCACACCCGACAAAGCTCAGATTCGAAGGTCGTCGAGGTGCAGACCGAATCGTCGCGGGACGGGATGGTGGAGATCGCCGGTGCTTTGCGATTACTCTTAGCCGACGCCTTTAGCCTATACATCAAGACGAAGAACTTTCACTGGCACATGGCGGGGCCGCATTTCCGCGACTACCATCTGCTCTTAGATGAGCAGTCCCATCAGATCTTCGCCATGACGGACACCATAGCAGAACGAGCACGCAAAATCGGTGGATCGACGCTTCGCTCCATCAGCGACATATCGCGGCACCAACGTTTGAAAGACAATAACAACGAAGATGTCGAGCCGCGGCAAATGCTGTTGGAACTCCACGCGGACAACCTGCAGCTCATCCGATTCCTGCGTGCCACGCATCAAGTCTGCGAGCGACACAATGATGTGACTACCGGCAGTCGAATAGAAACCTGGATTGACCACGCTGAGCGCAGGGCTTGGTTTCTATCGGAGATCGTAGCCAATGCTTAACTGCCCGGTCGAACGCCGACCGTCAGCAATCCGAGAATACTTGGCTTAGGAAGAGATGTTCTAAAGGAGCAGTGCATCCATGAAATCCGGCACACAAATTGGTATTCCAAGCTTAGAAGACCATCCGGTCTGTTGCGAAGGCCTGTCCACGAGTATTAGTTCCCCAGCCAAACACGGTTCTCGTTGCCCGGACCGCAACAGCCACGGGTCCTCGACAGGACCTCATGCTCCTGGATCTTTGGTTCCGCAATGCGGCGGTGAACAACCAGATCCTGCGCAAACCTGTCGGAAACCGGGTTGTAAATCGAGTTTTGGTCGTATGATTGACCTCTCAGAGTACCACTTGCAGACGCTTCGTCAGGATGCAGAGTTCATCCTGTACCGAAGAATAATGCGCAGCAGTGCTCTTATGGGCACGAAGTGCGCTCCACACAGGTCGTGTACACTGCTGGTCTTGGCGGTGGTCGCCTCGGTATGTGCGTGGCCGCAAACCCAGCTTGCGACCGTTTTCGGCACGATCACCGACCCAAGTGGCGCCGTTGTCCCCGGAGCCAACGTTGCGATTGCCAACCAGGGTACCGGATTGAAACGGAGCACCGTGACTGACACGGCAGGCGAATACCGTTTCGCCGGCTTGTCAACTGGAAACTATTCTCTTCGCATACAGAAGACAGGATTCCAATCACAAGTTCGAGAAGGAGTTGAGCTCACTTCGGCAGCCGAAATGAGGATAAATTCGCGACTCGAAATAGGCGACATCTCACAGCAAACGACGGTGAGCGCGAACGTTGCCGGGATCGATGACACGACGTCGACTGTCAATGGGCTACTTCCCGAGCAGAGCCTGACGAAATTGCCCCTCAACAACCGGGATCTGTTTAGTGCCGTTACGCTGGAGCCTGGAGTCGCTCCTACACCCAACAGTGCTCCTTCGTTGTTTTCGAACGGTAAGACAGGGCAAGTGTCGATTAATGGTATGCGTCCGACTATGACGAACGTTCTGATCGACGGCATGGATGCGACCGATCCGGTTTACGGCTTTTCGCCGGCGGGTGCTTCCGGGTTTTTTCTCGGTCTGAACGAATTGGCGGAAGTCCGCGTTCTGGCCCAAACCTTCAACGCCGAGTACGGTGGGCATGGTGGCGCCGTCATCGAGATGATAACCAAGTCAGGAAGCAATCGATTTCATGGATCGCTGTGGGAATTGCATCGGGATGCGTCACTCGACGCCAAGAACTACTTCGACTTGGGCTTCCGTCCGATCCCCCCGTTCGTCCGCAATCAGTTCGGTGCCGGAATCGGCGGGCCGTTGGTGCGTAATCGCACGTTCTTCTTTGCTAACTATGAAGGGTTTCGCGAAGTACAGGCGTCCACAGCAATTGCCACGGTGCCAGATGCGCTCGCTCATCGAGGCCTGCTGCCGTCCGCTGGTAACTCAACCAACTGCAGCAACGCTACTACCAGCGGATGTATCGCCGTTCCGATTAATCCTTTGATACAACCGTTTCTCAATGTGCTACCTCCATCGAACGGACCAGGCAATGGGGATGGAACCGGCGAACTGATCACAGCTAACAAAGGTTCCACTCGTGAAGACCACGGTATGGTTCGGATCGACCATATCTTCTCCAACGCTTATTCGCTCTTCGCGCGGTACACCGTAGACGACAGTTCTTCCCTGGTTCCATACGTCGGGACGCCGCCGGGCACGTTCGCGCCGGGTTTCCCTACTTTTCACCTGGTACGGAATCAGTATTTCAGCGTTCAGGATCGGAGGACATTCGGAGCTGACATGATCAACGAACTGCGCTTCGGGATTAACCGGTCAACTGCGTCTTCATCAATCGACAATACGCAACCTGCGCTTTCTATCTCTTTACTGCCTGGTCAACCGCTCGGAATTATCGATGTAGCGGGTATGAGCCTTATAGGCAACAGCCCAAATTTTCCCATAGGCCAGTTTTCGACCGTCTATCAGGTTCAGGACCAACTGTCGCGTGCAATTGGTCGGCACACCTTCAAATTCGGCGCCGAGTTTCGAAGGATCGAATCTAATGTCCCGGAGAATTTCTTTGGCACCGGACTCTATGGCTTCCAGGACCTGACGCTCTTCGGGTTACAGGCATCCAGCAATAACGCTGCCCTCGAATTCTTCCTGAAAGGTTTGCCCCTGTCATACGTGGGGCTTGATCCCTCCAACGCCAATACTGACCGGGGCTATCGCCAAAGTGTTGCTTCTGGATTTGCTCAGGATTTCATGCGCGTTAACAGGCGCTTAACCGTAAATGTCGGATTGCGCTACGATTTCTACTCCAATCCGACGGAGGCATTCGGCCGTGTCTCGGCTATTCGTGATCCAGCGACGGATTCTGGCCCAACAGTAGGCAAGCTTTTTGCCAGCACACCGTTGGATCTTCTATCACCCCAGGCCGGCTTCGCATGGAACATCTTCGGTGACGCCAAAACCGTGATGCGAGGCGGATTCGGCATCTATCGAGACAACCTTCCCGTAATTGTATACACCCTCGACCGGGGGCTACCGCCCTTCCTGACAGTGGAGGAATTCGTTCTCCCTCAGTTCTTGAATCCACAAAATGCCGTCGCGACCGCGCTAATCGACACTTTTTCGGCGACCTACCATCCGAAGTTCCCTTATGCGCTGCAGTATAACCTCCACATGGAACAGGAACTCCCGCAGGGCATGATCCTGAGCGCGGGATACTTTGGCTCGCGTGGCAACCACCTCACCCGCTTTGTTGAGCAAAACCCCTTCGAGCCGGCTTTGGGCCATCGCTACAACCCGAATCTGTCATCACCGCTGTTAACGGATTTGACTGACGCGCAATCTTTCTACAATTCCTTTCAGGTGTCCGTTTCGAGGCACTATGCCCATCGGTTTTTCTGGCAGGCGTCGTATACTCTGGCCCATTCCGTTGATGATGCTTCGGCGGATAACTCCGTGGAATTTGTGAACGCTCCTCCTGCATCTCAGAACATTTTTGATCGCAAGGGAAGCCGAGGCCGGTCAGACTTCGACATTCGGCATAATTTCGTATTGAACGTTGCGTATGACCTGCCGGGCAGCGGGCGTCTCTTGGGTGGTTGGCAGGTTTCGGCTATTGCCAACGCTCACAGCGGCCTCCCTTTTACCCCGATGCTCGCCTTTGACAATGCCGATTTGCAATCGTTGATTATTCCAGAACGTCCAGACCTTGTCGGCAATCCTTACGCAGGCGTATGTCCAAATGGCGCCAAAGTGGGCACGCCGTCGTGCTGGTTTAATCCGAGTGCGTTTTCAGTGCCGTCCGCCGGTCAGTTCGGCAATGCTGGGCGTAATATTCTACGCGGGCCGGCATTCGCGCAATTTGACGTTGCGCTGCACAAAGACTTTAGTTTGACCGAGGCCGCGAAGATTACGATTGGAGTGAGCGCGTATAACGTCTTCAACCATCCGAATTTTGCGGTCCCGACCAATACGCAAAATGCGCTTAGCCTGGGAGGAAACGGAGATGCCGTCTTCAAGGATGCAGCGGGCCATTTTGCGGATAATGTCGGCCAGATATTAACGACCGTCGGAACAGGACGTCAGATTCAACTGGCGGCTCGGTTTACGTTCTGAGGGCAGCGGAACCCGCGAACCTCAGGACTTGAAACGGTTCTTATTAATCTTCAGCGATTTGATCTTCGATTCCAACGTCGATCCCGGCATGCCCAGTTTGGCTGCCGCTCCTAACGGTCCCGACACGCGCCCCCCGCTTTCCCGAAGGGCTGTCTCAATCATCTCTTTCTCCTGCGCGGCAAGGCTCGCAGATAGCTCCCGCCCGGTGCCGGATTCAGCCGTCTGGGGCCGTCTGGAAAGCCAGCTCTCGTCAACGGAAAACGTTTTTGTTTCGCTTACAATGACGGATCGCTCGATGACATTTTGCAATTCGCGAATGTTGCCTGGCCATGGGTACGACTGCAGTGATTGCAGACTCTTGTTGCTGATCATCTCGAAACTCTTTCCAGCCTTCCTGGCGTAGCGATCGAGAAAATATTCGACCAGCAGAGGAATGTCTTCCTTTCTTTCGCGCAGGGCCGGCATCTCGATCGGAAAAACGTTCAGCCGGTAATAAAGATCACTGCGGAACCCACCCCCTGCTATTTCCGCTTCCAGGTCGCGGTTCGTAGCAGCGATGACCCGGACATCCGTTTGGATCGTGCCGCTTCCGCCCACCCGTTGAAATTCGCGTTCCTGGAGAACCCGTAACAAAGCGACCTGCGTCTCCGCGGGAAGTTCTCCTATTTCATCGAGAAAAATGGTCCCCTGTGCAGCGGATTCAAAGCGTCCAATCCGCCGCTGTGTCGCCCCGGTGAACGCTCCCTTCTCGTGGCCGAACAGTTCCGATGCGATCAAATCACGCGGAATTGCGGCACAGTTCACGCTCACGAAAGCGCGCGCGGAACGTCGAGAGCGTCGATGAATCGCGCGTGCCACCAACTCCTTACCCGTGCCGGTCTCTCCCGTAATCAAGACGCTTGAGTCAGTCGGAGCCACCTTGGATATCCGCAAAACCACGCTCCTGAGGGCGCTCGAAGTTCCCACAATTTCCTCAAACATCGAGGCCTTGTCGATCTCTTCGCGAAGCGCCACATTCTCTTTATAGAGCTGGTCCTTTAGCGCCCTGATCTCTGCCTCTGCCCGCTTTTGCTCGGTCAAATCGAGGACGAACGCCACGCCGTCGTTCCCGCCTGGCTGGAACAAGGCCGCTCCAATCAGAACGGGCACCCGGCTGCCATCTTTCCGGAACATCTCTGACGCAAAGGGCAGTACCGTTCCGGTCTGGATTACTTCTGCCAAAGCGCGTTCAGTACTCTGACGCCAGTCCGAAGGAACCATGTCCCACCATCGCAGGCTCCCCGCAGCGACACCTTCTTGATCGTATTGCACCATGCGAAGAAAGGCATCATTGGATGCCTGGATAGCGCCCTCGACATTCCAGGTCACGATCCCCAAGATATTGGCGTCCACCAGACGGCGGATCTTCGCTTCACGATCTTCAAGGTCGCGATAGAGTCGCGTGTTCTCCAGAGAGATTGCAGCTTGCGAGACAAGCACTTTTAGAACCGCGATCCGGTCAGAGGTGAAAACGCGCGGCGCCAGGTTGTTTTCAAGATAGAGAACACCTGAAAGTTTTGCCTGATTCAGCAAGGGCAAACAGAGAATGGAACGTACGCGATACTGAAGGAAGTAAGGATCGGCGGAAAACGGGTTCGCCGATGACGCGTCATCGAGAATAACACTCTCGTGAGTGCGCATGACATAGCGCACAATCGAGTCCGGAACAGCCGCGGCCGAGCTGCCCCGCAGGAAGACCACCACATCGTTTCCGCTAATGTTGGACTCGGCCTCTATCCGAAGATCATCCCCACGCGGGACCATCAGAAAGCCTCTCTCGCCGCCGGCATGCTCCATGGCCTTTCGCATGACGGTATCGAAGAGTTTTTCCAGCACGATCTCGCTCGACACAGCCTGCGAGACGCGGATCACCGTGGCGAGATCCAGTCCCTCGACCGGCGCCGTGATGGTCGAACCAGGACCTGGCAATGGTTGGTCAAGCTTAAGGCCAGGGTACAGGCGATCGAGTTGCCTCACTTTTCCATCTGCACCCCAGGAGGCGTAACAGGCGCGGGCGTTGCGCAAGTAGGCCTCGGCGAACTGGTCGAACCCGCGTGCGCGGTAAAAGGCCGAAGCGCGCTCATAAGCGACGGCTTCGTTGTGGGCGAAGCCGCTGGTGCGAGACGAGTGGATGGCGTTTTCGTAGAGACGCATCGCGTCAAAGTCACGGTTCTCGATCCGGGCGATTTCGGCGCCCACCAGCGCGGCGCGGTTCTCGAAATTGTCCGGGCAATTCTCCGCCCAGATTTCAAGTTGTCGATGATGCGTAGCCAGGGCCTCCAAATGCTGTACCCGATCGTCGGCCGTTACGGAATCGCAGGATGCAGCACGTGAAAGCGCGCTGTAAAAATGACATTCGGCCTCCTCAACAAAGCCGGGCGAAATCCAGAGCAATTTCTGTGCTCTCATTGAAGCTTCCATGGCAGCTGCGTAGTCGCCTGCTAAATACCGCGCCTGCATTTTGCGGATCCAATAAAAGCACTCATGGATGCGCAAAGACGGGTTGTCCGCCAAATGACTTTCGAACGGGACTTCCTCGATCAGTTCGCTGTCGAAGCAGCCGAATTTCCGCGTCAACCCGCGGAGCGCCCTAATCAGTGCCAGCTGAAAAATCTCGTGGTCAGCATTATTGGCAGTAAAACGCGTCTTTTGGGCGAACGCGAGCGCGAGTTCGGCTTCGCGCTGGACGTCGCTCAGCGGGTCCCCCGCAAACAGAAGGTTCGAGATCAGCGCGATCTTCGCGTGGTTTGCAGTCGTGAGATCGCCGATCTTATTCGCGGTATCGAAAGCGCGGCGTAATGGGTCAGTGGATGTTCGGACGTGTCTCATCCACGGCGCGATTATCGTGGCATAAACCAAATACGTCCCCGCCTCGAAGCGCTTCAACTTGCGGCCTTCCACGAGTTCGATGCTCACCTGACCGAATCGAAATGCCGCCTTGTAGTCGCGGAAGCGCATTATGGCGACTCTTCCCAACGAGACATAGGCAAGGGCCGAAGCGTCGCAGTTGCCGCTCTCGAGGCTGAAATTGACGGCTCTGAATGTTGTCAGAAAACTCAAGTTCGGGTCAAAATTAGCAGCGAGAAATACCACGCTGCTAAGAACTTCGACAGTCGCGAGCGCCTCGGGGTCGCTCATCAGCGGCGAATCAGCGAGGTCTTCAATCGAGCGACCGCCCAGCTCCGATGCGATCCGATCATATTCACGCCGCACTTCGTGTTCTGTCGGATGCGGTGACCATTCAATCCCCACACGCCGGAGGTAGTCGAGAGTAATGGCGATGGCAAGATCGAAATTAGGGATCTCCACAGACACGCCTATATGCAAGCACGCCAGCGCCGCGCGTTCGACGGTAGTGGCCGTGCGGTTCGCGAGCGCGGTCAAACGCTCATCGGCTGCCGCCAGCTCCCCAGTCAGGAACTCGGATTCGGCCCGCGCCAGCTCCAGCGTGAAGATCAGCTCGCGCCGGCGATCCCAGCAATCATCATCCAGGAGCGCCGCACCGGCATTGAAATATTTGAGCGCCGAGGCATAAGCGGTAGACGCCTTGGCGCGCTTGCCCGCGATCAGGTTGAGTTCGGCCAGATTCTCCCGCTCCTCTCGTGCAGTAATTAACATCACGCCCCGGTTCAGGTGATTGACGATGTCGAAGATGGTCTCTTCCCGCTTATCTGGAGAGGTGTGCGCCACCAGCAGCCTTCCGATTCGCACGTGCGTTTCGGCGCGAGATGGCTCCGGAATCAATGAATAAGCTGCCTCCTGAACACGATCGTGGATGAATTTGTATGAGCCATCCTGTTGTTCGACCAATCCTTGCCGTACGCTTTCCCAGATCGCGGCGCGCACCTGCTCCTGCGAAGCTTCAAGAACAGTCGACAGAATCGTGACCTCGGCGACGTTTCCGAGGCATGCCATATGCTGCAATGCGATCTGCGTCTGAGGCGGAAGACGGACGAGTTTCCTGATCATGAGGTCCACGACGTTGTCCGTGTACTGCTTGGCATGAATACGGTCCAGATCCCACCGCCAGCACGCAGCATCATGATCAAAGGCAAGCATTTTATCGTCGGCGAGCGAGGAGATAAACTGAATAGTGAAGAATGGATTGCAGCCGGTCTTGTCTCGCACCAGCTGCGCCAACGGCTCGCTGCGTTCCGGCTCGCACCGAAGGGCGCCCGCGAGCAATTGCTCGAGATTCTCCTGCGCGAGCGGCCCAAGCGTGATCTCCTTTACCTTTCCACCGGAACTCCTGATCGCCTCCAGCTTCCGTACCAGCGGATGAGCGGCATCGACTTCGTTGTCGCGATAAGCACCGATCAGCAGAAGGTGCCGTAGCTCGAAACGCGTCAACAGAGCCTCCAGCAGATCGAGCGTCGCCGCATCCAGCCACTGCAGATCGTCGAGAAACAAGGCCAGCGGATGCTCTTGCCGCGCGAATACGCCGATGAATCGGCCGATCACCAGTTGGAAGCGGCGTTGTGCATCCTGTGCCGGAACTTCGGTGACTGGTGGCTGGTCTCCGATAATGAGCTTCAATTCGGGAACCAGATCCACGATCAGCTGCGCATTCTGGTCTAACGAATCACGCAGCTCATCGCGCCATTTGCCCAGCTCTGTCTCGCTCTTCGTCAACAACGTCCGGATCAAACTCTGAAAAGCCTGTGCCAGTGTCGAGTAGGGAATGTCGCGCTTGTACTGGTCGAATTTGCCTGACGCAAACAGGCCTCGCGGCGGCACCAGCACGGGCTGCAGCTCATTCACGACCGAGGACTTGCCTATGCCGGAATAGCCGGAGACAAGAACCAGTTCCGGGACACCACCGTTCACGATGCGATCGAATGACGCGAGCAACGTCTCGACCTCGCGCTCACGGCCGTACAGTTTCTCCGGAATCTGAAGGTAGTCCGGCCTGTCCTGATCTCCCAACGCGAAGTCGTGAACGCCACGGTCGCGCTCCAAGCCTTCCAGACAGCGGCGAAGATCGCTCTCCACGCCAGCCGCGGTCTGATAACGCTCTTCCGGAGGCTTGGCAAGCAGTTTCATAACGATTGCCGAGACAGAGCGCGGAACATCTTTCAACCGATCGGCAGGCGGCGCCGGCTGCCTGGCAATGTGGCAGTGAACCCATTCCATGGGCTCGGAAGCGGTGAAGGGAAGACTGCCAGTGAGCATTTCGTACAGCGTTATGCCAAGTGAATAAAGATCGCTTCGCGAATCGACCGAACGATTCATTCGTCCCGTTTGCTCTGGCGCCATGTAGGGAAGAGTTCCCGCGATGATTTCCGGAGGTTTGATCGCCTGGCGCTCGCGAGGAAGGCGAGATGCGATTCCAAAGCCCATGAGCCGGACCTTGCCTGTCGCAGAGCCGAACAGAACATTGCTTGGCTTGACGTCCTTATGAATCAGCCCCCTTTTGTGCAACCCGCTGAGTGCGGTTGCGAGACCAACGGCGACCCTCAAAAACGTAGTGAGTTCCACAGGTCCCGTGAGGAGCCGGTCAAGGGGCTCACCACCCGGATCTTCGAGCACGATGGCAGTCTGTCCGAGATGCTTCGTGAGTGCCAGGGGACGAGCGGCCCAGGCTGAATCAAGTTCATTTCTCAGGGAGTATTCGTACTCTAATTTTCTTAGCGTCTCCATTGAAGCTTTATTGGACGAAGGGGCGAGCAGCAGGACTGATGCAGAACCGGGTCGGCTCGAGTGTTCACCGCGGTAGAGGGTGAATTCCTCATCTTCGCGGAGAACGTTAAGAGGAAGTTCGGAGGGGGCCACCACGATTATGTCCAAGCATCAAATCAGAGGATGATTTGTCGCGCGTTCGTCTATTAACGAGTTGTATTGCGGTTCCGGGGAAGCAGGAGCCTGGTCCTCAGGGAAATCCATAGGTGAACCTACAAGCCGACTAGCACTCGCCTGTGCCACTCCAGGCGAAATTATACCGCGTGTCGAAGACGAATGGCACGGCAGGGAAGACGGTACGCCCGTAGGTTTCGGACTCCCGATCGCTTGCATCAGCTTGCGAAAATTCGTAATTTTGCGAAGCATCGCAAATCAAAAACTCGCAAATCCACGTGTTTTCAATGAGATGCCATCGGCAGCAATATTGCCTCTATGAGATCAGAACGAGCCAGAAGCTAGGTCGGCATCGGACACAATGTTTGGAACTCGATCACCGAGAAAGGATTGATGTGTTCAAGATTCACAGATCAGGCAACGGGGTGACGGTGATTGCTTTAATCGGCCGAATGGAGAAGGAACACATAGTTGAAGTGGAAAATCTTCTCGCAGCAGAACCGCCCGGCCGCTGCATAGTGCTTGATCTGAAGAACCTGACTTTGGCTGGCCAGAGTGAAATCGACTTCCTTACCGAATGCGAAGAGCGGGGAGTCACGCTCGCGAATTGTGCCCCATACATCCGCGAGTGGATCACTAACCAGCGAAACGAAAGGCAGTAAGGATCTCTGAGGAAGGAGCACCAGACATGGCCATCTCAGATTTGATTGGATCGAGTTCGGGAGTCCGGGCGTTAATACGCCATCGAACTCGTCGGACCGATAGCTTCAGTGGTCCTACTTCAAGGAGAAACGGGCACGCAGATCGCGGAACGCTCTTTCCGGACGCTCGCCATCGTGGATCGGTTCCCGGCACAGATTTCGACCGAAGGAGAAAAACGATGTCATCCAGTCATTCTGCGCTGATTACCAGCGCCCCCTCTGAACCCGGCGCATTCTATGCTGATTGCTTCGGCAGACGCGACTCTGATGTCGCACCGAGGTCGGTAGGCCGCACGCAAACGAAAGTCACGGCTCAAAATGCTCTTCGGTTGAGCACGCAAAGAAAATCAATTCTGGAGAGTGATATCCGTCTGGAAGAACGCTCGAGAGAGCGGGCACGCATCGTGCGCGAATTGCATGACACTTTGCTCCAGGGATTTATTGGTGCATCGATGCTGCTTCATCAGGCGGTGGAACAGACGCCTGCCGATTCCCCTTCGAGGCCTGCGCTCAGCCGCGCTCTCCATCTGGTGCATCGGGCCATCGATGAAGGTCGGGCGGCTATGCGGGGGCTTCGCACCGCCTCCCCTGCTCCGTCGAGCCTCGACCAGGTCTTTTCAAACCTTCTAAGCGAAGTCACAACGGGCCGGGGTCCGCAACTTCGAATATTCATCCAAGGAAAGTCGCGGACATTGAGCCAGACCATCCAGGACCAATTATTTCTGATCGGCCGGGAAGCAGTCATGAACGCGTTACGTCATTCCGAAGCGACAGAGATCGAGGTTGACGTTCACTACCTCGGCGATCTCCTGCGCGTATTCGTTCGCGACAACGGATGTGGAATCAATCCCGAAGCCGTGCAAAAAAAGAGCGATTCGCACTGGGGTCTTCGCGGAATGCGCGATCGGGCGGAAAACATCGGTGCGCGATTCGAAATACGAAGCAGGCCCGCTGGAGGCACAGAAGTGGGGTTGTCGATCCGATTGACCTCGCGGGCCATTCGTCGCAGTTTGTGAGAAATGAGAACAGAGATATGGTAAATGCTCAATCGATCCGAGTCCTGAGCGTCGACGACCACCCATTGATCCAGGAGGGTGTCGGCATCATCATCAACCGCCAGGCTGACATGTCGCTGGCTGGAACTGTCTCGAACGGCAGGGAAGGGATTGAAGCCTTTCGCGTCCTCAGACCTGACGTCACGCTGATGGACCTTCGTCTCCCGGATCTCAGCGGCCTCGACGTGACGATCGCCATCCGTTCGGAGTTTCCCGACGCCCGCATCATCGTGCTTACAACACTTGAGGGCGATATAGACGTGCAGCGCGTACTGAAGGCGGGGGCTCGCGGATACCTGCTGAAGAGCATGCCTCCCCAACAGATGCTCGACGCCATCCGGCAGGTCCACGCGGGCAAAAAGTACGTTCCATCGGAGATTGCCGCAGGACTTGCCGAGCATTTCGGCGACGGAGCTTTGAGCGAACGCGAATTGGAAGTGCTGCAACAAGTCGCGGCGGGCCACCGGAATCGGGAGATCGGCGCGAAGCTGTTCATCGCCGAGGAAACCGTCAAGGTGCACATGAAGCACATCCTGGACAAGCTGAATGCTAAAGATCGCACGCAGTCGGTGGCGATCGCTGTCCGGCGCGGCATGATCCACCTATAGGCTCACCGTATGACAAACGAGACGACCACTGGTCCACGTTCCCCGCAGGAGACGGCAGTGATGCAAAGGTTTCTCCACTCCCCGGACGAGGCAACGTTTACCGATCTGTTCAGGATCTTCTCTCCGCAACTCGTGGCATTCTTTATGGCGCGAGGTTCCGCGCATATTGCGGAGGACCTGGCCCAGGAAGTGATGCTCACTGTATACAGGAAGGCCGGACAAGTCCGCGATCATCGATTGTTCCGCGGCTGGATCTTCACAATCGCCCGGAATACGCTGTCGCGGCACTACACTAGGCAAACCGGGAAGGTAGAAACGGTAGACCTGTCAGAATTGCCTGAAGGCCTTGCTGCTGTATCTCCCAGGAACGCCGGCGCGCCTGCATTCGAATTCAACCACTGGATGGATTTTCTCGATCGTCGCGAGAAAGAGCTGCTGACGTTGCGTTTTGTCGAGGAGTGGGAGTATCACGAGATCGCGGCAGCCCAGAAAATCCCGATCGGCACTGTGCAGTCCAGATTATTCAACGCGAAGCGGAAACTAGCGCCGCTCCTCAAGCGAGCCGGAACACTTGAGACACACACGCGGTGCGTGGAAAAGAAAGCTGCCTGAAGGCTGCCCCGATCCCAGGATCTGAACACATCCGGATCCAGCGGGCTCTTATCTGTTGAAAGAGGTCTTGAATGAGGAGGAGTAAGCAATGAGTGAAATTCAGGCAACCGACAAGCCAGCTAATACAGGAACGC
>Ga0210402_10000874_pt1 | contig 32447 bp, 45 predicted proteins | sample IncBWC7MmetaG_FD_161055 | JGI IMG/M metagenome (GOLD analysis project Ga0210402, IMG submission 161055) | Forest soil microbial communities from Barre Woods Harvard Forest LTER site, Petersham, Massachusetts, United States - Inc-BW-C-7-M | ecosystem: Environmental > Terrestrial > Soil >...
ATGCAGGTTGATCAGGAATTACAATTTCATAATCGTTATATTGTATTGAATTATATTGAGCTGTATTATATGGGCCATATAGACTATATCTTCCAGTAGTTAAACTAGGACGTGGAAGTCCATAAATACCTTGACCTACCCAATCTAGCAGCGCACCATTTATGCTATCACTAGTGTAAACTGGTAAATTAAGTCCATTATATGTATCAGTTATATCTTGTTGCATTGAATTATAAGCAGACACAAATGCTTGCAAATCACTATCATCTGAATATTCTTGATATAAATAAGATTGGATCGGTTTTAATAGACCTGTAGGTCCAGTAGGTGGAAATGTTCCTTTTATATAAGCAGCATCCAAACTAGCTTGTGTTGGAGGCAATAAACTTAATGGTACAATTTGAACTGCTGTAAATTTATGTCCAGATGCATTAGAATTTGCCCAAATGCCTAATCCGACATTAGGTGGAAAATCGTAACGACCTCCTGGTTGAATTGCAACTGTTGTATTGGTTGTAGTATTAGCAGCAGGTCCAGTTGGATCTACATAAAGAACATTAAGAATTGGTATTCCTTGATCTGCAACAGTACTTGGATTAATAATATAACCATCAATAGCATCGCCGCCAGCTACAATAAGGGCCGTACCAGCAGTTACTATCTTAGAACTAAGACCAGCAATAGGTACTACTTGTTGGACAATACCAGTTTTAACAGCTTTATTCATTGCTGCCCAACCTGGACTACTTCAATTTGTGAAATATCAGTATAGAAATAGCTATTGGGATCTCCATAAATAACACCAGTTCCAGGTACTGGATAATAACTTGATCCATCAAACGAGACTACAAAGTTCAAAACAGTTATATTTTCAGATGGAAGGATATTAGCAACAGAATTAACAAATAAAGTAGTCATATCGTATATGTTAATAGGAGATACACCCACATAAAGACTATTAATATATTCAACTAATACAGGGCCAGCAGCTTGCGCCACAGCTTGAGGAGACACATAATTTGGATTATCAGTATTCCATGTGCAAACAATATTCACATATTGTTGTGCTGGTAAAATAAATGGAACAAGATATGTATCAGGATAACTATTCAAAAATATTTCTTGAAGAATGGGATTAGGAGAAACGGTTCCACCATGTGTGTATGGAAGATAAACGGCTGTATTTGTTCCATCTACAGGACCAGAAAATACTGGAGGTACAGGAGGCACTATAGTACCAGGAGTAAATCCAGTATATAAATTGAAAGTATTAGGACCAGTAATATTAACGTAGTATTGATTACCATTTAATATAGTAGTACCATGTACACCATTAATAGTTTCTAACATACCGTCAGAAAGATTGTGATTTGTTGCAGTAGTAATCATAACTGGATTAGTATTACTTACCCACGCAATAGGAATCATTGGCGCTTCTAAAGCAGAAAGATCAAATAATGCATAGTAAATTGCCCAAGCAACTTGATAAGGGTCACCTCCTCCAACAATAATGATATATTTGCTATTTGTTGTGTCTTGACGAACAGATACCAGTCGTTGCTGTACTCCAGGAATATTCCAAAGTAATGTTTTAAGATAACGATCCATACCTGTTGAAGAGGCAAGACCAGCAGTTAAGGTTCTAGTTCGGAAAGAAGTTTCAGACTCGGTTGAAGTAGATGGAATTCCATCTACTGGATTAACACAAGTTAATTGAATATTTGACGGAACAGATGTAACAAGTTGATTTACACTTCCAGATGGAACAGCCCAAGTTCCAGGCTGTGTTGCAACACAATGAATAGGAAGTGATTGTCCATTAGATCCTACAACTCCACCTTCTGTGCTAACGTATTGATAATTTGCATCTGTAACAGTAAATCCAGGAATAATAATAAATCCTGGAGTTCCCAAAAATACAACATCAACAGAAGTATTAGTTGCTGCTGTCGGTTGAATACCATATACATCAACACCTAATTGATTCAATATAAAAGAATTTGCAGCATATGGAGAAATAGAATTAATCAAATCTATCATAAATTGATTTGAAATAATAATTCCACCAACGTCTGTCGAGGATATATCCTCAATCAAAGATGCTGGAAGAGTAGCAGTATATCCAGGATTTGTAGATGTAACCAAATCAATCAACTGTTGGCGCAACGTAGCAGGTGGTGTAGGTATGGGTCCTTCAGGACCCATTATGATAGGGAGAGTAGTCATTAGTAAGGAACCACTGTAGACAAATAAGCACCATATTGAGTTATAACAGTGACACTATATCCAGGCGATGGTATACCACTATCATCAGTTGTTCCTGGCGCAGAAGTTATAGATAAGAACATAAAATAACCAGAGAAATTTTGTTGAATATAATTCATATAATAATCTGGAGCAAGTTGGGCAATTATAGAAGAATGTGCTGGAACTCCATAATTAGAATAAAAAGGACTTTCACCTAAATTTAATTTTATAACTTGAATTAATGTTGTCAACCAAACCATATCGTTAAAGCCGTTAACATCAGTATCTACCTGTACCCATTTCTTAACATCTGGGTATAGAGGATCAGGTATGATGCGCCCATATGTTCTCATTATGATCTCTTCGCCCAAATATTACCAGTAACAGTGCAAGTTCCAGATGAAAAATTACATTGAGCAACTAAATAATAAACTGTATTAACTGTCACATTAACTCGGCATGTCCGTAATGGTAAAGTATTAATACCAGCAGTAATAGCAGCAATTAATTCAGATCGTGCTGTTGCAAGTGAACTTGCTCCTGGAAATGATACACTAACTGTATTAATTGCAGCAACAATTGCTGATGCAGCAGCTGACGTATTAAACCAGACTTCACCATGAACATCCCAAATTCCAGGTGTTAATGTGATAGTCGTAACATTCAATGCAGTAGCAGATGTTGCAGTCAAACCAGCAGTAATATTACTAAATATTATTTCTCCCAAAGATCCTGGTAAGAAAGTACCACCTCCTGGTGTACCTCCAAATCCTCCACCAGCATTAATACTGCCACCGGCACTAATATTGATACTTGCATTTATACTACCAATAACATTAACATTTGTTGGAGTATTTGGAACCGGAGGTTTTGTAAGATCATATGCAGAAACATAACTAGCTGAAGGCCCTCCTATATTGAGTGTTTGTTTACTAACCAAATTAACAGCATTAGTTAATGATGAAATAGTAGCTATGCCATTTACTGATGTATGACTAATAGCATTTGTGGCAAGATGCATGATACCTTGTAAATTGGCTGGAATAATACTACCCAATGCATTATCAGCAATATGCAAAATGCCTTTTTCAGCAATGTGAAGAATACCATTAAGACCAGCAGGAATTGGAAGTCCGCCACCTTGTAAAACATTTCCAGCAAGCTGAACAATACCTTTAAGTCCAGCTGGAATTGGAATACCGGAAAGTACGTTTTGAAAAATATTACCAGAAAGATGAACCATACCCTGTGCGGCATTATGAACAATATTATTAAATTCATCTAAAAGATGAAATGTTGTTCCATCTTGAGTTTGTACTTTGTGACCTTTTGGTCCTCCAGTTTGTACAAATTGATCCTTATCTCTTTTTGGAAAATTAGTATTACTAATAGGATGAAATACACCAGTTGCTAAATTTCCTCTTTGAAATAAATTAGCTGTATTACCACCTAAACCGCTCTCACCTCCTAAATTTACATCATTTGGTACGATATATCCTTTATCACCTGCTTGTGTCGGTTCACGACTCCATTTAGAATATGCTTGAGGATAAGTAGCATCAGGTAAAGTAAATGTAGTATCAACAATATCAAATGTTACTGTAACAGTATCATCATTATTTACTGTCTTTACATGACATGGTAATTTCTTAGCTTGATTTTGAAAATTGTCAGCCGCTTTGGTAGTAGTAAAATTATGCTGTTGAACAGCAAGAGAATATTTTTGGCCGCTCGAAGTCAAGGATTCACCTCGAAATAGCCATTTCTAAATATCATAGTAGATTGAAAATATCCCTTAGTTATGCTCATATAATATTCAACAACTCCTAAAACAGTATTAGGTCCAGGATCTACAGGCAATGGATATACAATTTGATTTTTACTCAATATATAAATAAATCCAGTACCGTTGTATTCTGTTGGAACACAGTTTATGACACTTGCATACAATACTCTTCCAGCTTTAAAAGTATATTGAGATCCAATTTCTGCTAACACTCTATGATTTTGAAGATCATAAGACATATCCAAAATCGGAAAAGGATCCATATTTTCAATTAATGGAACCATAAAAATTAAATTTCCACTTATATCTTTGCAATTGATATAATAGCGTTGTGCTGATATGTTCCAAACTACTGTAACATTATACAATGTTCCATCAAACGTAGGCATAAATGATTGTGCCTTACGATTAGATGGTAAAAATTGAAAATAAGTAGTCATAAAAGAATAGTTGGGTTTGTGCCGCCAATATTGACTGGTGGCGCCAAAGGAGCAGTTCCACCAGCACCTGCGGCTTGATTAAGAGTAGATGCTGGTAATCCCAATGCAGTCAATGCAGAAGTCCATTCTGCTGAAGTTTGAACACCGCCTGTGATTTTAGCATACAAATTATTTTCAGCAAAAACCAAATCTTGTTGAGAAATAAGAGGTTTTCTAAAATCCCATTTCCAAGTATTCTGCGGAGTAACAATTTGAGGATTTGACATATCAACTAAATTTAACATAACCATATTATAATATGTATATGCTGGTGTAAATACAGTATAAGTTCCACCCATATTATTATGAGTATCTAATGCTGACTTAAGAGCAGTCATCGTAGCGTTTTTAACCGCCCACGCATACTGCGTCTTCATAGGAGTTACCATAATCAAAGAAACTTCAAGAGGACTTCTTACAATGGCATTCGCAGCAACATTCAAATTAGCAAAAGGATACTCAGCAATCTGTTGCGCCACTAAAGAGCCGCCAGATGCAGGTTGAAATATACCAAAATAACTATCCATATTAAAAGTGCCGCTACCACCAGAAAATAAAATGTTATAGGCACTTGGATTAAGTAAAGCCATTATTGGAAGTATACTGCCATTAATATTTGAAGCAATACCATTATTCAAAAATATAGGAGTTATCTGATATAAAAGTTCATAAAAACTACGCATTAATCACCAGCTTCTGATGAGGTTAATGGAACAAATAGATGTTGTCCAGATGCATTAGCCACTGCCGCAATAGGGTTTCCTCCTTGAGTAGGATCAGCAGTAGCTTCAATAACGGTTATCCAATTTTGATCTGCAGCTGGGCTTCTGAAGCGCCCCATGTGCCTAACGCTTTGAACAGCGAATGTTCCTTGGAAAAGTAAAAGATTACCATGTGCAAACGTATTCAATACTAATCCTAATCCACCACGTGCTGACGAAGTAGTTAGAACATTCGATGGCAATACAACTTGCATATTTGGAGCAATATCAGATCTTAGAGCAACTTTAAATTGGATTTTATTTGCATCAATCCAACAAGGTTGTCCTATTAAATCTTCAAAATTTATGTATATTAGAGAACTAGGTCTTGTTCCATCAAAAAGATTAATTGCACCTTTTGAAGAATCAGCTCTAACACCTTGATAACCGGACGTATATGGTGTTCCAAGAATACTATGAGAAAGTGTTTTAACGTAATCCATATATTGTTCAAGACTTTGATAAAATCCTTTATCATCATAATTAAGAATTAGATTTGGACTAATAGCTGCATCAACTGGAACACCAGGAAATGCAGTATTCAAAGCTTGATAAATCGCTTGACTTAATGGAGTGCCTTTTGGCATATTATGAATAATATTTACAGGTTTGGTAGGACCTCCAGCATTACCTTGATTAGGTTTTAAAAAGAACGTAAGACTTAGCTCAGTGCCTGTCCAATCTCCTACAGCTGGATAAATTAAAGCATTACAAAGCAATCCTTGATGTGTCAACTGCATATTTGCTAGAGGTAATCCATCTGTAAATCCACCATATATAGCTACTTGACAACCTGTAAAATAAGTTGATTGTGAAAGTAAATTCTGTGCAACTCCATAAATTTTAAGCGATCCGCTCATAACTTGGCTACCAGGAGCAATTTGAATATCTAATTCAACATCTAATGCTCCTGGATCATTTTCTGCATCAACAACGCTACACCATTGAGATCCAGGTATAGCCGCGCCAAATATAGGTGCAATATCTACTGGAACAGTTTGCCCTGCTATTGTAGCTAAAGTCATAGACGTAGCGCCAGCAAGACCTGGTATTTGTGCTAAATTAGTGTAACCAATTCCTCCAGAAACAGTAATGGCATAGAAACGCATTAACCAAAACTTCCTTGAGCAGAACCAAGCATAGCTGTTTGAGTAGCTACATCAGCACCTGCTGGATTATTAATGTTTAATTTAACAGATTGATTAGTATGATATTGGCTTAAATCTCCAATATGTGGAGGTAATTTTGATGCAGATCTTGTTGAACTCTCTCTAGCTGCATCACGTTGAGTCAACGGGTTATTTTCACCACCAAGATGTCCACCACCTGCTACATCAATTGCAGAATAGTTTCCTGCATCATGTTCACCATATCCTCCTCCAAAATAATACGGATGCTGATTGTGTACTCCCTTGCTTCCTGCCCATTGATCAGCGACATTCATACCAATAATTTTTCCATTTCTATCTTTAATATAACTTTCAAATACAGCAGCATGATCAAGACCAACTTTGGGTCTACCACCGGTACCACCTGCATAAATATTTTGATTTTGCTCTCCGTGCAAACCAGCAAAAGTAGCTATGGGAGTTCCTTTAACTAAGCCACCTTCTGCTGCTGATTCTCCTTTACGCCAAGTACTTGTCCAAGCACCTTTTTGGCCGCTACCTAGTTTGATTCCAACAGAAGCTGTAGCTAATGAAACACATTGTTCATTAGTTATCAACCCCTTATCACGAGCAGATTTTAAATGATCTAAAACATCGTCACTATCTTTAACACCAAAATTCGCCTCTGGAGCGCCACCAGTAGCTTTTCCATCACCAGTACCGGTACTACCAACTTCGCCTGTACCTTTTCCTCGACCAAGATTAATTCCAGCTAGAATTTGTTCGTGAGTTGCAGTATGTGAGCCTTTTCTACCCTCACGTTTAAATTGTTGCTCCAACATACTAGCAACTTTTTCTGGATCAGCTGTAGAAAGATCATATGTATCGTTAGGATCAACTCCTAAACTTTTTGCTAATGGACCAATATATCCATTTTCAGCCCATCCTTTAAGTGCTCCTTGAAGTGTTTTACCATTTTTGGCTTGATTACGAATCAACAATTTATATGCTGCTGCCACACCTTCTGGCATAGTCTTAAACACACCCATGGTGTGCATTCCACCAGTTTGTGGATCGCGATAGCTATATTTGCTGGCTGCACCTTCCCAACTAGCATAGTTCAAATTACCAGGATTATTTGCGCGCGTACCGTAATCACCCCATATTTTATCACCAGGAAGTTGAGATATTTCTGGTGCATTGGTATTTATTGTGTTTGATTCAGTTCCTCCTGTATATTTTCCACCATCAAGACCACTACTGGAAATGCCGCTACCCTTGCCAATAGTACCTTCGCCAAGAGTTCTTGGCATTGCTGTATCGCCAATTCCACCGGAAGAATAACGTGGAGCAGCGCCACTCTCTAGTCCGCCACCTCCACCGCCACCGCCTCCAGGAGCCGCACCTTGTCCAAAATTAGAAGCTAAATATTGACCAGAGCCTCCCACCATAATGCGTGAGCCTCTAAGAAGTTGTTCATTAAATTCTGCCAAACTCTTAGTTGTATCAATAACATCTTTATTCAATTTTGCAATTTTTGGACTAAATATACTAACTCTAGTAACTCCACCAAGAACTTTGCCACCTCCTTCATCTACAGCACCGCTACCTTGAATTTCACTCTCAAGCGGAGGATTGTTATGTGGAGAATGGAGTGTAGCACCAGGACCAGTATATTCTGGAACTTGCATATCAGGAGTAATATCGGATGGTTTCATCCAATCTGGCACAGGAAAACTAAACGGTTTATCACCAGGCCTAGTTTGAATAAGCGGACCTCCGCCACCAAAATTGGGTTGTGTTTTTGGTTGTGTTGTATCTACTGTAATCAAACCTTCTTGACGTTTCAACATTTCTTGGATTGTATCGTATCCTGGGAGCGCCCCAGAAGCCATGCGTTCAGCCCATGTCTTTAAAGCAGTAGAAGCTAAGTCAATGTTGGTAACAAGATCTTGATAAGCTGTAATTTGATCTTTAGTTAAATCTAATGTGTCTTTTTGTTCAGCAGCGGTACCCATTAATTTCTTCATATCTGCTGGTTCACCGCCAAATAATCTAATCATATCCTCGCTTCCCATACCGCCTAGGCCAAAAGCCTGTGCCATAGGAAGCATGGTTCCTTCTTTACCTTTGAATCCTTGTAAAAAGTTTTGAACTTTTGGAAGCGCGGCAATAGCCATTTCATCAGTAGTTTTATACTTTTTAGGATCAATACCTAAACTCAACATCGCTCTATATGAGTCTGATGTAAGGTCAAATTTAGCCTCAGCCATCATACCCATAAAGTTTTTAGGATCAACAAGCCTTTGAGCAGTTTTATCGAATGCTTCAAATCCTCCTAGAGATGCGCCAACACCTCCTGCTGTTCTGGCTCTGCCAGTAACATCGCGAGACATTTTGTCCAGTGCAAAAGCTGTTGCTCCAACAGCAGTTGCTGCTACACTGACAATTTTAACTGGTAAAGGCATTGCTGCCCAAAGACCAGCACCTAGTGCGTTGCCAGCTACTCCTTCAGCTGCGCTAGCGCCTTCAGCGCCTTCCTCAGCAGCGGCTGCACCACCTCCGCCTCCGCCACGTCTACCGCCACCTCTCATTAAAGCGGCACTTGTGATAGCATTACCTAGAAAACCACCTCCGCCACTTCCACTTCTGCCTTGTAATTCTCTAACGATAGGTGATACTAATCCACTTAAACCTCCTCCAGTTGCAAATGAATATAAGCCCTTTGCTGCGCCACCAGCAACCCTGGCTGTTATGTTTTCTCGATGATAGAAATCATATTGTTCCTTTTTAACTCGATAATTGAAAGCATTATAAGCTGGAGATCCAGGAGTTGTTATGCCACCAGATTTGGCTTTATCAACTGCACCGGGAGGTTGCCATTGAGCTTTCTCAAATTTCTCCCATGCAGATCCGCGTCTGGGTTGTTCTCTCCTTTTCGCAGCATAAAATTCTTCAGCTTTCTGATAAGAAGTCCGAGTATCAACTCTTACATCAGGATCTCTAAATTGTTTTCGATATGCTGCCCAAGAAGGTTGATATTCCGGATTTCTTTGAAATCTACCAGTTTCTGGATTTCTAATAGATGTTGGTACATGTGGGCCATATTTTGGCTCATAAATAGGTTTACTTGACTTATTTTTTCTGTCAATTCTTTCCAAAGAAGCTTCAAGCTGCGCTAGCTTGGCAAGCACAGTATCAATATTAGATTTGATATTTAGATCTACTTCTGATTTGCCCTTAGCTGCCAAGACTATCTCCGTCTATAGTCATGAACTGTTTTATAGTCAGAATTATATTGCCACATAAAATCACGAAAGCCTTCGCCTATTATCCAATTTAGGATGGAATTGACGATACTTTCTGAACCGAAACATTCTGGGTCGGTTGTGGGTTCTTTCCAATATTCTCGTCTGGACTCGATGTCGTCAACGAATTGGCGTAATCCATAGCGCTCAATGATGAAGTTTCCGCATCCCAAATTGCATTTAAACCTACCATTATCGACGGCAGTTCGCTCCTTAGATGAATTGCCGAGGCTACAATAAAATAAACAAGAGCATTTTCAACCTCTCTAATAACATCATCATCAAGAAGATTTTTCATTTTTACTTCAATAAAAGATTTTGAAGTCCATTTATTAGTCGCAGGATCTACCATCAATACGTACGTGAGACGATATATTTCTTGAATAACAGGAATAGTAATGTCAGTTTTATCATCAATTTCTTTTGCCATATCTTTCAATGCAAGAGCAGCAACACGTGGAGCCATGCCTGGACCAACCCCATTAAAATAGAGGTTGGACAAAGTCCTGACAAAGAGCATATAATTTGCTTCAAAAACCTCTCTCGATATGGGTGTAGAATGAACCCACATCTTGTTGCCATCGACCTCCAGCGGAAGAACCAAATTTAGTTTTTTGTTGATAGTGATGCTAGCCATTTGCTACCTGCTACCTTTTGATTGTTACGTATTGAACATAAACGCATTCACCTCGTAGTAACCTTTAATCGTCACAACGTAGGTAGGCTCCTCTCCAGCAAATGACATTGCATTTACACTTTCAAGGACACAGTTCAAAAGAACATATTTACCCAAAACACCTTGGCCGTTGACAAAAGCGTTGGCAATAGCAGAAACATCTGGGGTTATTGTAATTTGTCCCAAAAGCGTATTATTCTCAAATTGGCCTTTGACTTGATCTGATTGCGGCTGCGACTTAAGCAACGCAATTGTCAACGTAGCAATTTGAAAAGGTGCTGGGGAAGGAACAGCACCTGTCATTGTCGGGAAATAATCTGTGGCATTTCCCTCAAGAGTCAGTCTGATACCCTCCCTACCCAAAAGGTAGGGAGTGACTGGAAACAAATAACCATTGTCGAAGGTGACGAGAGCCGCTACTCTATTGAGTACGCCCTGCGGCACATTTAGATTACCAGCGGCCATCGTTCTCTCCTATCTCAAAAACCTCTATATTTTACAGCGTAACGATATTGGTCGCTACAACTGTTACAAGAATGTGGACAAAACCACGAGCCGGGATGAATAGGGTGCTCAATCCGTCATATTCACCTGTACCGTAATCGGCAGGATTCAATGCAGTATAAGTGGCAAACGGAACTGCATTGACATTGCATACTGCCGCATAAGCTCCAGCACTGATGGCATCTGACAAATCGGCCGGACCAAGTTGAGATTGAATAACTGGCCCGTTAACCATCCCATACTGGTTACCAGTAAGCATGGTTCTCGCAAGAACACCTTGCAATTGAGAAACACCGACCTGGTTATAGTACAGAGGCGAAGTTGGATTGTTCGAGCCGTTGATAACGGCATTAGCGATATTGAGATTAACATTGATTTGGACCCAGTCGATAGTCCACCACCAATTGAAGTAGTCGAACCCATCGGCAGTAACGCCCTGATACACATTGGTGTAGGAAATGCCTCCCTGCGCTCCAGTTTGGATATAGTTGATGCAGTTAGTCTTGAAGCTGCTAAGAGTAGGTCCATTATTCGGAACTGGGTAAGGAGTAACGCCATAAATGTACTTGAAGCACATCGGCGACACTCTAGTCACCGCAGTAGCGCGGAAACGCATCGCCCAATAAAACATTCCAGCAAGTGAAAATTCAGCAAATGTTCCAGGCGCTGCTGCCGCTCTAGCAGCTTGAACACCTGGCGCTTCCATCATCTGGATAACAGACTTATTGGTCTTGTCGATTAAACCAACAGCGTTAAGACCACTAAGTGTAACCCAAAAATAAGTCATTGCTTCTGGATTAACATACTGTTGGAACAACTCAATGACAGGACCATCAGGCGCAAGGTTCGCAGGAGTTCCCCAATAATCTGGAAGAAGATACCCATAGAACGAACCTGGACTTGTAGTTAGCCAATCAGCTAGAGCTGCGACTTCAGTATCGAATATAGGCTGATAACCAAGTTCCAGAAGCCAAATGCCAACAGCAGTTCCTTGTCTAAAGAACGTAGCAACTTGAGCATTAAGCTGGGAAACAGCATTCAATTGCCATGTACCAGGAGTTGTCATTGCACCAGGATCTGTCACGGCAGGAACAGTAAAGCTCGTTGGAGTTACCACAGTTGCATCGAAAACGCCATTGTAAGCGTTCGGAACTATACCAGTAAGTGATAACTTCAAAGTTGTTCCAGTAGTGGCATATGTAGGCAATTCTCCATCAATATTATATGTAATAACACCTGTTGCAAAAGTTGCACTGGTAACCTTACCAGAAGCAGCAGGATTTAGCAATGGCTTAAGATCAGTAAACTGTGTCAAAAATGTCCGAGAATTTGGAAGAATATTAGTTCCTCCAAAGGACACAATAGCACCAGTTTGCTGAAGCGTCGCAGGATAAGGCGCAAGAATAGTTGAAACTTGCACATTGACGATAGAGTTTGGGTCTTGATACATAACATGCTCCTCAGAACGGATTAAGGTAGAGGTGAAGACGCTCCTTGAATACAAACCTTGTCTTGAGGCGCCACATGCGCTCTCTTGTTCCCCACCGTGTTGGCGGTATCCCAAACATCAATATCTACAAGCGCATGTTTAATAAGTTGACGTGTCAGACCTGGATCTGAAGATAATGTTTGGAGATAAGAAATCTTAAATTCAATCGTCTTTTTCTGAGCTATGGCACTTAATTCAGCTTGTGCGTGTTTTTCATCAAGTATAATTGGCATATTCATAATACCAAACAAACCTACTTCCATGCTATATTGAACAACAAAATTTAAAAAACCAATCATATCGTTATTAGCTACTCCATATGTAGTAACTTCAACAGTATCACAAACTAATTGGGAACTCATACTAGTTCCACTAATTAGTGGAAAAGCTTGCAATGCTTTTGATTCTTCTATATGAATTGCAGCATATGGAGGCGGTTGATTATCTGGAACAAGAAATGAAGGAAATATATTTTTAATTGGACAAATAGGACCGCCAGTGTAATCTGGCATATAAGTTGCAAACGATAACCAAATTGGCAAAGAATTTGTAATTATCAACTTATTTGCTAAAGAGTTTAAAACATCAATATCATCTATAATTTGGGTACTCATAATAGAAGTAACAGCAACTCCCAAATAATGATATAAATCTGCCTGTTGAAAATATTTACCTTGTGAACTAAATGAAAAACGAATTCCTTTATAATTAGCCAGATACATAAATTGAGGATTAATTTGATTAAATGTGTCTACCTGGGTTAACGCTGTAAATACAACAGTATTCAGAGAAATAGTTGATTCTTGTTCTTGTTCAGTTTCTACTGAATAATGTAATGCTCCTTGAATGTTTAATGTAGTTGGAGGATCACCTACACTTGGATGTGCCACATTCATATTAACCCAAAAAATAAATCCATCTAATGGAAGAACTATTCTTTTATAAAGTGTGAAAGTAATTGTTTGATTTGCATCAAGTGTATTAACACCTGCCTCAAGTATAGCACCAAGAGGTGGTTTTGTATTACTATTAATTGCTTCATTAATAGTAGTCATTTAATGTCTGCCCAGCATCTAAATGATGCTCGATAAATACCAGATCTTTCAAAAGAAGGTCTTTTTGGAGTGCTTATACCACGTTTTCGCTTTTTGCCTTTTGAAGCTTTAGTAGGAACACCATCTACCATACCGTTCATTTCTTCGTTATGAATAAAACTTCTAAATAATTTTTCAATTTTATTTGTCCTAGAATTCATAAATTCTGCCATTCTAGCGCTGGTAGGTTTTTTAACTTGAGTTAAAACATCTACCACATAATTCTCAAATGTTTCAGTAACTAATTCATCAATAGCTTCTCCATGAACATCTAAAAATGTACCAACAATTCCATATTTATTTTCTAATATACCAGCTATATTCTCAGCATTTCTACTTGGACCTGCGCTACTACGTCGCTTTGCTTCATGAGCTAAAACAGCAGCTTTAGCATTTCTCATATTCTTCGATGTATATGGGGTATTTAAAAACCCCATATGTATGACAATATCTCTTGCAGCCACTAGAATAAATCTTTCTCAGGAGGTTCTTTTGGCTGTACTATTGGAGGAATATTACCTCCAGTGCGAATAATTTTTGCTTTTGGAGCAGGCAAAGTAGAACCTTCCTTTTCAGAAGAAGGTGACGGAACAGCACCAATAACTGTGCCAAAAAACGATTTGGCATAAGCTGCGCTCACTTTTAGAAGGTGTTGTGGCATCATCTTCTCCTTAAGGAACGACAATTCCATTAGATGGTGGCGCTGCTGTAGTACCAATAGTATTTGTAGCTGAAACTACACAAGTCACAGTAGTTCCACTATCACCAGCTACAAGAGTACGTGTTCCAACTGATGCAGGAACACCAAAATTAATCCCATTGCGGCGCCACTGCCAAACATAAGTATCAACTAAATCACCCATATTATTCCAATTTCCATGCGTACATTCTACAGTATCTCCAACATGCCCTGATCCGCTTGTCACAAATAGAGCAGGCACATCAACATTGACAGGAGGAGAAGTTGGCGGAGGTTCCGCAACTTCAATATGCCACAATTTGGCTGCTCTCTCAGGACTCATTACGAGCGGATATTGCGGCATTTGATACTCCTATGGGGTAGTAATAACTACCCATGCGCCAGCTTGTCGCGCGTACATTTGCCCATCATTGGGTGCATCTTCAAGTCCATCAACTCCTGCTGGACCTTCTGGACCTATTTGACCTTCTGGACCTGGATCGCCTTGCGGACCTTGAGGCCCCTCTGGACCTGGTTCACCTTGCGGACCTTGGGGTCCTTCTGGACCTGGAGGACCTGCTGGACCTGCTGGACCTGGAGGACCTGCTGGGCCTACACTCATAGTTTTATGTTCATAATAACCTATGCCGCCGTCACGGCCTGGACCTGGGCTAAATGGCATCAGACACTCCAAACGGGCATGGCATTAGCCGCTGTAGATTCATAAACTGGAATTGCATTATTATCGACGCCTTGATCGTTACCAAAAGGAGGCGTTCCTGGTCCTGCTACTATCCTAACTGGTATAGGACCAAAATTTCTACCAGTTGCGCCAGCAAATATCTGAATTGGAATTGCTTTAGGACTTGCTGACAAGAACACTGGAATTGCTCCAGCAGGATTTGTTCTGTCATTAGGATATTTAATCGCAGATGGCATTAGAGTGTTAATCCCCACAAAGAACCAACACTTTGTGCGATACCCAAATAGACACGACCCCAAGGAGTTTTCAACATTTGCAAATCAGAAATGGTTAAATTCTCCATACTTGCAAGCAATTTTATTCCAGCACTTGTTCCTTGATCAGCAGCATTATCAACAAGACCTGGAATAAAGCTATTAAGATTCAAACTTGTTCGTAAATCAGTCCAATATGTAGCAGCATTAGCTGGAGGTGGAACAGCATTTGGATTATCTTGTGCAATCATTACTAAATAATATCCAGCAAGATTATAGACTGCAATGGTATAAACACCGGGTGATGCACAATAAATAAATCTATTAACCATTTCTAAAGCTAAATCATAAGATAGTTGAATATAGATACTATCAGGCGGCAACACAGATTCAGGCACGCCCATAACAGTATAGACCCAAGTAGTATAGTCATCTATATCTGGCGGAGAAGGTAAAGTCATTAAAATACTGATCTTTTTGGCTGTTGTGTACGAAATAGATCAGTCACAATTCCACCCAACGTACTCCTTTCATTAGGATCTTGAGGCGCGCCTCGCTCTTTGGAGCGAGTGATAACGATTTTTTCTTCAATTTCTGGGTCACGATCCTTAGTTTGTTTCTCAGTAATTTCCATTTCGAATGATGTAAGTTTCTCTCCAGCATTTTCCTCGATTTGATGATTAACAGCTACGGCTGCCTCAGCACGTAGTTTTTCACCCAATTTCTTATTAACTTCTCTATTACGCTCAACAAGCTCTACAATTTTTTCAGCAGTGACAGGAACATCAATTGAATAGATATAAGGGATAAAATAGCCCTTAAATTGATCTAATTCATTAACTCGAATCATTCCATATTTTGCGTGAAACTGTGCAATAATATCAATTTGTTCAATAGTTAACTCTCCAGACAGTTTAATCTGTCCACCAATAGAAATCATTTGCCTTCGATAGTTTTTGAATTCAGGCAAACGATATTGGAAATCTACGTTTTGGTGTGTTCCATTAGCTATATACATTTTCATTTGCTTAATCCTGCTACCAAGGGTAGACCACGGGGTAGCAATCCGTGGCCTCCCAGGATCGTCCAGTTTCGAGAAAGAAGATCTCTACAGCTGGAGATTACTCATACGCCATTGTGGCAATAACAATGCTCTCAGGACGAACACCCCAACCTGATGTGAGGCGCCACTCAGAAAGCACGTCAATGGCGCCGCCGGCGAGAGGAGTTGGAATCTCGCGAGGTGCAGCCATATCAGCGTACATAAGAGTGCAAGCTTCAATGCCAGGCGCGATTTTGGCAATTTCATTCGTGTTGATTCTGCTGCCAACCGGCTTTTTGACTTCCGGCATGACAATAAGAACAACGTCGTTGTTACCGCCACCAACGCCCTTACCGATCAAAGTATCGTCGTAAACCCAGGAAATAGTATCACCGTTGTTGCCAAGAACGGTTTCAAACATTCCCTTCGTTGACACAGAACCTGCACCTTCGCGCTGGAACTGAACAACTTGGACGATGTTTTGATATTCCATCGCCGCTAGAGTTCTCTGCGGACCCAAAATTGTAAAGTGACGACCAATGCCGAGTTGGTTTGTCAATGTCTTCAACGCGCTAATTTGTGTGATAAGCCACACACCCAACTCACCGTTATCATAGGTAACAACGGTATCATTGCCGTTGCTATCAGGCGGCAGCGTTACCGCTGTGGCGCCCTGTGCGTTGAGAAGTCCTTCGCCGTTAACAGGATTCATACCATATAGAAGCGCGTTCCGAGCAAGTTGGAAATGACCCTGTCTCATGCCAAGGCGTTGTGCCTCAACCATGTTAAGGCCCCAATTGCCCATTGCCGCGGTATCGTGATGATCATATTCCGCGCGCACCCTGAGAAGGTAGCTGGCAGTAGAGATCATCGACAGAGCAATGCTGACGCTTGGCAGCTGATTGTAAGCAGCCTGTCCAGCTGCCATACGCGTGCGAACGTCGAGACGCTTCATATAAACATAAAGGTCTCCATCTCCCAATCTGACAAGAGGTTCTTCTCCGGCCAAAGTGCTAAAAGCCCCTGATGCTTGCACATAAGGGAGAATGATACCGGGTTCAACGAACGACGGATTGGCAATGGTATATGAAGGATTGACGCTACCCATGGAAGTTCACCTCATATTTTGAGAGGCGGGTTGCGCCTCAGGTTACACCTATGACGATTAGATTTCGAGAAGAATAGTATCAGCGTTACGGTTCCAAGTTGCGAAACCAGTAACACTGTTGTAGACAACTGTCATCGAATTTCCAAGATTGTATCCGATGACATTTATACCTGACGTGGGTAGTGCAATTCCACCAGCCGCTGTTGCCGTAACCCACTGGTTCGTAATGTTGAAGAACAACGGGCCAGGTGCCAATGCAACAGGAACTGGATAACCTGGAGGCGCCAATTGTAGCATGAGCGCCGGATCCATCGCCATAGGAATACGTGCGCGACTTCCAAAACGATAGAAGTTCACAAGCATTCCAGGGCCTGCTTGCGGAACTGGACTTTGCGGCGTGCTAATCATAGCGTGATTTTGGTTAAACACGCTAATTCCAGTAGGTGCCACGGCCGCAGTTGCACGCATAATGGAATTTTGCAGTGCTGGATCCCACAAGCTGCCAGTAGGCGGCAGATGCTCAGAGATTGGAACGCCACCAAACATAGGAAGCGTTTCAGTCGCTGCCAGCTGACCACCCGTCAACGCATTTCTGATTGCAGGATCGTCCATTGCCATACCCTGCATCATCCCGTCGAGGGTGATTTTGAAGGTACCAGCAGCATTTGTAGTAATTACGGGATTCATCGTGATAGTCATAGCAGAAGTGCTCCTTAATGGTTACAGACGATGAAGCGCCTCAGTTGCTGTTGTTACCACCGTGGTTTCTGATACCAACAAGCATCCTCTTAGGCGCAGCGAATTGATTCATCCAGGCAGAAGGTCGCCCAACAAAGGTAGAGATTTTGCGACCTGTGGTGTCCTCGCTCTTGATTTCGCGAAGGAAGTCTTCACCCATATCTGCCGGATGCAGACCAGCTTCTTCAGCATCAGCATAGATCGTATTCTCGATAATGCCAAATGCTGCATCGTCCGCAATGACCTTAAGGTCAATGTCCTTCCATGTCTTGGAATGGGTCTTCAACCCATTCGCTAGACGGCGGCGATATGCAATCAAGCTTTCGCCGTCAAGAGCGCGCGGTGCGCCTTGTTCGCCATGCATGAGATAGAGGCGATTGGCGCGGACTTGAGAGTCAGCCATCGCGGCATAGTCAGCGTCAGTCATCTGCTTAGGCAAACGTGACTCAACATCAGCGATGCGCTTGCGGACCTCTTCCTCAGCATCAGCTCTTGCCTTAGCTGCTGCATCAGCTTTTTCTTTTTCTTCCTTTTCAGCATCGGCTTTTGCTTTAGCCTCAGCATCTGCTTTGGCTTTTGCATCAGCTTTTTCACGTTCTGCTGCATCCATCTTGGATCGAGCATCCGCCTTTTCTTTCTCTTCAGCGTCTGCCTTGGCTTTATCAGCCTTATCCTTCTCACTCTTATCCCAAGCGTCGAAACGCGCCATAAGTGAGTCCAACTTCGCGCCTAGCGCGGCATCTGCCATTGCAGAAGCTGCGGCTGCATCAGCCTTTTCTTTGTCAGCATCTGCCTTGGACTTTGCTTCATCTGCCTTACGAGCGGCTTCAAGGGCCGCAGCCTTATCGTCGTCTGCCATAACTAAATCTCCAACGGTTGCGGTTGAAACACCACTCGGTGCATTACCTTTGTCCCATACTCCAACAAAACAAACTGCTATATGATCGAGTAATTTGGGTTTACCTTCAATTAGCAGCTTACTACCACTCTTTAGTCTAATTTTTTGATCATCTTCACCAGTTAGGACAACGCATGGTGAAGTAGATAATTGATTCTCTTCCATAATTCTTGCGGCATGTTCATCCCAAACTTTAACGATTGCCCAAACATCTTCGCCTTTAATGTATGGAATAAATACAGAACCAATATTACGATCCACATACTCTTGAGTATTAAGAGTTCTTGATTCAGGATGTTCAAAAATAACAGGTAGACCAGCACAACGCTCCAAAAATTCTTCATTCAAATAAATGCTCTTGTCGCGCCACACATGCTCCTTAATGCCACTTCGATATGATAACCCAGTACCAGTAATTCTAATATCAAATAAAGTGATATTCGCATAACGCTGAGGTGAGGTTAACTCACCCTCCTTCATAAGTTTAGCGATACCTAACTCATCTGAGAATAGTTTTCTCAAAGAGACAATAACACCAGGATGCAAAGGTGTAGGTGGATTATCTAGTGGTGCCCAAACCCACGACGTGTGTTCGTCAGACAGTTTAGGTGGCGTAAATTTCTTATCAACTTCTTGAATAAATGTTATATAATCAACAGCACGGGTTGGATTATCACTATCTCCCTCTATTGTGGCGTTTCGACGGGAGAGTTCAAATAATTCTCCAGAAGGGTAAAATCCAATCTCTTCTGAACACTCTCTAATAGCGCATTCTTGAGAGGTTTCTCTTGGCCTTCTTTTGCCACCAGGTAAGTCGTAATATCCAACAAAATCTCCATCCCCTGAACGTTCAAGGAATAGTGCCCTCTTGTCAGGGGTGACAAATAAGATCCCGGCTGCATAGGTGGTCTCCATCAGGAGGCGTTCTTTTTACCTAACATGCCAGGTTCATCCTGCGTATCAGGCTTTTTGCTATCTCCAGCTATCGCACATTCTTTAGTTTCAAGACCACCCTTGTCAGAATCACGTCTTGATAGGACACTATCCATGCGCGTAGCAATTGAATCAAGAATTGCATCAGCCTTTTTTCTCATTTCAGGAGAACATGGCATTATTGCGCCTCCGTAACAGGTGGCTCCACTTCAGGTTCAGGGAATGAACCAGGATAAAGTTTGTTGACATATGCCTCAGCATCAGCACGTTCAACAGTTTGGATTGGCAAAACACCATTTCTTCTGATTTCTGGACCGCCCATCCAAGGCGGACGATAATATACCCACATACCATAATGGTCCTGTTCTAGTTCCATTGGCGGTCGTGTAGGTGATAGTTCAAAAATTCGGGTTTTGGGTGTTTTCTCTTCTGTCATTTCTTCCTCCTATTGACCCTCAGTCGTTTGTTGTGGCTGTAAACGCTGCTGTATCCTGGTTTTTCTCGCTTCCACCTCTGTAAGATAGTCAATAACAGCTTCTTCAACAGAATCCACACGCGTAGAGCCGCTTCTGCTCAATTCACCCATCTTATAATGTGGTTTTCCAGTTGCTCCTGGTGCACCACCAGCTTCTCCGCCAGCTCCCTCCATAGGAGGCTTAAATTTAGCCATTTTCTTATAATCTAATATCAAAGGAGATGGGAACATTGTCTTTAAATCATTAAAATTGTCTGCTCCCCACTCGAAAATTGTCGCTTTATTGTCATCATCAGCGATCGGTAGCAATACTTCAAGCATTGAAAGCACTGCTCTCAACTTAACATTTGCTACTTTTATCTTTTCAGAGTCAGGTTCAGTCAACAAAGATGGCCAGATTGCAATGAAGTGATCTGACCATTCTGTAAAAGCTTGATTGTAAGTCTTTTTCTTGTATACTTCAGGAAAATCATTCTGAACTGTCTCGTAAAACTCCATATTCCAAGCACGATATTGAACAATTCGAGTGAAAAAATTGTATAAAGGTTGCATAGATTCACGTAATTTATCAATAAATCGCGCTATCGCTTTGGCATCTTCCTCACCCTCAGCAAAGGCAACCGCTAATGTTTCAGAATTTACTAATTTTGCTGGCATTCCAGCTGCTGCTGCTATATTTTCAAGTATGTTTTTTCGTGCTGTGCGTGATGACGTGTCTATATTCTGCAAGTTTAAGGATTCAATACTTTCATCGATCGCTATGTTCATTACTGAACCGGTCATCGCCTCCTTAAGCATCCCTCTTTTGATGCCAGCGATCTGTTGCATCACATTATTTATGATAGAACCTGGTGCTTTCAACTTAGCGACGACAATTCCAGCTTTTTTCGTCACCAAATCATCTGTAATCATCGACTGTAGAAATGATTTAAGTGGATAAAGTGCGCGCTGATAAACAGAGCGACCAACATAACCCCAAGCTGAAGTAGTATAATCCAAATATATGGGGTCTTCATTTTGATAAATGCAAGTTCGGGTAAAATGATATGCTTGCCCTTGGACTTGTATGGTAATTGGCTTCAAAAACGTCGGAGAATTTGGATTTTGGTTTAAAACTAGGCTTCCAGCCGTATTTAATGGGTCAAAAACGTTAAAAGTGATCGCTTTTGTGGCTAAACTTGCAAAATCTAATGGTTTTCCTGGATCTTCTTTTGGAATCATCGCTGCTACAGAAGAAATTCCATAAATTCTCGCTAATCTTACCACATTTGCTATGATTCTATCAGCATCTATATTTTGCCATTCATCTGTAAACGCTTTTCTCACTCGATCTTCTGGTGATCCAGGAATATTTATGGTACGTCCCTGAGATTGCGCCAATTGAACAGGTACATCTACGAGTTTTGCACCATAAGGATGGTAAGAATAAATGAGTTTGCATAGCTCGTAACTCGCACTGGATCCCAGTTCGATGTTATCTGCCATCAATATTTTCATTAAAGGAGTACCTAGTGGAGAGCCATTAAATAGCCCAGCACTAGGTTCTATAACTGCTTCAGCCATTTTCTTCTTATTTTGAAAAAAGAAGCGCGGAGGAGGCTGTCAGTCCTCCTTACCAGTTCACAGAGTGTTAATTCACCCCGCCGCGCCGCCTATCCAGTATTATCGCTTCGGTTGAGGGGCGCCGCCAGCTGGCAATCCCTGATCTGGTACCGGAGGCTTAAGTTCAACTACCACATAGCGATAGCCAACGCCCTGGACCCATGCCAGAAGAAGTGCCTTGCCTGTTGGCGCGCCAGGAGGCAACGGAGGCCAAACAGTCCCAGGAGGCGGGTTGGTCGGAGGAGTTGGCAATCCCTGATCTGGCGCCGGCGGAAGCGTATTGTCTGGATGAGAAGGATCCATCGGCCAAACAGGAAGTTGACCTGCCGTCGGAGGCGTACCATCATCAGGAAGTCCAAAACCCGGATCAATAGGGCGTTCTGGACGCGGCGGACGATGGCCAGGATGCTCGCCACTGCCAGGCGGACGATGACCAGGATGCAAGCCACCGCCAGGAAGTCCTTGATCAGGACGCGGTGGACGACCACCCCAACCTCCGCCAGGAAGGCCTTGATCTGGGCGTTCACCACCCCAACCACCGCCAGGAAGACCCTGGTCAGGATGACCGCCTTCATCAACCCCATAGTCAGGGTCAATAGGACGACCAAACCGATCAAAGTGGACAGGGGTAATCCACACAAGCTGTCTATTTCTACCCATTTCTTTCTCCTTTTACGTTTCCGTCATATCAGGCTCTTTAAGCACTACGCCCCTGATAAAAGTGCAGGGTGGAATCAAATCGACGGGAGGCCGAGACGCGCTCAATTGCCGCGAGTTGGGAGGACGGCTGCGACAATTTATCCCCTGCTGAAGTCTATTGTAGTGTTCGTCCAACAAAGTGACCCATTTTCATTATATCTTTAAATCCAATTCTATTAAGCGCCTCAGTACATACTTGACAATGCCAACCAATAGGATAACTTCTTAATTTATGTCTATCAATTGCAGTTCGTTTATACTCAAATCTATAAGTCCAACCATTCTCTGTTGGTAATTCTGTTGTTCTATCACATATTTTACATGTCACCATAGATCAGAATTACCTAGTGCGCTGCATACACCATAACAAAAACAATCTACCAAGTCATCTTCTTGATCTGGGACTCCAACATTGAAACTATGAACTTGCTTAATGAGATGATTTGCATGTCTTTGTTTGAAATCGACTGTTTTTCGATAAGCGTAATCAGAATACTTAACTCTGCCAACAGATACGTAGCCTGAAGCATTAAGTGCTCTCGGCTGTTTTCCGAGTTGGACAAGCTTTGCGTCAATTCCCGTGGCAAGTTGGTTTCTTCGGTTCGCTTGTTGGAGCAAGACAATTCCAGAACCTTTTTCTTCTATCAATGCGCCAATAGAACCTCTGCGTGACCTACAAACTTTAGCAAATTCTTCAAGTCTCATATAAACATTAGGCATCCAATCTATCAATAAATCAGCAGGAACTTGGATTATATCATAATCTAAAATCGTTAGTGGCGCCTCAAAACGTTCGTTCAGTGCCCAATATATTACGGCTGTGGCATCGTGTTTCGCATCAGCCTTAATACCAGTATCAATAGTGGCAAAGACGCAATCAGTCCACTCAGGATAGTTGACAGGAGATCCGTCAACAAGTAAGTCCTTTTCGAGGAAAAACGTACCACCAGGCGGCTGCGGATTTTGCTGATAAAGCGATTCAAAATCTCTCATCCCTAAGATCGTTCGCTTTCTCTCAAGTGCCTGTGCATCTTCCCATTTTGGCCAGAGAGCTTCACCTACTTGGCGCTTCAAAGGATCATTAGCTACCGCGAAGGCTGGGAGATTTATAACGTGCCATTGGTCTCCACCCTTTTCTGCCTCGTGAAGCAACATCCCTCCCAGATCTTCTAAATGCCATCTAGTTTGGATAAGGATAATTCTAGCGTCTGGCTTAAGACGAGTCACCAAGTCCGATTTATACCATTCATAGGTCTTCGTCCGAACGGTTTCGGATTCAGCATCTTCTCTTGACTTGACTGGATCATCAATAATTGCAAGATCAGCGCGTCTGCCAGTAATCGCGCCACCCACTCCCGCTGCGTAATATTCACCTCCGTTTGTAGTTTCCCAACGAGAAGCGGCTCTATTTGATTCGTCAAGTGAATAACCTAAAAGCGGAGCTTTGAGAAGAATTCTATTTCTGACTTTACGACCAAAGCGCTCAGCTAATTCTCCGGTATGTGAGCACCCAATAACACTTGAACGAGGAAATATCTTAAACCAATAAGGCGGTAACAGTTCAGATGTATAAGTAGACTTGGCGCTCCCAGGAGGAGCAAATATCATTAACCTATCTATTTCACCACTTATAACTTTGTTTAGGGCTTTGATAATATGTCTATGGTGCGTTGCTGGTTCAAAACCAAAATCATGTACACACTCTTCACACCATGCCAATAAAGAAGTCTGACAAGAACGACGCCAAGCCTCAGAACGGTATTTAAGAATTTGGCGCTTGCGTATAATCTCGAATTGGGATGGCTGCTGTGGAGGCTCGAATCCCATAGACACAATTAGAAGCGCCCAATTTTTAGACTATACCAGGCTCGACGCTTCCAATAGCCGCAGCAATGGTTGCTCGATATTTTTCAAATTGTGCTTGTCGCTGCATTTGATTACCAAGATCGGCAGCTGGTAGCATGCCAATTTCTTGGGTTGCGATAAGATCAACAGCAGCTTGGGTAGGGCCGTCTGGCTCGGAAGCCATATATTCTTTGATAATGGAAAGTTGTTCATCAGTAATAAGATAAATGCGAAGTCCGCGTCCAGCTTCAGCCATTTTGGCATCCTATAGTATAGTGACACTTCCGCTAATCTGGTTTTTCACAGCTTGGGCCCTTATTTTGGCCTCGTTCCCCGCCTTAGCAGGACTGACTTAACTGGCGCAGTAGGCCGATGGTAGATCCTGGGCCCTCTCTGGGCTGGGGGGCTCAATTCAAATGAGAGGGTCCAGGTTTCTAATATCATCTCCGGGGGATCGGAGATGTGGGCTTTTGAGCATGGTTGGTAATTACGGCTTTTGCAAGGCTTTTTCATGTCTTTTTCAAGGCAATCCGGTAACTTTTTATTACAACAGGAACAAAAAGTTATTTCCATTCACCTCCGCTTGTGCTATAGTATAAAGCAATAAAAGCAAGCTTGGAGGGCCCAGTGCTGGATCTGTTCGCATCACAAACACAAGATGATTTCAAATGGGTAGTAGCCGTATTTGCTAATACTGGCGCAGTAGAAGTCATTAGAAGAGCCAATGACGTACCTCTTAGAACATTTTATCCAATACGATTTAACGTCAAAGGCGAGCCAATTCCCTTGATGCGCCCATATTTATTCATAGAATTTCGTAACACTGTGACAGCTCAAATATGTCGCAGTACAAGAAAGTTCATTAAAGTGATTACAATGCGTGACGATGAAGGAATAGAATATCCAGTAATGGTACGTAAAAATGCGATAGACGAACATTTATCATTAATGTTAGCTGGTAGATTTAACAGTAAAACTCATACGCGACGCTATTACGGAAAAGGATCAATAGTCAGAGTATTAGATGGAATTTTTATGGATAAGAGGGTCCGTTTGGATACTGATATAACTCCAGATATGCCTGGTAATCGTAAGGTAACAATAGATATTAATGGTATGAAGGGTAGCATTGAGATTTGGAAATTGGCACTATAATGGATGATAATGATCAAGATCACGAAGATTATGAGTTCCCGCCATATAAGCATCCGTGGCGTGAAATAACCACTTTTGTATGTTTCGTAATAGCCATTATTTGGTTAGTATGGGAAGGTGTGTCATGGTTGATACAAGCACTGTAATCAAACAAGTCCGGGATAACATCCAGGCGGCTCTTGAGGGAGGACACAAATTTGACGATTACACGGATGAAGAACTTGCGGGTGATCTTCACGCGTATGCTGAGGATTTGGAGAACAAGACGTTTGAACAAATACTTTCAGCCGTCAAAGTCGTCAGAGCAGAGGGAATAGCTTGCCAAAAAGCAAAAGGATCTGATGATGGAGCAGGGCAATCAAAAGGTTGGGGATGGGATAATGGACAAACATGACGAAATAGCAAATCGTGTAGCTGAAATTTTTGCCTCAAATGCATATGTCCATGTCAAACATCAAGGTCATGAATGGGCGATAGGTGTAGATACAGTTGAAATGACAGTTGACTCACTAAAGAAGGCGATGAGTTTAGCCCTTAGCGCCTTCGCTCGTGAATATGGACTTGAAACACCAATTAGGTGGGATAAAGGACACGATCACCCATTAGGTGGATTTAAAGACACTGAGAGGTAGCAAATGTGTGATCCATGGGAATGGGAGAAAAATCACTTCTTCATATTGGTAGACAAAGTTGCAGTTTCAACTACTATGGAAGGATGGTCTAAATGGTTTGAAAAAGCCTATGGTACTAATGAAACTATGGTAGCATTTACCAAAACAGATATAATTGAAGTAAGCACTGTATTTCTAGGTATCAATCATAATTTCCGCTTCGATGGAAGTCCACCTGTTCTGTTCGAGACTATGGTTTTTCATAAGCTAGCTGCGCCCAAAAATGTTCTCGGTCATGAAGTAGAATGGGATGGTGAAGAGTGTATGCGCTGTAGTACATGGGAAGAAGCTGAACTACAGCATAAGATGATGGTAGCAGAAGTAATCAGCAAAGAGTATCTGGGAACTCCAGAACAGCTTAAAGAAATGGTAGAAACAATCCTCAAGGAGCAGAAATGAGCCAATTTGGAGCAACAGGCGACTATCCACACGGTAAAATGAACGAAGAAGATGAGGGAGGGCTTTTGGTCGGTTTTACACATGACAAAGGAAAAGTCATTATTAATTTTGGTAAGCCATGTGCTTGGATAGGATTATCTCCAGAAGAAGCGTTTGGATTTGCCAGATTGATAGCAGAACACGCTCGTGATGCAATGAAAGATATAACAGAGAGTAATGATGGATGATGGGTCAAATGTCTGACGTACTGAGATTCAAATAGGTAGCAGAAATGAAGCTCAAAGAAATATCAAGCGAAGGCGATCTCAGATATTGGCTCCAAGAATGGATATTTGAATGCGAGGGTAGATTAAAATTAGAATGGGTAGAACCTATGATGTATGGCAGCACTGTTGGCGCTCCAGATTGTAAGGTTAGTTGTGGCGAAAAAACTGTTGGATTAGAACTCAAGTATTTAATAACCAACCGCAAAGGAATCAAATGGGAGGTGCGCCCAGCTCAAAGGCGTTATCATCATATGCACGCTAAGAGCGGTGGTAGAAGCGCCCTGTTGGCTTATATACCAGCCACCAACGTGTTAGGTTTAGTTCGTGGCGATAATATTCCATTACGAGACTACGCCAAAGATCCTCAAAGCGGCTGCCATGATGGCAAAGTCAAAATGTGGGATTTAAGTTATTTCAGTGTAGATACTGATAAAAATTCTATATTCAATTTAGAGCGAGCCTTGTTTGGAGAAAATTTCTGGGAGAAGCGCCATGGTTAAAATGGTACCGCCACAGTATAAAGCAGGAGGATCACACGCCATGCCTAGCGAAAAAATTGCTCATCATAAGCTTAACCAGAAGGTCCAGAAGCTAGATGGCTACAAATATCCAGGTATTATTGTGGCTATATTCACTACCACAGAGGGTAAAATTCGATATGTCGTGGAAGCAGATCATCCTGATTTTCGTGGTATGCTTCACATATTCACTGATGCACAGCTTGAGGAACGGTAAATGAGATGCCAAAATTGCCACGGCAGCGGAGTTCATGCCGACAATAAAGATGGCAGATGGATCTGTGTCGTATGCGAAGAATGCCACGGCAGCGGTATAACATCATGCTGTGAAGGAAACCCAAATATAAATAAATGGTTTGAGGTGCCCATTTCAGATAGATTAAAAGAAGCTGAAATATTGATTGTCAGTACAAAATTTGATAAAGATGGTAATTTAGTAGAGATCAAAACTCTCGTAGATCAAAAACCAGGGAATAAAAATGAAAGCTAGCCACAAAGCACAATTTCGATGGTTCGCTAGACGATACTTCATCAAGGATATGAAAATGAGTGAGCCGCGCCCCATGTATGAATGTGATGCAGAAATTCATACGTGTCCATACTGTAAGGAACCTGTTGTGGTATATGTTGGATTAGATGGCGGCGGTGTTTTTCCACACGAGAGTTATGATTTAATTGCTAATTGGGTTTATCATTCTAAGTGTTGGGATGAGCAAATGCGAAGGTTTCCACCAAATGAAAAGATCGTGGAATGGCCAGACGACGATACCACATTATGATTGGTTATCAAATCTGGTCTATAAACTGAGGCTAACAATACCGGAGCCAGATATGCCTAATGGAATGGAAAACGACCCAGAATTCATACAATGGCAAAAAGAGCGTTTAGAACTCTTTCTCAATCCAACACTTGAAGCTGCCCAAGCGTACTGGCTGCGCCACGAACTTCCTAAATGGAATAGGCCGGACGTTCCATTAGCTTCAGTTCATAAGGCCCGACTACAATGGCTAGATGCCACAGACGAAATGTTAGTTGAAAGTAAAGCTTGGCTACTAGCAAATGATTATCAAGCGGAGTGGCAAGGTGCGCCACCACTCACACCTGAGCAACGTGACGCAGATAGAGTGACAATAGGAAAGAAACCACTAGGAGAAACATGATGGGAGAAGCCAAAATAAAACGCCTTAAAATAGAGGCCAGGAGTATTTTGAATACTGAGTTCCAAACAACAAGACTCAGTACAGGGTGCAATTGTCTGAACTGTGGCATCTTGATTGACGCCGCCACCAGTGTTGGCCATAAGCATTTACCAAAAGAAGGCGCTATTGCCATATGTATGATCTGCTCTCATATTATGGCATACGACGAGAAAATTCATCTACGAGAAATGACAGATGAAGAATGTTTAGCTATAGCTGGTGATAAAGAAATACTATTTCTTATCAATGGCTTGCACGGCGCCAAAACCGAATGGGAAAAGATACATGGCAAAGACTCCTGGGGAGCCACCAGCAGAGAAAGGCTCGCGAAAATTCAAGCATCCAGGGCTCAAACTCAACAAGACCAAGAAGAAGTTGCGCCCCAATGAATATGAGTGCGCCGCCTGTCATAAGGTCTACACCAAAGGAGTGTCGGATGAAGAGGCTCTGGCGGAAGCTGCGTCAATTTTTCCTACTGTACCGATTGAGGATACTTCATTGGTATGTGAGGACTGTTTTCAGAAAATGATGGCAGATATCAAAGCGCGCCATTGGGCATACCCAGATTTACCGGAGGATGAGTAATGCCATTCCAAAAATGTTCGTTCAAAGAAATGACTCATATACGGGTCAAGGGCCGCATTCATTTCGTCCGCCACAAAAGCAAAACCATCAATGGAACCAATGATGTTGTATTAGGAGACACCACTAGAATAGTATTGACTGAATATAGAATGAAAGAAAATCAAATTGAATTTCTTTTCTATACTGCTCCACCTCCAGGTCCAATATGGAATGATGTTGATAAAGAAATCATTTTAGCAGACATCGCCTACCTCAAACAACAAGAAATAGAGAACGGCAATTGGGCTAAGTGGGAAGCTGATCAAGCACAATGGAAGAGCTACAACGCAATCAGAGAGCTATCACATTCTGATCCAGATTACGGCAGAATGAGCAATGATATTGTCAGAATCACTGTACGAGTTAGACATGATCCCCCAGATGTATTAGCTGGGAGGTTGCCAAATGGCGTTTACGTCGCCATACCCCGGCAGCGCCCAGTTACTGGAAACGTCACACCCAGCATATGGCATCTGTGCATAGGCCGTGAAGCCCAGAACGACGATATAGAGCGCGCCAATTGCTTGGATGAAGGCCAGCCAGGTCACCGTGGCTGCGGATGGTGCAGTTCATGTTTGAAGCCTAGATGGATGTGCAATCACGGATACTTCCAAGGCGAAGATCAGCCAAGATTTGAAGTACCTTGGCCACCACATTGGATGGAGAATGGATAAATGAAAAAGAAAGAGTTCAGAGAACAGCTACTCCAATTGATCGCTTCCATACGAATTCACGGCCCACAAGGTCCACCAGGACCAATGGGTCCAATGGGAGAGCGCGGCCCTCAAGGCATTCAAGGCCCTCCAGGACCGCTTGATGTAACCAACTATGAATTAGCAGAACAGTTCGCATGGCTAAAAAATGAAGTAGCTGTCATGAAAGCTGAGATCGACCACAACACTAAGCCGCGCCCAGAAAAAGAAGTGAGGAGGTTCCGTGAAAATAAAAGATTACAAACCAAAAAGCGAAGCAGAGGCCGTAGGGTGGTTGATGGAGGAAGCGTGTGAAGTTGTTCTATCCATCGGTCGCTGTATGAGGTTTGGAATCGAAACCATACATGAGGGGCGCTCCAATCGTCAAATCCTCCTCGATGAGATGGATGATCTTCGCAACGCGCTCTTTGAGACTGAAACCTGGGTAGCCAGGAAATGATATCAGCCATTGGGTTCAATCATTGATTGATCTTGGAGCGCCCATTTGATTATCAATCAATGTGCCTGTATGATGGTCAATGGGTGAACTTGCATGGACTCAATTCACAGATCCAGGTTGTAGAAATGAGGGTGAGTGAATTTTTGACGGATAAGTACGGACGGTCACCACCAAAGGTGGCCCTGAAACAGGTAAAACAGAAAATGGCGGAACAAACCGCGAACGGTTTTCGGAAATGACGAACATGCGTTTAAACGCGCAAGGGAGGGCAAGGGATAGGCGCGAGCGAAAAGAGCTAGTCGCATAGCGGAAAGCAAATGAAAGCGGCCTAGCCAGCCTCTAATGCGATTTAAACGCATATCGCATTGCGTCGCATTGCAACGGCGAAAAGAACGAACATTACAAAAAGTTAATGTTTTCGTAATAAAAAACACGTTGCACCGTGCGAGAAAATGTTGTTTATAGGTGTTGCGCCGCTTTCGCGGTGCACCGCTCCCGCTGCGTGCGGCGCGGTTTCCCTAGTAGAAAGGTTATCGTGTTATGTCGATTAAAGGCGAAAAAGCGGCTCCGGCCGCTCCGGTCGTTCCTGCCGTCGCGCAGGACGATTTGCGCGAACAAATCGCGCAGCTAACGGCGACGGTGCAAACCCTCGCTATCGCGGCTCTTGCGCCGCGTACGCGCAATTCGCGCAAGGCGACGGTTTCTGCCGTTGCACTCTCGCCGGTGCAGACGTTCTGCGCGCAAGCGGGATTTCGCGACGGTTCCGCTCGGAACCGTTTGTTTTCCGCTCTTTTCGCCTTGCTAAACGGCGAAAAGGAAATCGACGTTCCTCTCGCCGATTTCCCTTACGCGAATACGGGAGACGCGCAGGTTATCGCGCGGCGCATTTCGCCGTCGCGTAAAAACCTGCCGTTTTCTCTCGCCGTAGACGGCGAGGAACGCGGCGCGGCGCGGCTTATCTTCCGCGATTTGCGCGAAACCGCCTAACGGCGCAACGGGAGGGCGCGAAAGCGCCCTCCCTTTCCCTTGCCCTCTTTCATCAGGAGCATCCTGTCATGCGTCATGCCATCAAAGTCGCCAACGCCATCTATGTGCCAACCATTGCCCTTGCCACAGCCACTGTGATCTGGACCGTGGTTCTCATCATCCACAGCAACTGGGGGTGGTGAGATGATTCTCATCCACTTCGCGGTTGGTCTCATCATCGTGACCGTGGTTTCAATGTTCTTCAGGAACAGTGCCAAACCAGACTCAGTCAAGCAAGCTGAGTGGGACGCCATGATTGACGCCAAGTCCAGAGACAAACATGGCAGGAGACTGTCACTGGAGGAGTTTGCTGAACGCAACGCCAGAAACCAGCGATAATGGGGCATCAGCCCCATTTTTCGTGACCATGAATCTCAAAAATTGACGTTCATTCATTGGCATCAATGGCTGATGATTGTCAAACTGATTTCCCAATGGTTGATCCCAATATTTGATTCAAAAGTTGATGATTGATATTTGACCTTGGTGGCGCCCAATCAATGGCTGATGACCACCAATATGATTTCCCAATGGTTGATACCAATTACTGAATTGATTACTGATGGTTTACTGATGGTTTACTGATGGATGTGCCCACCAGCAGAGTGGTTACCATTGAACCATCAACCATTGATTGACCATCACCACCCACCAAAGACGCGCCACCATGGGATTCACTACCAGCTAAGCTGTCCTGTTAGTCCTGTTATTTTTCATATATAATAGGACATAAAAAGCGCAACGATTACAACAGGTTACGGCGACCAGTCCTGTTAGTCCTGTTTGTCCTGTTACCATTTTCATATGCGAGGCGTCTTTTTCATACCTCTTTCCCACCCATAACAGGACTGATCAATGGTGGCCGAAAAACCCTGCAATAACAAGGACTTAGCCTGTCCCGTTACGGTTTTTCAGAAACCGGACAAAACATATTTTCACTGTATAATTAATTAGAATTCTCTATCTGGCTTATAGAGACTGAAATCAAAATCAGTATTTCCTTTAAG
>Ga0210402_10000875_pt1 | contig 32411 bp, 35 predicted proteins | sample IncBWC7MmetaG_FD_161055 | JGI IMG/M metagenome (GOLD analysis project Ga0210402, IMG submission 161055) | Forest soil microbial communities from Barre Woods Harvard Forest LTER site, Petersham, Massachusetts, United States - Inc-BW-C-7-M | ecosystem: Environmental > Terrestrial > Soil >...
GGGTCGTGAACAGCAGGCCATCGCCGAGAAAACCCAGCGCATGACGCGGGCCGATGCGGCGAAATACGAGATTGAAGCGCAGGCCGATGCCGCGGCCTATGCGGGCAAGGCCGAAGCCTCCGCCATCCAGGCCAAGGGTGAAGCCTTGCGGAACAATCCCGAAATCGTTGCCTTGACCGCGGCACAAAAATGGAATGGCGCACTTCCGACCACCATGGTGCCCGGGGGAACGCTGCCCTTTCTGGACCTGAAAAAATAGTCGCGGGGTTTATCCGACCTGTCCGCGATGCCTCAGCGCCGCGTCGGCCAGCACGCAGGCCATCATGGCTTCTCCGACAGGCACGGCGCGAATGCCGACGCAGGGATCATGCCGTCCCTTGGTGACGATCTCGGTGTCGTTGCCCGCCATGTCGATGGTCTTGCGCGGGCTGAGAATGGAAGAGGTCGGCTTGACCGCAAAACGCGCGACGATTTCCTGGCCGGTGGAAATGCCGCCCAATATACCGCCGGCATGATTGGAGAGGAATTTTGGTTTGCCCTTATTTAACTTTCCCGGGGGGCCTTTGCGCATCTCGTCGGAATTTTCTTCTCCCGAGAGGCGGGCGGCGGCAAATCCGTCACCAATTTCAACGCCTTTGACCGCATTTATGGACATCAGGGCGGAGGCCAGTTCACCGTCCAGCTTGCCATAGATCGGCGCGCCCAGCCCGGCGGGAATGCCTTCGGCCACCACCTCGATCAAGGCGCCGCAGGACGAGCCTTTCTTGCGCAGGCTTTCCAGATATTTGGTCCAGCCGGGCACCGCCTTGGCATCGGGGCAGAAGAAATCATTTTTCGCCACCTCGGCCCAGTCGAACCGCCTGCGGTTGATTTCTTCGGTTCCCATCGCCACCAGCGCGCCGCGCACCGCGACCTTGCCGTAAAGCGCATTCAGGATCTTGCGCGCAATCGCGCCCGCTGCCACCCGTGATGCGGTTTCGCGCGCGCTCTGTCGTCCCCCGCCGCGATAGTCGCGCACGCCATACTTGGCCTGATAGGTGTAATCAGCATGGCCGGGACGGAATTTGTCGCGGATCTCCGAATAGTCCTTGGAACGCTGGTCCACATTCTCGATCAGGAGCGCGATGGGCGTGCCGGTGGTCACCTGGCGCTTCATCCGCTCGTCCTGGAAGACGCCGGATAGAATCCGCACCGTGTCGGGTTCCTTGCGTTGGCTGACGAATTTGCTCTGGCCCGGCCGGCGGCGGTCCAGGTCGCCCTGGATGTCCGCTTCGGTCAGCGGGATGCCGGGCGGGCAGCCATCCACCACGCAGCCCAGCGCCGGCCCATGGCTTTCGCCAAAGGTGGTGACGCGAAACATAAGGCCGAAGGTGTTGTAGGACATAATATGCTGGAATTAGACCGTTTTGGCTCTGCGGTCCAGAACGCGAAATCGGGCCTTTGCGGGCCTGCGGCCTGCTCGGCGTTCGGCCGGCAAGGTCCACTGGACCTTTGCTCTTCGGCCTCACGGGTCCAGCCGGACGACTTCGCTGCCTCGTATGCGGAAAACCACGCCCTGGGGCTCGTCCAGATTGGTCATCGCCTGCCAGGAAAGGCCCAGAAGCAGGCCCCTGAGAATCCGGCTCAGGGCGCCATGGCTGACCGCGAAAGTATCGGCTTTTATGCCTGCCGCCCAATCCGCCGCCCTTGCCGCAACATCCCGGTAATTCTCTCCTCCGGGCACATGCACATTCCATTTGTCGGCGATGCGGGCGTCGAACAGGACGGGATCGCGGGCGCGGGCCTCGGCGTCGGTCAATAGGTCCCATTCCCCAAGGTCAATTTCCTGGATGCGGGGATCGGTGGTGAAACCATCCTCGGGCAGGCCCAGCACGCGGCGCACGATTTCCATGGTCCGTCGTGCCCGCGCCAGCGGAGAGGAGACGAACGCCAGCTCGGGGCGCATCCCCACTTCGCGTTTCAGGATCTCGCCGACGGCATGGGCCTGGACAAGGCCTTTTTCGGTCATGGGCGTATCCAACCTGCCGGAGAAACGATCGGCGCGATTGGCCTCAGTTTGGCCATGCCGCGCCAGGAAAAGAGTGACGCCGGCGCGAAGACACAGGTTCATGCGCCGTTCTTGACGACCGAAATGTCTGGCGCGTCTTCCGCCTTCATGCCCACCACATGATAGCCCGCATCCACATGCAGGCATTCGCCGGTCACGGCGCGGCCCAGGTCCGAAACCAGATAAAGCGCCGAATGGCCTACCTCATCGATCGTCACGGTGCGGCGCAGGGGCGCGTTCAACTCATTCCATTTCAGGATATAGCGGAAATCGCCAACCCCGCTGGCGGCCAGCGTCTTGATCGGCCCCGCCGAGATGGCATTGACCCGGATGGCCTTCTTGCCCAGGTCTTCGGCCATGTAGCGCACGGATGCTTCCAGCGCCGCCTTGGCCACGCCCATCACGTTATAATGCGGCATCACTTTCTCGCTGCCGTAATAGGTCAGGGTGACCAGGCTGCCGCCATGGTGCATCATTTTCTCGGCGCGCTGCGCCACGGCGGTGAAGGAATAGCAGCTGATATCCATGGTCATGCGGAAATTTTCCGCCGTGGTGTCGACATAACGGCCCTTGAGCTGCTCCTTGTCGGAAAAGCCGATGGCGTGGACCACGAAATCCAGGCCGTCCCACACTTTGCCAATTTCCAGGAACGCGGCATCGATCGACGACTGGCTGGAAACATCGCAATCGATCAGCGCCGCCGGCTTCAAGGGTTCGACCAGCGGCAGGACGCGTTTCTTGAACACGTCGCCCTGATAGGTGAAGGCCAGTGACGCCCCCGCCTCGCCGAGCACCTTGGCCACCCCCCAGGCAATCGAGCGGTCATTGGCCACACCCATGATGAGCCCGCGCTTGCCCTTCATCAGACCCTCGAACGCCATACAAAAGCTCCCGAAAATTTGCCGGACTTTAGCCATTTACCTTGAAATGACCAGACCCCCTAAGGGCGCGGGTCTTTTGCGCTCTGAGTTCGTCGCGCGCACTCACATACGTCCGTACGCTCCGCACGTTGCCGCTACGCTGTCGCTAGGCAACTCTGCTCAGATCACAAAATACCCTGCGCCGCAAAGCCAACCCATAGCTTGGCAGCTCAGCGCATCCGGGTGCGGGGGTCGTACTGGGTCTTCCAGCCTTCCGCGAAGGCCTTGAGTTCGGCATCGTCCTTGTCGGGCAGGGTGACCACCAGCCGGACATAGAGATCGCCCGCACCCTGGTCCTTGGTCGCGGGCACGCCCTTGCCCTTCAGGCGCAGCACCGCCCCGGTGTTGGAGCCCGGCGGTATGGAAAGATTGACTGTACCGCTCAGGGCCGGGACCGGCACTTTTCCGCCCAGCACCGCTTCCTTCAAACTCACCGGCAGGTCCATGCGCAAATCATTGCCGTCGCGGGTGATGAAGGGATGCGGCGCGACATGCATCTGGATCAGCACATCGCCGCTGGGCCCGCCGCCCCGCCCGGCGCCGCCGCGCCCCTTCACCCGGATGCTCTGGCCTTCGCGCAGGCCCGGCGGAATCTTCACGTCGATCTGCTCGCCATTCTGAAGAATGACCCGGCGCGTGCCGCCCAGGATCGCTTCGGCGAAGCTGACCGTCACCGCGACCGGAAAATCCTCGCCACGTCCGGTGCGGGACGCGCGGGCGCCGCCGCCCGGACGCCGCCCACCCAGAATCTCGGCGAAAATATCCTCGGCGGAAAATCCGGGCTGTTCTTCGCCCTGGCCCCAGCTGAAATGAAAATCGCGATCACCACCGCCGCCGCCGAAAGGATTGCCGCGAAATCCGCCCTGCTGGCCATAGGCGCGTGGATCGAAGCCGCGCGGATTGCCGGAGGCGTCAATCTCGCCCGCATCGAATTTGGCGCGCTTGTCCTTGTCGCCGATCACGTCATAGGCGGAGGAAATTTCCTGGAAGCGCTGCTTGGCTTTCTCGTCGCCCGGATGGGCGTCGGGATGATGTTTCTTGGCCAGGTTGCGGAAGGCCTTTTTGATCTCGGCCTCGCTGGCGCTCTTGGCCACGCCCAAAGTCTTGTAGGGATCGTTCATTCACACTCGAATCTCAGGCAGCAGGGTCAATATAAGGTGCGCCGGCGATTTTACTAAGGTCGCGCGGGCTGCAGCGTATCGCTGCTGGCGGACATTGTCGTGGCGGGAGAAGCAGGCGCGGGCTGCATCAGGCGGACGGCTCCGCTCGTGTCGCCGTCCTTGCCAAGCTGGTCCAGCCTGTCCTGCGCCTCCTTCATGCCGTGACTGGCGGCAGAGATATAAAGCTGGCGGGCCACGGCAATATCCTTGGCCACCAGGCCGTCCTGGCCGGTCTCATACATCTGGCCCAGCTCAAACTGGGCGACGGGATGGTTGGCCGCGGCCGCCGCTTCCAGAAGGGGCAGGGCGGCCTTGGGATTGGGGGAGCCGGCTTCGCCCTTGAGCAGCATGTCCGCCAGGTCGGCCTGGGCGGTGGGCAGGCCTGCCTCGGCGGCGGTCTCGTAGAGTTCCTCGGCTTTCTTGGGATTCTTCGCCACCCCTTCGCCCTTGCGCAGCATCATCGCCACATTGCGCATGGCGGCCAGGTCGATATCGTCGATCCCGCTCCAGATTTTATAGGCTTTTGCGTAGTCGCCCGCGTCATAGGCGGCCACGCCGGTGTCGAATGTGGATTTGAGCGCTTCACCGCTTTCCGGCGTCGCACAGCCGGTCAAGAGGAACAGGCCCGCGGCGCAAATCCTTTTGTGCATGGCATCTCCCAGGGCAGGACGCTACCCTGTCTTTTCCCGGCATGCTACGCCTCCCCTCGATCATGAGCGACATTGGCGGACCGATGGACGATGGCGGCATCGCGGCCGAGGGCGATCCCCTTGGCCTGTTCGCGCGCTGGATGGCGGAGGCCGAAAAAAGCGAAGTGAACGACGCCAACGCCATGTCCCTGGCCACGGTGGACGCTGGCGGCCGGCCCAATATCCGCATGGTGCTGCTCAAGGGCTGGGACAAAGACGGCTTTGTCTTTTACTCCAACAAGGAAAGCGCCAAGGGTTCCGAGATATTCGCCCATCCCCATGTGGCGCTCTGCCTGCACTGGAAATCGCTGCGCCGGCAGGTCCGGGTGCGCGGGAGCGTGGCCGAGGTGAGCCATGATGAGGCCGACGCCTATTTCGCCACAAGAGCCAAAGACAGCCAGATCGGCGCCTGGGCCTCGGCCCAGTCAAGGCCAATGCAAACCCGCTTCGCTTTTGAAAAGGAGATCGCCCGCTACGCCGCCAAATTCGCCTTCGGCAAGGTGCCGCGCCCGGCCTATTGGACCGGTTTTCGCGTTGCGCCCCTGGAGATCGAATTCTGGCGCGACCGGCCGTTCCGGCTGCATGACCGTCTGGTCTATCGCCGCGCGGATGCGGGCGCGCCCTGGACCAGCGAAAGACTGTTTCCATGAGCGCGCCGCATGAGCATCGCGGCTTTCACATGCGCCGGGCGGCGAAAGCCTCGCTGTTCGTGTCGGTGCTGCTGGTGTCGATCAAGGCCTATGCCTATTTCGCCTCCAACTCGGTGGCGATGCTGGCCAGCCTGGCGGATTCCGCGCTCGACCTGTTCACCGCCGGCCTCAACATCCTGGCGATCCATGAATCGCTCACCCCCGCCGATGAAGAGCATCGCTTCGGCCATGGCAAGGCCGAACCCCTGGCCGGGCTGGCCCAAGGCGCTTTCATCTGCGCTTCGGCGGTGTTCCTGGTGGTGCAGGCGGTGCAGCGCCTGATCACGCCCGTGCCGATCGAAAATTCGCTGCAGGCCCTGGCTGTGATGTTCATCTCGATCCTGGCGGCTATCATCCTGGTTCTCTATCAGCGCCGCGTGGTCGCGCATACCGGCTCGGTCGCCGTCACCGCCGACGCCACGCATTATTTCGGCGACCTGGTCAGCAATATCGGGGTGGTGGTGGCCATCCTTCTGGTGTCATGGGCGGGCTGGCTCCGCGCCGATCCCATTATCGCGCTTTTTGTGGCGCTGGTGCTGGTGGTCAGCGCCTGGTCGGTGTTCCGCGCCAGCCTGGACCAGTTGATGGACCATGAACTTCCCGAAGAAGAACGGCGGAAAATCGTCGCGATTGTCCGCCGCCATCCCGAGGTGCGCGCCCTGCATGAACTCAAAACGCGCAAGGCCGGCGTCGCCATCTTCATGCAGGTGCATATCGAGTTGGACGCGTCCATGCCCTTATCCCGGGCCCACACTGTCAGCGATGAGGTGGAACGCGCCCTCTGCGCCGCCTATCCCCATGCCGAGGTCATAATTCATCAAGACCCGGCCGGGTTTGAGCCAGAGCCGGATCTGGGTTCACGCCCAGGCGGCGGGGCGCGGGCGACCACAGCCTGAGGCCGGCCAGGTCGAAGCCCAGCACCTTGGCGTGGCTCAATATGAGCGTGTGCATCAGCCGCGCCATCAGGAACCAGATCGGGCTGGCCAGCAGCGACATCGCGATCACCGCGATGGCCAGCTTGTGGCCCGCTTCGCTGAGCGCGCCGACGGCCAGGCCTGCGCTGGCCAGCACAAAGGAAAATTCCCCCACCGGCGACAGGAACAGCGAGGCCTGAACCGCCAGGTCGAACGGCTCGCCCGCGATCATCAGCAGAAGCCAGTTGAGGAAGGTCTTGCCGCCGGTCACCACCACCAGCGCCGCCAGGATCACCCACATCTGGTCGCGCAGATATTGCAGGTCGATCAAAAGCCCCACCGACAGGAAGAATACGAACAGGAGGATCGATTGCAGCGGCGCGGCCATGCCCTCGGCGGCGCGGCGCAAGGTGGAATGGCCCACCAGCAAGCCGCACAAAAATGCTCCCAGCGCGGGCGACAGGCCCATCAGCCCGGATAGCGCCGCCGACAGGAAGCACAATCCCAGTATGCCCAGGGTGCCGACATCGAAATCCTTGAGCAAATAGCGGTCGAAGGGAAAGCGGAAGCTCTTGATCCGGGTGAGCAGGCCGATGAATCCGACCAAGAGGCCCAGCGCCAGGGCCAGCCGCCAGAGAATGCCGAATAGGCTCTCGCCGGATTGCGACCCCAGCCCGTTGGTGATCAGCAGCAGCGGCACCACCGCCAAATCCTGCGCCACCAGGATGGCCACCGCCAGCCGCCCCGCGGGCGAGTTCTTCTCGTCCGCGTCGGTGATCATCTTCATCGCCACGGCGGTGGAGGAGATGGAGAGCATGTATCCGATCACCAGCCCGCCCATCACTTCGCCATGCACATAAAAAGCAAAGACCGCCACCGACGAGGCGATCACCAGGATGTTGGCCAGGGTGATGCCCAGCGCCAGCGGCAGCAATTTGCGGAAGGATTGCAGCCGCAGCTCCATGCCGATGATGAACAGCAGCATCAGCACGCCCAGATCGGCCAGGGTCTCGATGGAATTCGAGGGCTGGATCAGCCCCACGCCGCTCGGCCCCAGCCCGACCCCCACCAGGATGAAGCCGGCGACGGCGGGAAGCCTGAGGCGCGTCATCACCAGCCCGCATATCACGGCGGCGGCGAGCAATAGGGCTATGGCGGTGAGACTCTGGGTGTGCATGGCTCAAGATGATAGGCGCAAGACGCACCGGCACAAATGAAAAAGGCGCGGGCTGTATCCGCGCCTCTTCGCCCATCCGCGCAGTGTTAAGCGCAGCCCTTGAAATCCTGCGACTTGCAGGCTTTTGAAAGCTGGCTGGCCTGGTCCACATCGCGGCTGGTCATGTGCTGGCGCAAATTGGTGCGGTTGGTCACCGCCTGGGGCAGGTTCTGCTGCGCCGCCAGGTCGAACCACATATAGGCATGCACGGTATCGACCGCTATGCCCTGGCCGTTCATCAGCATCAGGCCCAGATTGACCTGGGCCGCGGCATTGCCCTGCGACGCCGACGCCTTGAAGAAGATCAACGCCTTGCCATAGTCGCGCGGCACGCCTTTGCCGTCGCGATAAAGGCCGCCCATATTGTTCTGGCCCAGCGGATTGCCGTTCGCCGCCGAGCGCGCGAACCACAGTCTCGCGGTGTCATAGTTGCGGGTGACGCCTTTGCCGTCCATGTACATGACGCCGTAATTGTTCTGGATGGTGGCGTCCTTGTCCGCCAGCGGCTTCCACGCATTCATCGCCGTGCGATAGTCGCCGTTCCGCCAGGCGGTTGCGCCGTCTTCGAACGCGTCCGCCAGGGCCGCGCCCGTCGAAAGGGCAAGCATCGCCGCAAGGATAACGACTTTACGCATCGGACCACCGCCGTTCCAATTGCAAACAGCAGGTTAACAAACCCGCGCTAATGGAAGGTTACCAGGCCAGCATCCAGCGCCCGAGGACCGCGCCCAATCCCGCCGCCGCCGCGATCCCCAGCGTGTACCAGATGAGCACGAAGGGCGCGGCCAATTCCGGGCAGTGAAATCCGTACAGCGTGGCGGCGCTGGCGCCCGCCAGAAGACCTGCCGATGCCCCCGCCGTCGCCAGCCGCGTCGGCGCCAACCGCCGCAGCGCCATGAACAGGCCGGCGAAAATCGGCAGCGACAAAGCCAGGATCAGCCAGGGGCACACGATCCAGGTATCGCCCATCAGCAATTTCGCGCTGTTGGCGGTGGGCGCGGAAAGCTGGCTGCCCGCCAGCAAGGTCAGCGCCACCACCGGCGCGGCCAGGGCCGCAATGGCCCCGCGCGAATCCGCGCCCGCGCTGGCCTGGCGCTGCACAATGATAAATCCCAGCAGCGCCAGCGCCAGCGTGTAGCAGAACTTCATCCAGAAGGCCCCGCCGCGCATCGCGGCGTGAAGGTCGGGGCGCGGCCCCAGCATGGTCATCATCGCCAGCGCTGAAACCGCCATGCCAAGGGTAAGCCCCAGCATCAGCCAGCGCAGCACCATGCCGCGCCGCGCCGGTTCAAGATCTTGCGACAAAAAGGCGATCAGCTCATCGGTTTTCATCGCCGCTCACATCGTCCTGAAGGGATTTTATCGCCCGGTGCACGCCCACTTTCACCGCGCTTTCCGACAGGCCGGTCCTGGCGGCGGTCTCGGCCACCGACTGCCCCTCCAGCCTGATCGCCCTGACCAACGCGCGTTTGGCGGCGGGCAATTTCGCCAGCAGCTTTTCCACGTCGCGCCGCGCCCCCGCCGATTCCACCTCGTCATGGGCAAAAAGTTCGGGGGCTTCGTCCAGCGGCACGCTGGGCCTGCGCTTTTCGCGGCGATATTCGTCAATTAGCTTGTAGCGCGCGATGCCATAGACCCAGGCCGTCAGGGGCAGGCCGGGATCATACGTTTCCCGCTTGGTGTGAATGGCGATCAACGTCTCCTGCACCATGTCCTCCGCGGCGTTCGGCCCTACCCGCCGCGCGAAAAAGCTGCGCAAGTGACCCGACAGCGCCGCCAGCAGCCGGCGATAGGCCGCGGCATCCCCCGCCAGTCCCGCCAGCATCCAGTCGCGATATTGGGCTTCCGCCTCTATCACGCCTTATCCATGGGTATTCGCGCGCATCGCAGCAAGGTTACATCCCGCTCCGGAATTTCCCAGCAATTTTACTTCTTCTGGGCTTCGCTGAGGATATCGGCGATGGCGTCCTTGCCTTCCGGGCTGTGTAGCCAGGCTTCCGCGGCCTGGAGGGTCGGGAAGGACAGCGGCACCTTGTGCGGCTTGTTGCGCTCCGGCACCGGCACCAGCACCTCGAAAGTGCCTTCCTGGCGGGCGTCCTTGGTCGGGGCGGCATAGGCCGGCGGCAATCTGCGTTCTTTCTTCTTCATTTCTTTTTTCCTTTGCCCGCCGCCGCCTTTTTGGGATCGGGCTTCTTATGGGCTGCCGGTGCAGACCATGGCGCCTCGTTCGCGGCTTCTAGCCGCTTTTTGCGCCCGATGCCAAGCTGTTCGCGCCACAGCCGCGCCGGAATCTCCTCCACCGCGCCTTCAGCCAGATGGCCCAGCTGGAACGGGCCATAGGAAATGCGGATCAGCCGCGCCACTTTCAGGCCCAGCGACTCCATCACCCGCTTGACCTCCCGGTTCTTGCCTTCCTTGAGCGACACCGTGGCCCAGGAATAATTGCCTTTGCTGCGCTCGATATCCGCCACGATGGGGCCATAGGCGACACCCGCGATGGTGGCGCCGGTGGCCAGCTTGTCGAGATCGGCCTGCGTCACCTTGCCGAACAGCCGGGCGCGGTATTTGCGCACCCAGCCGGCAGTGGGAATCTCCAGCCGCCGGGCGATATCGCCGTCATTGGTCAGGAGCAGCAGGCCTTCGGAATTGAAATCCAGCCGTCCCACCGACACCACCCGGCCGAGAGATTTTGGCAGCGCGCCGAACACGGTGGCCCGGCCCTTCTCGTCCTTGTGGGTGGTGACCAGGCCCGATGGCTTGTGATAGCGCCACAGCCGCGCCGGCTCGGGTTCGGCCAGCGGCTTGCCGTCGATCTGGATGAGGTTGTTTTCCGTGACCTTGATGGCCGGGGTGGTGACAAGCGCGCCATCCAGCATCACCCGGCCTTCGGCGATCAGCTTTTCAGCGTCGCGGCGCGAGCAAACGCCCGCCCGGGCGATGACCTTTGCGATCCGCTCGCCCTCCGGGTTCGGTGCTATGCGCTCGCCTTGGGCTGTATCTTCGGCCACAATGGCCTCCATGAAGGACGAGGAAGCCATAGCACTGGCGCTGGAAGAAGCCAAAAGCGCAGGCACACGCGGCGAAGTGCCGGTGGGCGCGGTGCTGCTGGCGGCGGATGGCGCGCTTCTGGCCCGGGACGGCAACCGCATCCTGGAACAGCACGATCCCACCGCCCATGCCGAGATGCTGGTGCTGCGGGCAGGGGGACTGGCACTTGGCAACGAACGCCTCAGCGGTACGCAATTGTTCGTCTCCCTTGAACCCTGCGCCATGTGTGCCGGCGCGATATCGCTGGCGCGAGTGACGCGGCTGGTCTTCGCGGCGGAAGACCCCAAGAGCGGCGCGGTGCTGCACGGGCCGTGCTTTTTCGAGCAACCCACCTGTCACCACAAGCCCGTCATCGCGCGGGCGGGCGATGCGGCGGGCGCTGGCGAAGTGCTGAAAGAGTTTTTCAGGGCGCGTCGGTAGTCGGGGCCCATTGGGACAGAATTATGAAAGAATCTTTCTGGTTCGGTTTAGGCCCTTATCAAATCAGATTACCTGGTCATGCCCATGTCGCGGCGGACGTGATAATGCCCTCGCAAGAAGGCTTCGGTCGTGGTTTCACGCGATGGACTTTCGGATTGAATCGTTTTCAAATTTTCATTCATCTCAGCGGAGAGGATTTGTCAAAACTCAAGGAGTTTATTGACTACACAACAAAAAGCGATGTGATTGTGCGGCAAATCCAAATCAATGGAATTGCGGGCGTCATGTACGGAAATTATGGACCGCCTCGTACATGGATTGATTGGTGGTTTAAGAATGGAAACACCACTATCTGTCTGTGCCTTCAATCAACGTCTTTTCCTTTTACCCAGCCAACCCAAGCGGAAATTGATGAACATGATGTAATAATTGGGTCGATAACGGTCTTAGAGGCGCTGAACCCATGATCAAAAGCGGCAAGTGTCATTGCGGCGCCGTCGAATTTGAAGTCGAACTCGAAAATGGGTTGGGAGAAACGCGGCGATGCAATTGCTCGCTATGCCGCCGCAAGGGCGCGATCATGGCGTTCGTTGCCGTGGAACGCCTGCGCGTTGTGAAGGGCGCGGACATGCTCACCCTCTATCAATGGAACGCCAAAATCGCCCGGCATTACTTCTGCAAAGTGTGCGGAATTTATACCCATCATCAAAGACGCATGAACACGTCGCAATATGGCTTCAACGTCGCTTGCCTGGAAGGCGTGGACCCGTTTGCGCTGCCAGATATCGGCATAGTGGATGGCGCGTCCCAGAGCGTGGTCGCTCCGGAAAAATAATCTTGGTTCGTCAGAACCATCGCGAGCGTCGGCCAGAAAAAGTGCGAAGCGGTTGCCACTACGCTGACGCTAGGCAACTTCGTCCGGCCGCGCGACCAAAAATAACAACGCGAGCGTCGGCCAGCAAAAGTGCGAAGCGGTTGCCACTACGCTGACGCTAGGCAACTTCGTCCGGCCGCGCGATCCAAATAATAGCCTTGGTTCATCAGAACCAAGGCGGCGCGAAACCGTGAAAGCCCAGCAGCAGCACTTCCCGCGCCGCCAGCAATCCGATCCCCGCGCCGATCAGCACGTCGCTGAGGAAATGCGCCGTCAGCAGCGCCCTTGTCACCGCCAGCACAAAGGCGATGGAAAACCACAGCGGCCACAGCCAGGGCCAGACACAAGTGAAGATCACCGCCACGCAGCTGATGGTCAGGGCATGGCCGGAAGGAAAGGAATTATATTCCAGGTTGAAGGCCAGCGGCTTGAAGCCGTAAAGCCCCATCTCCATGTCGTCGCGCGGCCGCCGCCGTCCCAGGACCAGCTTGATCGCATGCAGCACGGCGCTGCCCAGGGTCAGGCTGGCGATGAAGGCCAGGGAGTAATTGATCAGCAGCGGCAGGTCATGCCCCCGTTCCCCGAAATGCCGCGCAATGGCCGCGCCGCACAGCGCCACGATCGCGACCGCCAGCCAATGCCCCGCCTTGGCATAATGGGTGATGCGGTCCAGGAATGTGTGGGTCCGCTGGCTGACATGGTCATAGATGAAATGAGCCGCGGCGCGGTCAATCGTCAGGGCGCCAAGCCCCAGCGCGATCAGGATCAGTCCGGCCCAGAACAACATGGTCTTTGGTTGCCGCGCCCGGCGTCTTTAGTCAACAGGGGTGGTCAGGCCCGGCGCTTCCCGGCAAACTGGCGGACATGCAGTGGAATCACTTGAGAATCGGGATTCTGGCGTTTTGCCTTCTCCTGCCCGGCCTCGCCGGGGCTGCGGATGATTCCAGGGCCATCAACGCCCTGCTGCTCCAGGCCGGAACCGCCGAGGAGAAGAACAATCCTGATGGCGCCATCCGGGCCTATAGCCAGATCCTGAAACTCAGGCCCGATGACGAACCCATCCTGGTGGACCGGGGCAATGCCTATGACGATAAGAAGGACTTTACCCACGCCATCGCCGATTTCACCGAAGCGATCAGGCTGAAGCCCGGCGACGCCATGGCGCACAACAACCGGGGCGCCGTCTATTTGGGCCGCAGGGATTACGATCGCGCCCTGGCCGATTTCAACGACGCTGTCCGGCTCAATCCGGATTATCTCGAAGCCCTGGGCAATCGGGCCACGACTTACGATGCCAGGCGCGATCTTGCCCGCGCCATTGCCGATTACGGCGCCATCCTCAAGGCGCAGCCGCAAAATCCCGACGCGCTGAATGCGCGCTGCTGGGACCGGGCCTTCCTGAATGTGGAGCTGGACGCCGCGCTGGCCGATTGCACCGCCGCCCTGCGATCGATCAGGGGCAAGCCGGCGGTCGCCGCCGTGCGCGACAGCCTGGGCTTTGTCTGGTTCCGCAAGGGCGACATGGCAAAAGCCATCGCTGACTACGACGCGGCATTGGCGCTGGCGCCCAGGATGGCGGAGACGCTTTACAAGCGCGGGCTGGCGAAAAACCGCCAAACCCAAAACAATAAGGGCGAGAATGGCAAAGCCGATATCGCCGCGGCGCTGAAACTCGATCTCCATGCCGGTGACGACATGAATGAGATTGGATTAAAGCCGTGAATTCGCAGCCTGACGGCCAACTGATTGAAAGCAAGCTGGCAAATGCGCTCTATAGGAATGCTAGATCCAATCCAACCTTCGTCTCGCTTATGAGATACCTGACTTTTGGCCTGCAGGACGGGTCTTTCAACTGGATTCGAAGAAAATATAATGGCCTGTGGGTGGGTGGGACGATTTCGCTCTACACCGACCGGCTTGAATTTGTACCCAATGATTTGAACCGGTCGGTGCATGAACCGCTGGTAAATGTTGCGGTTCCTTTGTCCGCCATCGCCTCCGTTGCGCGGCGGTTTGGTGTAGTGACCGGAATTGTCGATGTGGTTTATGGCACCGAGTGCTTCACCTTTCGTTGCTTCAATGCGAAACGCTTTACAGAAATTATCAGGCAAAACCTTGTCCGCTCGGTCTGAGTGCTCTCCAACCTATATCCCGCCGATAAAAGCTTCCCTTCCAGGAAATCTTCTCCACCGCCGCATAGGCCCGCGCCCGCGCCTCGGTCACGTCATGGCCAGTGGCGGTCACATCCAGCACCCGTCCTCCCACGGCAAAAATCTTTCCGTCGCGTTTTTCGGTGCCGGCATGAAACACGGTCACACCCGGCAGCTTCGCCGCCTCAGCCAGCCCGAAAATCTCATGGCCTTTCTCATACGTGCCGGGATAGCCGCCTGACGCCATCACCACCGTCAGCGCAAACTCATCGCGCCACAACAGGGAACCATGGCCCAGCCTTCCCTCCCGCGCCGCCAGCAGCACCGCCAGCAGGTCGCTTTTCAAACGCGGCAGCAGCACCTGCGCCTCCGGATCGCCGAAGCGGCAATTATACTCTACCAGTTTGAGGCCGCTCTTGGTGATCATCAGGCCGAGGTACAGCACGCCCATATAGGTCAGCCCGCGCTCCCGGAACGCCGCCACGGTGGGCTTGATGAATTGTTCCATCGCCACCTGTTCCAGCGCGGGCGTCAGAACAGGCGCGGGCGAATAGGCCCCCATGCCGCCCGTATTCGGCCCGGTATCGCCATCGCCAACCCGCTTGTGATCCTGCGCCCCCGCCAGCGGGATGACGTGCACACCATCTGACAGGGCGAAGAAACTGGCTTCCTCGCCCTCCATGAATTCCTCGATCACGATTTCATTGCCGCCAAAGCCGCCCTCCAGCATGAAATCGATAGCCTTGTCGCTCTCGGCTTTGCTGCCCGCGATGATCACGCCTTTGCCCGCCGCCAGCCCGTCGGCCTTGATCACCACGGGAAAACCGAGAGTGTCCGCAAACGCCTTGGCGTTGGCCGCATGGTGAAAGCGCTTAAAGGCGGCGGTCGGAATGCCCTTTTCGACGCAGAGGTCTTTGACAAAACCCTTGGAGCCTTCCAGCACGGCAGCGGCCTTGCTCGGCCCCAGGGCGCGGATGCCAGCCGCCTCGAACACATCCCACAGCCCGCCCACCAGTTGGGCATCCGCCGCGATCACCGCGAAATCGATTTTCGCGCGGACTGCGAAATCCCGGAGGGTATTGAAATCCGTGGCCGGGATCGGCACGCATTCGGCCAGCCCTGCGATTCCGGCATTTCCCGGCGCGACATACAATTTGGTCAGCATTGGGCTTTTGGCCAGCGCCCAGGCCAGCGCATGTTCGCGGCCACCCGATCCCACCAGCAGAAGTTTCAAAACCGGCCCCTATTCTTGACGCAAAGTCTGTATCATTACTCGCAGCATGAGCGAAGCCGCGCCTCTTTCCAATTTGCCTGAATTCTCGGTCAGCGAGCTGTCGGGCGCCCTCAAGCGCCTGGTGGAGGAGAATTTCGCCTTTGTGCGGGTGCGGGGCGAGATTTCCGGCCTCAAATTCCATTCGTCTGGCCATGTCTATTTCGACCTTAAGGACGACAAATCCGTCCTCAATGCCGTGATCTGGCGGCCCATAGTGGCGCGCCTGAAAGTCCGTCCCGAATCGGGCATGGAGGTGGTGGTCACCGGCAAGCTCTCCACCTATGCCGGCTCGTCGCGCTACCAGATCATTGTCGATCAGTTGGAGCTGGCGGGGCTGGGAGCGCTGATGGCGCTGCTGGAGGAGCGCAAGAAGCGGCTGACCGCCGAGGGATTGTTCGATGCCGCCCGCAAGAAGACGCTGCCATTCCTGCCGGATGTAATCGGGGTGATAACCTCGCCGACCGGGGCGGTGATCCGCGACATCATGCATCGCCTCGATGCCCGATTCCCGCGCCGGGTTTTGCTCTGGCCGGTGGCGGTGCAAGGCGAGAATGCTGCCGCCGAAATTGCCGCCGCCATTGCCGGATTCAATGCCATGGGAGACCCATCCTCCAAATTCCCCAGGCCCGATCTGATCATCGTGGCGCGGGGCGGCGGTTCGGTGGAAGACCTGATGGCCTTCAACGACGAGGCAGTGGTCCGCGCCGCGGCCGCCAGCGCCATTCCATTGATTTCGGCGGTGGGGCATGAGACCGACACCACTCTGATCGATTTCGCCGCCGACCGGCGCGCGCCCACGCCCAGCGCCGCCGCCGAGATGGCGGTGCCGGTCAGGGCCGAACTTCTGGCCCAGATGCTGGATTTCCAGCGCCGCATGCTGAACACATTTTCCAGGGGCGTCGAGCAACGCCGCCGCCATCTCGCCCAGCTGGTGCGTGTGCTGCCCCGGGCCGAGCAGCTTTTCGCCGCCCCCCGTCAGCGTCTGGATATCGCCGGAGAAAAACTCATCCTGGGCCTGCGTCACAATCTTCAGCAGCATCGCACCCGTCTGCTCAAAATCGCCGCGCTATTGCGTCCCGCCATGATACGCCAGCGTGTCGCCCGCGCCCGCGACATGCTGCAGGGCCTGATGCGGGTGCTGGACGGCATTTCCTACCGCGCAGTGCTGGAGCGGGGCTTTGCACTGGTACGGGGCGAGGACGGCCAGGTGCGCCGCCGGGCCACGGCCCTCAAGCCGGGCGAATCTCTCACGCTGACATTCGCCGATGGCGAAACCCCTGCAACTGCAGGCGGGACCGCCAAAAGCAAGGGCAAAAAAACTCCCACCGACCAGGGTTCTTTGTTCTAGAATAACTCTATGAACAAGATGGAACGCGACCAGGGCGAAGCCAGACTGCGCTTTCTGGATGGCGATTACGAAGTGCTGCAGCCCGGCTCTTATGTGGTCTGCGCCGTCACCGGCACGCACATCCCGCTTGACGCTCTGCGCTATTGGAGCGTGGATCTGCAGGAGGCTTACGCCACCCCCGCCATCGCCACCAAGCGCATGCAGGACAAGGGCCTGGTTCCCCAATGAGCGCAATCAGGCGGCGCGAATTTCTTGCCGCCGGCTTTGCCCTTGCCGCCACACCGCTCAAGGCAGCCGACACGGTGCGCTTCTCCATCACCGGCGCGATGGAGCAGGGCAGCCTGGCTTTCGGCAGCGCGCCGCCGGGTTCGCTGGCCGCGCTGGACGGCCGCCCGCTGACCATCACGCCCGACGGGCATTTCGTTTTCGGTTTCGGCTATGACCAGACCAAGCCCTCGCTGGTGACGGTGCGCTACCCCGACAGTGGCGGCGACAGCCGCTCCTTCAAGCCCAAAGCGCGGCAGTATGAAATCCAGCGGGTCAACGGCTTGCCGCAGAACACGGTGACGCCGCCGCCGGAGGTCGAAGCCCGCATCAACCAAGAGGCGGAAAATATTTATCTGGCGCGCCTGACCCAAAGCGCAGGCATGGATTTTCTTTCCGGCTTCGACTGGCCCGCGCCGGGAATCCTCAGCGGCACTTTCGGCAGCCAGCGGATCGACAATGGCGTGCCGATGGCGCCGCATTTCGGCGTGGATATGGCCGCCCCCGTGGGCACGCCGATCCATGCCCCGGCCTCGGGCACGGTTCTGATCAGCGACGATTATTATCTGGATGGCGGCTTTACCCTGATCGATCACGGCCAGGGCGTTTCCACCAGCTACCTGCATCAGTCCAAACGGATGGTGAAAGTCGGCGACACGGTCAAGCGCGGGCAATTGATGGGGCTGATCGGCCAGACCGGCCGCGCCACGGGGCCGCATCTGCATTGGGCGATGAACTGGTTTCAGGTGAGACTTGACCCGTCACGTTCCGCCCGCAAGCCCAAGCCCGATCCGCTTTAGAGAAGTTGTAGAGCGCCGCGAACACCGGCCCTACTCCCCCTTCTGCGCGAAGCGCATGGAAGGGGGAGATGCCGGTCCATAGCGACAGCGCATGGACGGCTCTAGAGCCAGCGAAGGCAGAGGGGGTTGAATATTACCTCCACCTTCGATGTATCCACAGCCATTGCGACGGCTCGGCGCGGATCATCTTTTCCACCTCGGCGGTGAATTTTTCCGTGAGCAGGCGCGTGTCGGCTGTCTCATCGCCGCTGGGCGAAAAATCCGGCGCCGGCGTCACGGTCACCTCAAAGCGCGCCGAACGCCCCAGCCTGCGGTTCTGGGCATAGAGGACCCGCGAACCCAACTTCAGGGACAGCGCCGCTGGTATCGGCGTGGTCATGGCGTTGCGGCCAAAAAACGGCACGGCGATGCCTTCGTCATTGTTTTGGTCCACCAGGATATAAATCGCCTTGCCCGCCTTGAGCTGGGCGAGGATGCGCCGCGCCCCGCTATGCTTGCCGATCTGGTCCTTGGCGCCTTTCAATCCCCGCTGCCGCTCCAGCCAGCGCGCGACATAGGGATTGTTGGGATGGCGCACCACGGTGGCGCCCTCGATGCCATATTGCTCGGCGGTGATCGGCATCATTTCCCAATTAGCCAGATGGGCCGAGACAAACATCACGCCCTTGCCTTCGGCGAGGCCAGCGTCGATATGTTCTGAACCGATCAGCTTGAGGCGCGGATCGATCCCGTCCAGTACGAATTTCTCCAGATGGGGATATTCCGCGACGGTGCGGCCCAGATTGTCCCACATCCCCAACAGAATGCCTTCGATCTCATCCTGGCTTTTTTCGGGAAAAGCAGCCTTGAGATTGGCGCGCGCGATCCTGTCCGGCGGCAGGCCAGAAAAAATAGTGCGTCCCATCCAGCCGCCCAGGTGCGACGCGGTGTCCAGGGGCAAAAGCCGGAACAGGCCCATCAGGAAAAAGAAAAAACCCGCTTCGGCGCCATAGCGCAGCTTGCGGGAAAAAGTGAGGGCGGGCACGGCCATGGCCTTGGCGCTAAACTGCGCCAATCAGCCTGTCAAGCAAATGCGGCTCATCGAACCGGGCGCACACCGCCAGGGTTTCGATTCCCTTTCGCTGCTCCGGCGCCAGGCGGACGAAATCCTTTTCGGTGGTGACCAGGGCCGCGTCGCCGGCCTCCTTGCGCAAGCCTGCAATCTCGGAGGCCGTATAGGGGTGATGGTCGGCGAAAAACCGGTTACCGGTGACGATCGCACCTGCCCCTTGCAGGGATTTAACGAATTTCCCGGGCTGGCCGATGCCGGCAAAGGCAAAGACTCGCCTGCCGGTAAAGCTCGCGCCCTCCGCCTCCAGCCACGTCCGCAACACCGGCCCGGTGAATCCATCGATCCTGGCGTCGTTCATTGCAATCACCGCATCGGCACGGGCCAGCCCTTGGCTCAGCGGCTCGCGCAAGGGCCCCGCTGGAATCATCAATCCGTTGCCGAAGCCGTCCGCCACCACCAGCGAGACATCCTTGGCCAGAGAGAAATTCTGATGGCCGTCATCCATCACAATCACTTCCGCGCCGTTTGCGGCGGCCAGCCGGGCGCCCGCGGCGCGGTCACGCGCCACGATGGTCGGCGCCACCCGCGCCAACAGAAGGGCTTCATCGCCCACGCTCGTTGCATCCTGGCCGCTCACCAGCAGGGGGCCGGTTTCGCTGCCGCCATAGCCGCGGGTGAGGAAAAACACTTTCTTTCCCCGGCCGATCAGCATTTGCGCCACCGCCAGCGCCGCCGGCGTCTTGCCGCTGCCCCCGGCGGTGAGATTGCCGACACAGATGACCCGTGCGGTCGACCGGTAGGGTTTTGCACGGCGCGCTTTGCGCGCCACGCTCATGCCATACAGCGTGCCCAGCGGGGCCAGCAGCAGCGCCAGCGGTCCGCGCCGGTTCCAGAAGTCAGGCGCGCGCATGGATCAGGCTTTCCAGCACCATGACGGTGCGCGCCACCGCGCCGGCCTGGGTGGCCGCGCCACGCGCCGCCGCCGCCCCCGCTATTGCCGCGATCTGCGGATTCTCGATCAGCTTTGCCGCTTCGCGTGCAATGCCGGTGGCCGACGCCACCAGGCCAAAGCCCTGCGCCGCCAGGATGGCCTCATAGGCCTTGGCCGCGCTGGCGCGGTGCGGCCCCGTCAGGATGGCGCAATTGAGCAAGGCGGGCTCAAGCGGGTTGTGCCCGCCCATCGGCACCAGCGTGCCGCCGATGAAGCAGAAATGCGCCAGCCGGTAGAAGAGGCCCAACTCGCCCATCGTGTCGGCGATATAGATTTCGGTATCTCCTTTGATCTCATCCCCGGCGGCGCGGCGGGCGGGTTTTCTCGCCCCGCACAAGGTGGCGATGTCCGGCCCCCGTTCGGGATGACGCGGAACGATGATGGTGAGAAGGTCCTTGAATCGCTGCCGGAGAATGTCATGCGCCGGCAGCACGGTCTCATCTTCGCCTGGATGGGTCTGGGCCGCGATCAACAGCGGCCGCGCCCCGATCTGGGTCTTCAGCGCAACCAGTGCCTGGGCGTCATACGCCAGCGGCGGCGCATCCGCTTTCAGGCTTCCCACCACCTGCACATGGCGCGCGCCCATGCCGCGAAAACGCGTGGCGATTTCCTCATCCTGCGCCAGCACGGAGTCGAAGGCTTCGATCAGCATCCGGCCGGATTTGGGCGCGCGGCCCCAGCCCTGCGCCGATTTTTCCGAAATCCGCGCATTGACCAGCGCCAGCCGCACATCGCGCGCCGCCGCTTCCAGCACCAGATTCGGCCACAGATCGGATTCCACAAACAGGCCCGCTTCCGGCTTCCAATGATCCAGGAAGCGCGCCACCGCGCTCGGCATGTCCAGCGGCACGAATTGATGGATCGCACCCCTGGGCAGGCGCTTTTCCATGATCCTGGCGCTGGTCACGGTGCCGCTGGTCACCAGCACGCTGCCGCTGGCCAGCAGCTTTTCGATCAGCGGCAGGGCGGCCAGGCTTTCGCCCACGCTCGCCCCATGCACCCATACCAGGCGGCCGGCGGGGCGCGGAACGGAAGCAATGCCCAGTCTTTCTTGCAGGCGGGCGCGGTCTTCCTTGCCGCGCGCGGCGCGCTGGGAAAGATAGGGGACCGCGAATAGCGAAGCGAAGATGGTGAAAGCGCGCCAGAGCCAAAGGCCAAGCGGAAGACTCGTGCGGGCGGCCATCAGGCCGGCTCCGGCTCGGTCAAATTGTGACGATAGAGCTTGGCGTAGAGCCCGCCTTTGGCGATCAGCGCATCATGGGTTCCATGCTCCACCACCCGGCCGCGATCCAGCACATAGATATGGTCGGCATCCAGCACGGTGGAAAGACGGTGGGCGATCACGATGGTGGTTCGTCCCCGCATCAGGCGCGTCAGGGCTTCCTGCACCCGCGCTTCGCTCTCGGTGTCGAGCGCGCTGGTGGCTTCGTCCAGCAGCAGGATCGGGGCGCCGCGCAACATGGCGCGGGCGATGGCGATGCGCTGGCGCTGGCCGCCCGACAGCTTGAGGCCGCCTTCACCCACGCTGGTGTCATAGCCCAGCGGCAGTTCAGTGATGAATTCATGCGCGGCGGCATCGCGCGCCGCCTGTTCGATCTGGACGCGCGTCGCGCCTGGCCTGCCCAGGGCGATATTGTCGGCCACGCTCTCGTCGAACAGGATGGCGTCCTGGGTGACCAGGCCGATGGCGCCGCGCAGCGACGCCAGGGTGACGCCATGGATGTCCTGGCCGTCGATGGAAATGCTGCCGCTGTCGGGATCGTAGAAACGCAGCAGCAGATTGAATAGCGTGCTCTTGCCTGCGCCTGACGGCCCCACCAGCGCGATTTTTTTCCCCGCCGGAATTTCGATGTCGGCCTCTTCCAGCGCGGGACCGGCATCGGCGTGATAGGCAAAGCTCACCCTGGAAAGGCGCACCGCGCCCGCTCCGAGCTTGAGCGGTTTGGCGCCGGGCCGGTCGGCGATCTCGGGCTTGGCGTCTATCAGGAAAAAGACCCGCTCGGCCGCGGCGATGCCGACCGAGGCGGTGGGCCACAATTGGCTGAGATTTCTCACCGGCTGCTGCGCCAGCAGCAGCGCGCTGGTGAAAGTGGTGAATTGCGCCAGCGACAATTCTCCGTGCACGGATTGATACCCGGCGAAGAACACCACCAGCGCCACCACCAGCCCGGCGAAAATGTCGGTCGAGGGCGCGGCGGCGGAGCGCGCCCTGACCGCCTTGAGCAGGGTCTTCAGCCGCGCGCCCAGCCGCGCGTTGACTCGTTCGGCGCTGTGGTTTTCCAGGCCATAGGCCTTGATGATGCGCCGCCCGTCCATCGCCTCGGACAGCACCACCGACAGATCGCCGGTCTCGGTCATGCCGCGGGTGGCGGCCCGGCGCATAGCCCGGCCCAGCCGGCCCATCACCCAGGCCACCAGCGGCAGCACCAGCATGGCGATAAGGCCAAGCTGCCAGTCGGCATATAGCATCAGTCCGGCATAGCCAAAGAGGGAGACAAACTCGATGGCGCCCGCCGCGATGCCCTGGCCGATGGCGTCGCGCATCAAGGTGGCGTCATAGAGAAAATTGGAAACGAACTGACCGGAATGAATGGCGTTCAGCGCCGCCAGGTCGCAGCGAATCAGGCTCTTGAACATGTCGCGCTGGCAGGCCGCCACGATGCGCTCGGCCAGGGAATCGATCAGCGCCTTGCCGCCGAAGAAGGAGAGCGCCCGTCCGAGCATGATGGCGAAGGCCGCTGCCGCGATCAGCGCAATCAGATCGGCGCGGCGATCCACGAAAATCAATTGCGTCGCCTGGCCCAGGCCATAGGCGAGCAGCCAGCTCATGGCGTCGGTGATCAGCATGCACAGGATGCCCAGCACCAGAACGGCCCAATGGCCGGGCAGATAGTCGCGCGCCAGGCGGCGGATCACGGCGGTGGTGGCGAGGTCTTTCGGGGCCGGAATGGTCATGCCGGGGTCCGTTTAGCATGGGCGCCCGAGGTGAGCGAGCGCGGCGTGACTAGCTGGAAGGGACCGAGGGCGGGATGGGCGAGGGCCGTCAAACCCTTGGCCGGAAAAGCCCTTCGCTTGCGCTACGGGCGTTCGTCACTCGAAATGGTCCACCGGACCATTTCGTTCGCCTCCGGCGAATCGTTCCTCACTAATCGTGGTCGTGCTCGTCTTCCTTCGGCTCTTCGTCTTCTTCGAACAGCCGGTGGATATGGGCCACGAAATAGCGCATCTGGGCATTGTCCACGGTGGCCTGCGCCTTGCCCAGCCAGGCCGCCTTGGCCAACGCAAAATTGGGATACATGCCCACGATATCGAGCTTGGACAGGTCCTTGAACTCGACACCCTGGGTGTGCTTGAGCTCGCCGCCGAAAACCAGGTGCAGCAGTTGCGGTTTGGGTTTTGGTTTTGCCTTGGCCATGGGCTTTTCTATTCCGATCCGGGCTGTGATTCTAATCCTTCACTTTGTCGCACATCTTTATGGCCCTTTGCACCTTGAGGCCAAATGGGCGAGCAACAATGCGTGCAGATGCGGCCCCGCCGCGATGGAGGCGCGCTGGGTGGCCGAGGGCCGGTTGTAGATCAGCTTCTGGCCTGCCTCATCAGTAAGCAATCCGCCCGCTTCCTGCACGATCAAGTCAGCGGCGGCGAGGTCCCAGTCGCGCTTGACCGACAGGCTGACCATCGCATCATGCCGTCCCGCCGCCACCAGCGCGACGCGATAAGCGATGGAACTCAAGGCGGTAAGCTCCATTTGCGGCCATCCTTCGGCGAAGGTGTTTTTGGGTCCCAGCATGCGCGTGCCCTCAATCCGGCCGCGATCCGAAACATGGATGGGATTGCCATTGAGGGTCGCGCCGCCGCCTTCGCGGGCGGCGAAGCATTCCTCGGTGATGGGATTGTAGACAACGCCCGCGCGCGGCCGCCCTGCCTCGACCACCGCGGCGCAGATGGTGAAATGGGGGCGGTTCTTCAGGAAAGCGACGGTGCCGTCGATCGGGTCCACGACGAAGACGTTGGGAGCGGACAGCCGCGCCTGATTGTCGGCGCTCTCTTCCGACAGCCAGCCATAAGCGGGCCGTGCCGCCAGCAGTGTCTGTTTGAGAAAAGCGTCCACCGCCAGGTCGGCCTCGGTGACCGGGCTGCCGCCCGCCTTGTTCCAGCGCTTGTAATCGCCACCATAATAGCTGCGCGCGATAGTGCCCGCCGCATGTACGGCGCTTTCCAGCAGCGCGAGGTCGTCAGGATCATTATTCCGCTGGGTCGCATGACCCGACCGGGCCGCTTTCGCTAGGCCATAATCTTCGGCGTCCGGTCGGTCATGCTCCGGCAATCGTCATGCCCTCGATGCGTAACGTCGGCGCGTTGGAACCATAGCGGAAAACCAGGTCGCTGGCGGGGGTGAGATGGCGGAACATGTCTTTCAGATTGCCCGCGATGGTGACTTCCGAGACCGGAAAGACGATTTTGCCTTTCTCGATCCAGAATCCGGCGGCGCCCCGGCTGTAATCGCCGGTCACGCCATTGACGCCCATGCCCATCAATTCGGTGACATAAAATCCCCGCTCGATATCGGCGATCAGGGCTTCGGGCGAAAGCCTGCCCGGCGCCATGTAGAGATTGGTGGTCTGGGGATGGGGCGGCCCGCCGGTGCCGCGTGCGGCATGGCCGGTGGTCTGAAGCCCCAGCTGCCGGGCGCTGGCGCAATCCAGCAGCCAGCTGGTCAGGCGGCCATTTTCGATCAACGCGCGGCGCTGGTTGGCGACGCCTTCACCGTCAAACGGCTTGGAGCGCAGGCCGCGCAGCCTGTGCGGATCGTCAATGATGGAAATGCCGGGCGCGAAAATCTCCTCGCCCATCTTGTCTTTCAGGAAACTGACGCCCCGGGCGATGGCGGCGCCGGAAATCGCGCCGGCGAAATGGCCCAGCAACCCGGCGGATTCGCGCTCGTCGAACACCACCGGCACGCTTTGGGATTTAACCTTGCGCGGGTTCAGCCGCCGGACCGCAAGCTCGCCCGCCCGCCGGCCGATATCCTCAGCCGAACGCAGGTCACCCGCATGCCGGGCGCTGGCCTGGTCGTAATCGCGTTCCATGCCCACGCCTTCGCCCGCCAGCATCGAAACGCCGATGCTGTGGCTGGTGCCGGCATAGCGGCCGTAAAAACCGTTGCTGGTGGCGAGCGCTACCGCGGCGCGGGAGAAGGACGCGCCGCCACCTTCGGAATTCGTCACGCCTTTGACCGCCATGCCGGCGTCTTCGGCGGCGCGGGCGCGTTCGACCAGCACTTCGGGCGCGGGTTCTTCGGAATCCTCCAGGTCGAGAGCGGGAATATCTTTCGCCAGCCGGTCTTGCGGCGCCAGGCCGGCATATTTGTCCTCCGGCGCCAGTCTGGCCATGGCGATGGCGCGCTCGGGCAGGCCGGACAGCGCGTCCTTGGAAAAATCGGTGGAGGAGACGAAGGCGACGCGGTTACCCAGGAACACGCGCAGGCCCAGATCGGCGCTCTCGCTGCGTTCGACGTCTTCCAGCTTGCCCAGCCGGTAGGAAACGCTGGCCGAGACATTTTCCACGAACAGGGCATCGGCGGCGTCGGCCCCGGCGCGCCGGGCGGCGCCGAGCAGGGCGGCGAGAATATCCTGGGAATTGTAAGCCATGGCCATTCCGATGCCGCAAAGGAGCGGGTCCGTCAAGCCGCCCGAAAAAGAGAGCTTGTACCTGCCCGGCGGTTACGGATTGTGTCTGATAGACTGCGGGTCGACCGGTAAACAGGCCTGCATTGGTGGCGGAGAGATTCTTGCGGATCATGGCAGTCAGTCTGGCCGCATGGCTTGTGGTTTTCTTCGGCCTGCCGTCCATCACACGGGTATCCGCTGCCCCGCCGGATTGCCCGCTTGAGAAGGCCCACTATGTGATCCGGGACGAGCAGGGCATGACGGCTGGCTTTCGCTCAGGACAAGCCGGTGCTGAACCCGATATATTTTTCTTTGTGCGTTCGGAAAGCCGGAACAAGACCGCCTGGTTTCTACCCTATCGCGCCAGCGGGCCCGGCATCACGACGCATCTGGCATCCACCACGGATATCACCGCGCCGGGCTGGCGCCCTGACGGGCCGAAGTCGCTCGGCGATCTCGACTATGCCGTGACAGATGATGATGGCCGTCCGGTGCCGGACTTCTGGTTTCATCAGGGCGCCAAAGCTCCCGCCCACATTCTGATACCAAGGCTCCAGGATGTGCTTTTATACGGGGCGCCTTCGGATTCCCATGAAGGCCTGTCGCTGGCGTTTCTTGATTTCGATACCTGCGATCCCGGCTAATCCTCTATCCCGATCCGCTTGAATTCCGCCGGGACGGATGGATCATCTTTCGTGGCGGCGGCAATATCGGCGTCTTTGCCGGATGTATCGCCCAGCTTTCCCTTGGCCAGGCCGCGCATGAACAGCGAAGGCGCCTGATGGGCATCGGCCTGGAGCGCCGCGTCATACCCTTTCACGGCGTCCTGATATTTTTCCTGCTGGAACAGGACAAAGGCCCGGCTGTCGAGCGTGGCGGGCACGCCGGGTTCCAGTTTCAGGCTCTTGTCGCAATCGGCCAGCGCGCCGTCCAGATCGCTTTTGGCAATGCCGCGCCAGAAGCAGCGGTCATTCAGCGCCGAAGCATCGTCGGGACTTGCCGCGATGATGGTATCCAGCCGCTTCAGCATGGCCGCCTGGAATTCCGGACCATAGGGCTGAACAGCGCCGAGCTGGGGCGCGGAAGAGGGCGAGACATACATCTTGCCTTCCTGGAAGGCGAAATAGATGCGCAAGCGCCTCAGCACATCCATGCCGATGATCAGTTCGGGCGCGTTGACCAGGTCCCGTTCCGTCTTGGTGCGGTCGGCGGCCAGCGGCGTGAGATCGCCGTTGCGGCCCATAGCGTTGGGAATGATGGTGAGGTGCGGATTTGACACGATGACATCGCCGAAGGACAGGCTCTTGAACAGATGGCTGTAGATTTTTAAACCCGCCTCGCCGTTGAGATTGCCAATGCCGGGCGTGCCTTCGCTTCCCATGACCAGGCCATATCGCCGCTGGGCGATATCCATCCTCAGCGCGGTGTTTGTGGCGCCGGTGTCGATCAGGGCCTTGATCTCCTGCCCGTCCAGGGTGACGGGCACGAAAATATGGAAGCCCTGGGATTGCAGCGCGGTGAGGGCGGAAGGCGCAATGGGTGTTTCCCTCAGGATATTGGTTTCGCGTCCGTCCCGGGTGAAGCGCATTTGCTCCAGAGTGACCGGCACTGCCGCCACGGCAGGCGCGGACCAATAGACGACGTGGCCGGGGCAGTGATCGGGCGAGAAAAGATTGAGTGTGTCGGTGCTGAAATCCAGTTCGGCGTCGTATCGGGTCAGCCGGTCCGGCGCCAGGAGGCCCTCAATGCCCCTGGTTTCGGCGCTGCCAAGGCTGGACGACACGATCAGGGAAACATCCTTGTCGGTGATTTCGCCCAGACCGAAATCCGCCACATTGGCCTGGTCGCGGGAGATATTTCCCACCGCGTCATAGAGCTGACTGTTGCCCTGCCGGATGGAGAGGTTCAGTTCCCGCGCCAGGGGCCGGCTGATCTGGGAAAGATAGCCGCCTGTATCGAGCAGGAAGTTGCGGGGCTTGCCGCCGATCACGATGGGCACGATATCGGCGTCGCCGGTGAGGGTGGGGATCATGTGAACGATGTCGACGATCTTGAGCGGGCCGCAGGACTCCTGTGCGCGGGCGGCAGGCGCATACAGGAATGTGATGTAGAGCGCGATGATCGGTGTGATACGTCTGATCGCCATTACGCAATTCTAGCGCAGGCCCCTCAAGCGCGCAAAGTCATTGCGCTGTGGCGGGAGCGGCCGGCGCTGTCGAGACCGGCGGCGCGGATGTTCCTGAGACATACATTTTGCGTTCGCCGAAGGCGATATAGATGTGAAGCTTGCGCAGCACGTCCATGCCGATGATCATGTCATCGACATTGATCTCGGTCTTGTCTGATTTGGTGCGATCGCCGACATATTGAGACCTGTCCGCATTCCGGCCCATGGCATTGGGAATGAGGATGAGTTTTGGATTGGTGACCGCGATATCCCCGATGGATAGGCTTTTGAAGTCATGGCTGTAGGTTTTCAGGGTGGGATCGTTGTTGAACTTTCCATATTCGGGCACGTCGGCGGTTCCCGGGGTCAGGTCGAAAAGCCTGTGCGCTTCCGGGATCGTGATTGTGGAAAAGGTTGCGCCTGTGTCGATTACCGCCCTTTCCGGTTTGCCGTCCAGCGTCACCGGCACGATCATGTGGTAACCGTTCATGGTGATGGGAACGATGCCGACATTGGCCGGCGAGGTCCAATACACCACCTGGCCCGGACAGTGATCCTGGGAAAATATCCTGAGCGTATTGCTGGTGAAATCCACATCGGCATCAAATGTGTGCAGGTAATCCAGCGCCACAATCCCGTCTGCCGGCAAGCCGCCTGGGTTGACCGGCAAATTCACATCCGTGCCGCGCATATGACCGATCATGAATTCGTGGATGGCGGCCTGGTCGCGTGAAATATTTCCCGCAACATCATACATCTGAATGTTGCCCTGACGCACGGGCAGCTTGAGGTCTTCCGCCATCGCCCGCGCCACCTGGGTCAGGGAACCGCCGGTGTCGAAAATGAAGCTCTTTTGCACGCCATTGATTTTGACCGGAATGCGTTCCTCCAGTCCCTCAAATGCCGGGTCCATGTGAATAATATCGATGATCTGCAATTTGCAGTCGGCCGCCTGGGCAGCCGACGGCAGCAGCGCCGCCAGCAGTACGGCAGACATGAGTATGCGCATGAAAAGGCCCCCGCCTTTTATTGATCTGCGCAACTATAAACTGCGGAGCAAAACCTTACCAGATCGGCTTGCCGCTACCGGACAGGCCACCGGCGCGCGTATGCGCGGCTTTATTTCCAAACAGGCCTGCCCGAACCGGGCAGGCCGAGCCTGGGCCATTTTTCCGTAACGGTATGGATAACGTCCTCACTCATGGCGATCTTGCGGCCCCATTCGCGGTGGGTTTCGGGCGGCAGCTTGTTGGTGGCGTCCAGCCCGATCTTGGAGCCGAGGCCGCTTTCCGGCGAAGCGAAGTCGAGATAATCAATCGGCGTATTCTCGATGATGGTGATGTCGCGGGCCGGGTCCATGCGAGTGGAAAGCGCCCACATCACGTCCTTCCAGTCGCGCGCATTGATGTCGTCATCCACCACGATCACCCATTTGGTGTACATGAACTGGCGCAGATACGACCACACCGCCATCATAACCCGCTTGGCATGGCCTGGAAACGCCTTCTTCATCGAAACCACGGCGATGCGGTATGAGCAACCTTCCGGCGGCAGCCAGAAATCCACGATCTCGGGAAATTGCTGGCGGATCAGCGGCACGAACACTTCGTTCAGCGCTTCGCCCAAAATGGAAGGCTCATCCGGCGGCCGCCCGGTATAGGTGGAAAGATAGATAGGGTCCCTGCGCATGGTGATGGCGCTGACGGTGAAGACGGGAAATTGCTCCACCGAATTGTAATAGCCGGTGTGATCGCCATACGGCCCTTCATCGCTGTAATCGGTGAGCGACACCGTGCCCTCGATCACGATCTCGGCCTCGGCGGGGACTTTCAGCGGCTGCGACACGCAATCCGCCAGCACCATCCGCTCTCCGCGCAGCAATCCCGCAAACTGGTATTCCGACAGGGTCTCGGGCACCGGCGTTACCGCCGCCAGAATGATCCCGGGGTCCGCGCCCAGCACGATGGCGGCGGGCAGGGGGCCGGGTTTTTCCTTTCCCCAGCGCTGGTGATGCTGCGCCCCGCCGCGATGTTTCAGCCAGCGCATGATGGTCTGGTTCCTGTTCAGCACCTGCATGCGATAGATGCCGAGATTGTAATTGTCCTCGCGCGCGTCGGTTGGCCCCTTGGTCACCACCAGCGGCCAGGTGATCAGCGGCGCGGGCTCGCCCGGCCAGCAGGACTGGATGGGAAGGGCGTTCAGGTCGATGTCGCCCCCAGTCAGCACGATCTCCTGGCAGGGCGGCTTGCCGACAGTCTTGGGTTTCATCGCCAGCACGGTCTTGACCAGCGGGAGCAATTCCGCCGCCTCGCCAAAACTGCGCGGCGGCTGGGGCTGGCGAAGCTGGGCCAGAAGTTCGCCAACTTCGCGCAGGTCGAGTGCGTTTGTCCGTTCCTTGCCGCCCATGGTCACGCCCATCGCCACGCGCCGGATGGTGCCGAACAGGTTGACCAGAACCGGGATGGGGCTTGGCGTGCCGTCGGCCCGGATGGGTTTTTCGAACAGGACGGCGGGTCCGCCCTCGGCGATCAGGCGAGTCTGGATCTCGGTCATCTCCAGCACGGTGGCGACCGGTTCGCGCACCCGGACCAGCGCGCCGTCCTTTTCGAGACGGGCGATAAAATTGCGTAGGGAACGGTAACTCATTCTGCCGGTTGCGCCCGGATGGTATGGCGCGATGGTTTGGAGTGATGGCGGCTGTAGAAGAGATAGATAAGCGCGCCGATGACGGTCCAGACCGCAAAGCGTATCCAGGTGTCCATCGGCAGGAAGCCGATCATCACGCCGCACATGAAGATGCCGGCCGGCGCGGTGAACCAGACAAAGGGGGTGCGGAAGGGGCGGTGCACGTTCGGCACCCGCTTCCTCAGGATCATCACCCCGACGCAAACCACGATGAAGGCGACCAGGGTGCCGATGCTGACCAGCTCGCCCAGCAGGTCCAGCGGCAACACCCCCGCCATGATGCCGCAGACGATGCCGGTGATGATGTTGCCTTTCCAGGGCGTGGCGAAGCGCGGATGGATGGATTTGAAGGCGGGCGGGATCATGCCGTCGCGCGACATGGCATAGAAGATGCGCGACTGGCCGAGCAGCAGCACCAGCACCACCGAGGCCAGGCCCACGATGGCGCCGACATTGACGAAGGGCGCCAGCCAGGCCGTGTCAGGCAGGGCTTCCAGCGCCGCGCTGACGGGATGGGGCACATTGAGGGTGGTGTAATGGGCGATGCCGGTTTCCACCCAGCTCATCAGCACATAAAGAATAGTGCAGAGGACCAGCGAACCCAGGATGCCGATGGGAATATCGCGCTGGGGATTTTTCGCTTCCTGCGCCGCCACGGACACGGCGTCGAATCCGATATAGGCAAAGAAGATCACGCCCGAGGCACGGAACACGCCGCTCCAGCCAAACTGGCCGAAGGTGCCGGTATTGGGCGGAATGAAGGGCACGTGATTGGCGGGCACCATGTGGCCGAAGCCGACAAAGATCACCACCAGCACGATGCTGAGCTTGATCGCCACCATCACATTGTTGAAGTTGGCCGAAGTCTTCACCCCGATGATCAAGAACAGCGACACAAGGGCGACCAGCGCCACGGCGGGAAGATTGAACCAGGTGCCGGTCGCCACCATGCTGCCAAAGCCTGTGCCGGCGATGGGCGCGCTGGCGAAAGCGACGGGAATGGGAAGACCGATATTGGTCATGAAATTGTTGAAATAGCCTGACCAGCCCACCGCCACGGTGGAGGACGCCGCCAGATATTCCAGCACCAGGTTCCAGCCCACGAACCAGGCCCATCTGCGCCCCAGCGTGGCGTCGGTATAGGTATAGGCGCTGCCCGCCAGGGGAATGATGCTGGCATATTCCGAATAACAAAGGCCGGCGAAGACACAGCCCAGGCCGGCAACGATGAAGCTGAGCACCACGGCGGGACCGGCGAAGCCGGCGGCAGCATGGCCGGTGAGCACGAAAATGCCCGCGCCGATGATGGCGCCGATGCCCAGCGTGATCAGGTGAAGCGGACCGAGCGCGCGCTTGAGGTCGCCTTCGTCGTCGGGATTTAGCGGAACGTTTCCAGCCATTCTGGGACCCCCATCGTCGCTGACACTCTGGCAGAGCCGCCGCCTTCCGCCTAGCCCCGGATCAATTTCCAGACACCGGTTTCCCGTATCTCCCGATCCTCCAGTTCGCGCGTGGTGGCCACATTATATTGGGCCAGCCGGACAAGTCCCTCCTTGGGGAAATAAGCGCGGCCGGGATCGCCCAAAAGAATCTCCGCGGCGCTGGATTTGAGCCAGGCCATCAGGCGTTCCGCCAGCGGGCGCTCGTAGCACATGTCGCCCACCAGGATAATGTCGAAGTCCTCGCTGCCGCCGATCAGGTCGTCGCTGGTGGTGGCGACCGTCAATCCGTTGGCCAGCGCATTCGCCTGGATGGCGGCGACGGAAAACTTGTCGATATCGGCGGCCAGCACCGAAGCGGCCCCCGCTTTCGCCGCCGCCAGGGCGACAACGCCGCTGCCCGCGCCGAAATCCAGCACCCGCTTGCCGGCGACGAGTTCGGGATTGTCCAGCACATAACGCGCCAGGGCCTGGCCGCCAGCCCAGGCGAATGCCCAATAGGGGGGAGGAACGCCCATCGCTTCCAGCTCTTCCTCGGTCCTGCGCCACAAGGGCACGATCTCGGTGGCGAGATGAAGACTCAGCTACGACGTCAGC
>Ga0210402_10000876_pt1 | contig 32397 bp, 24 predicted proteins | sample IncBWC7MmetaG_FD_161055 | JGI IMG/M metagenome (GOLD analysis project Ga0210402, IMG submission 161055) | Forest soil microbial communities from Barre Woods Harvard Forest LTER site, Petersham, Massachusetts, United States - Inc-BW-C-7-M | ecosystem: Environmental > Terrestrial > Soil >...
AGGTGGAGACGGTTCTGAAGGAGAAGAGAGTGGTCGCGATGACTGCCACCCTCGGAACTATGCATTACGGTCTGCTACGTGAGTGCGAACCATTTGATTTAATAGTATTCGACGAAGCTTCCCAACTTGGACGCGCCGCCTCCTTGATGCTGGCTCCGCTTGCGCGTCGCGCTTTAATCGCCGGAGATCCCCGTCAGCTAGCACCTATCCTTAAAGCGAGTCATCCATTCGTGCAAAGATGGTTTGGGCGCACGCTTTTCGATGAATATATGCATGACGGACACCCGTCGACTTGCTTCTTAAATGAACAATCAAGAATGGCGGTGGAGATCTGCCGCCTAGTCAGCAGGATGTTTTATCGTGACGAACTGCGCGTAAGTGAGCACTGTTTACTTGATGACAACTGGCGGGCGGTCCGCCAGCCGATTCACTTGTTCTCCTCGGGCGGCGTGCATAATCTCCACCTTATTGAAATAGGCACAGAATCAGTGGCCGATGCCGGGTCACACCGTCGGCTAGAGTCGGCCCAAGCGGCGGTTGCGATAGCCCAGGAGCTCGGCACACGTATCGATCATAAGAATATTCTGATTCTGACTCCTTTTGTCGCCCAGCGAAGGCTGATCAGGAGGGAGATGGACGCCAGAGGAATGCGTAGAGTCCGCGTCAATACGGTTCATGCCGCCCAGGGGGCTGAGTTTCACACCGTCATTTTTGATCCTGTTAAAGGAAACAGCCGTTTTTTAATGGACCCTAAGAGCGGGCCGCGCTTGCTTAACGTGGCAATCAGTCGAACACAGGCGTGCTTTGTTCTGCTTGCCTCCAATGGGGACCTAAAACATCCCTTGCTCTCTGCGATTGCCGATTACATTCGTGATGTCTCTGCTCCGCCGGTTGGATCGTTAACTCCGCCTGCAGCAACTGATTGATATTCATCCGCGACGGACAATAAAAAACCCTCTCGACAATACTGAGAGGGTTTGCGAACTGGTTGGAGAAATTTATGCCGCGCGCACGACGTTGCCTGCCTGGAAGCCCTTCGGGCCTTTGAGCAGATCGAACTCGACGGTCTCACCTTCATTCAGCGAGCGGTAGCCGTTCTCCTGGATGGCCGAGAAATGCACGAACACATCCTCGCCGGTGGAGCGCTGGATGAATCCGTATCCCTTCGCCCCGTTGAACCACTTCACAGTACCCTTCTCTCTCACAAAGAAACTCCTTTCGCCTGGTCTAAGAATTATTCTTCCGTCTCTTTTCTGTTTGCCCTGCTTTACCGGACATCCGATACAAGGCACTCCCTCGAAGTGACGGTAAGAATCTCGCTGGCGTCGCCGCGCGCGAGCAATGACACACCAACAGAAACGGCTCCCCTGCATTCCGTCGAACGGTTGCCCGCAACGAAATGCCGTGAAGCCGCGAAAACGAAGGCGCGATATCCCACTGCTGACACGGAAACGTCAATCCTGCTGATCACTGCTGCACACTCGCCAACCGGGTCCGGTTTGACGAAGCACCAGATAATAGCAGGAAGATTCCGATTGGCAAGAGCGAAATTGCTGAGACATTGCCAGGAACGAACGGGAACGACCGGAAACGAAGCTCAGAACGAATGGAAGCGACTATGACCCACGGCCCAATCCACTCGCCAAGCACGTTAGACCCAAGCCCGGAGTGCCTCGACGGAAACCCGTAAGTATTTGATAATATTGACAAACCGTGTCATCAATCACTCCCATCGAGCTTTCCGACAAGAAGGGCGCGGCCGAGCTTCGCGCGGCTCCGTCCGAAGGACTGCTGCGCTCGACCGCGCGCTATCTACTCCGGACTGAGGTGCACACTTTCGCCTTCTCCGTCGCCGCCAACTTCATTCTGTCCTTCTTCCCGTTCCTGCTGTTGCTGATGACGCTGATCCGATACGTCATTCATTCCCGAGTGATGTACGGCGTCGTCGAGAATCTGCTGCGCGACTATATTCCGACCGGCCAGGAATTTGTGATCCGGAACCTGAATGCGCTGGTCGGCACGCATCATCGGGCGAAAGTGTTCTCGCTGGCCATGCTGCTGATTACCTCCACCGGAATTTTTCTGCCGCTCGAAGTTGCGCTGAACCGCGTCTGGAGATTTCGCAACAACCGCTCTTACCTGCGAAATCAGTTGATGTCGCTCGGGCTGGTGTTTGCCTGCGGATCGCTTGCCCTGCTCTCGGTAGGATTGACCGCCGGAAACGTGACCGTCTTGAAGAATGTGCTGCACGGCTATGACGGCTGGTACGTGCAAGTGGTGGACTTTGTGATCATGAAGATCTTTGCGATCGGAGCCAGCATCGCCATCTTTTTCCTCGTCTACTGGCTGCTGCCGAACGGCAAGGTGCCGGCGCAGGGAGTACTGCCGGCGGCGGTGATCATGGGATTACTCTCCGAGGCGCTGAAGTACGCTTATATCTATGCCCTGCCCCGGCTGAATTTCGCGGAAGTGTATGGGCCGTTCGCCATCTCGGTCAGCCTGATGTTCTGGGCATTCCTGTCAGGGCTGCTGCTGCTGACGGGAGCTCATCTGTCGGCGCGAAAACATTTGCTGGTATAGAGACGGGGCTTGTCCGTCTTGCGGCGGAGAAGCGGCGGGCCGCGTCTCTACGGGAGATCAAACATGGCTCACAGTCTCCATCGTGTTGCGGACTGCGGAAAAGTCTTTTCCACAAAACCGAAGACTCGGCTCGGCTGGACGCGGAAGATCGGTTCTCCCATGCTTCGCGGATCCATCTTGTATTTCTTCATGTAGGCAATCGCGACGCGCTTCTGCTCCGCTGCATCCTCGGCTTGAGTCGCCAGTCCCTCAACGATCACAGCTTCTTCGCCATCGTCGTTGGTAATCGTGCATGCGGGATTGTTGGCGAGGTTCTGACCCTTGCGGGATTTGCGTCCCGTCGAAAAGAAGAAAGCGTCGTCGAACCACACTCCCCACACCGGCATGACGTGCGGACGTGCGCGACCCGCGTGAATCGTGGCCAGCCAGAACGTCCGGCAATTGTTCATTTTCCTGGCAACCCAGGCCCACGAGAGCAGGCCCTTACCGTCTTCAGCTCCCACAATGCCATAGCCGGGCGCGAAAGGACGGTCCGCCTCGGGTTGCGACTTGACGGCCGTCTTCGCACTTATCGATAATCGCGGCTTTGATTGCGACGGCGATCGCTTCGTAGGACGTGCAGGCATATAAGAACCTCCTTCTCGTGTGGCGCGGGCGCAGCGCACCTTGCGGATCAAAACTACTCAGGCAGTCATCCTACACAAAGATAAGCAGCCGAGCTAACGAATCTCATTCTGGTGCGTCTGGTTATGGGACCATTGAACGTATGGATCAGGAGTTCAGGAGAGTTCGCAATGCCGCTCTATCAGACTGGTGGATACCAAGTGAAGCCTTCAGGTGTGAACAAAGTTAAGCAGGCCATCAAAGAGTTCGTTGCTTATGTACAAGCCAATGAACCCGGCACTCATATGTACCTTGCGTGGCAACAGAAAGATGACCCGACTCGTTTTTTGCACCTTTTCATTTTTAAGGACGCCGCCGCACAAACCCTTCATGGCCAGTCAGAAGCTGTGAGACGCTTCGAATCAATCTATTTTCCGGAGCTGGTTGGTGGCGAAGTCATTTTTACCGATTACGAGATGATCGCGGGCAAGCGGTAACCCGCAGAGCTGGTTACGAATTTTTGAGTAGCCGGCTTGAATTGTTGGCGCCCGATATGGCGGAACTTTACGGAGTCGGCTGAGAGGATTCGCAATTTCGGTTCATGGACGGAAAATTGGCGGGAAATCGAAATGAGACTGGTTAAGTTTGCTATCGCTTTATACCTGGCAATGATCTCGGATGTGGCATTGCCGGCACAATCGGCAAAACTCACGCCGCCCGCCGCTGGCAAGATTCAAGTCGCAGTCGCCATCTCCGATGGCGCCGTGATGATCGACTTTGCTGGGCCGTGGGAGGTCTTTAGCGACGTCATGCTGCATACCAAGGGTCAAGCCCACGAAGAGCGGCATCCGTTTCACCTTTATACCGTCGCAGAGAGCGCCAAAGCGATCCGTACTTCCGGGGGGATGCAGGTCGTCCCTGATTACACTTTCGAGAATGCACCGAAACCCAATATCGTCATCGTGCCCGCTCAGAACAATGACTCGCCAAAAATGATGGCGTGGATCCGGCAAATGAGTAAGCAAAGCGATGTTTTGATGTCGGTGTGTACGGGTGCATTTTTGCTTGCTCAGTCCGGGGTGCTAGACGGAAAAAGCGCGACGACACACCATGAGGCGTATGCCACCATGGAACATGCCTATCCCAAGATCTCGGTGCAAAGGCGGATGAGATATGTGCAGAGCGATCCTGTGATCTTTACTGCCGGGGGACTGAGTTCAGGGATTGATCTGGCGCTTCACCTGGTCGAACTTTATTACGGGCGTGAGGTCGCAGATGAAACGGTCCAGCATCTTGAATATGAAGGTGCAGGTTGGTCGGGTGGCGGTGCAGCCAGCGTAGATTTTACGACGCCGGCCAAAGCGGGATTGCACGCAACATTGGACAACCTTTCCAACAGCACATTTGAGAATCCATCGACCGAATTCAGCCGAAAAGGGGAAGTTGTTGAGTTCTCGTTTGGCGGTGATCCGGCGTACAAGGGCACACTCACCGAAGATGGAAACGCCATGGATGGAACTCTCTATATGAGCGACGGCAGCACCGCAATTTTAAAATGGACGCGATCAAAGGCGCTTGCCGATATGGGGACGGTGGTCGCCCGGAATTTGCCGGTCACCGGCGACTGGAGTGGGAAGCTCGACGTGAATGGCAAACACGCGAACTTTGTCCTGCACATCCAGGAATGAACGTCCTGGAATGAACGTTTCGCACGTGCATCGGATCACTTAGTCGCCGCCGGCGCGGGCGAGGCGCCCCCGTCCACACTAATTCCTCTTCAACTCCTGCACGGCACGATAGGCGTGATCGATGGCGCTGTCGGTGTAAGCGTATGCGCCTGCGTCCGAGTTCGCGATCGCCAGCCGGCCGAACGGTTTGCGCGCCACCTCACAGGGCGTCTCCCCGCCTTCCAGCCAGAACTGGTCGGCCAGCGAATTGTATTCATAGGCATAGCCGTGCGGCCACCGGTTGACCGTGATTTCCAGGATGTCGCGGGCGGGATCGAATCCACCAGGACCTAATATCCGCGCCAGTTGCTCGCGAATGTTACGCTCGTAAGTTTCGAGCGTCGTGCTATAGAGCTGGATGCGCCCCAGCTTATGCTGCTCGCGCGCCGGGCGTCCCGGCTTGCACGCGGCTTTCATCATATGCACCACGATTGGCTCGTCCGGCTTTTTCGTACATTCATAGCCGCCGACGCTGACCGGAAGATCCAGGCTGACGCTCGTGTGGTACATGCCGGGCGAATAAATCGTACTCGCGCCTAATTTCTGGAAGGCGCTCCAGTCGCGCACCAGCACGTTGTTGTAGAGCAGCGGAACTTTCTGCGCCGAAGCGAGAGCTTCTTTCTGCGCCTCCGGCAATTCCTGCGCGATGTACGGAATCACCACATGCCAGCACGCCAGAATGCAGTTCGCGGCGCGCACCGTCTTCAGCTTCTTTTCGGTGAAATAGCTGACTTCCACTTCTTTCGCTGAGGCCGGATCGCCCCGGTGATTCACCTTGACCACGGTGCTGTTCAGCCGGATGCGCGTCGACGAAGACGGATCATCGAGTTTTGAGTAATCGGCCTTCGCCACCACCACGCCGGCGGTCGAGCTTCCCGGAATCGCGGCCGGGATGAGCTTGCGCACCAGCAGCCGGGCGATCGAAGCGTTGCCGTCGGGAAAGTGAAAGAAGTATTTTTCCGCTTCGTCGCTGTGGATGGCGTCGCGGTTCATCCCCTTGCCCGGTGCGGGATCAAGTCTGAGGCCGCTGAATCCCGGCATTTCCAGGCCCCAGGCGTCCTGTGCGGGGACCGCATCAATGCCCACGCCGAACAGCGGGTGTGGGAAGGCCTGGAGCAATTTCACGATCTCGTCGCTCACGCCGGCCGTGTCGGTCAGGTATTTCGCATAACTCATGCGAGCCAGGCGCGCCTTCTTTTCGTCGGAGCTAAGGCCGGGAAAATAATCTTTCCCCTCCGTGAGCAGCCGCTGAAAATCCTGCTTGGCTTTCTCCGACAGCGGAGCCTCTTTCAGAAATTCTCGCAAGCCCGCTTCGCCGCCCAAGTCGTTGATGCCGCTCTCATCCCCTCCCATATGAACCGCGTTCGTGACCAGCTTGTCGGTCCCAAAGGTTTCCTTATCGAAGAAGATGCGCGGCTTCAAACCCAACGAGCGGTAGAGATCCTTGCTGACGTAGTTGTGATACGAAGGCACGTCAATACCGAGCTCTTCGATCAGAGACTTCGCGACTGCGCTATAAGGCCACGGGCTTTCAATGGAATACGTGCCGCCGAATCCCAGAATCGTGCGGTCGCCTGTGCGGAATTCGTTGCGCTTGGCGTGTCCACCAAAGTCATCGTGGTTCTCCACAATCAGGATGCGCGCCTTGTCGCCCGCAGCCTTGCGGAAATAGTGGGCCGCGGCAAGTCCGCTGATGCCTCCGCCCACGATCACCAGATCGTACGATTCGCCAGTGTCCACGGCCTTGGGAGCATCGTCCCAGAAGGCGGCGTCGCGGACTTTGTGCATGGTTTCGAACGAACCCGCATGACTTCCGCGCAAGCCGGTCTTGCTGGGAGGGTAGTAACCTGGGACGTCCTGTGCTTCCAGATCGGGGGCTGCGGCAGCCCACATTTCAGGCGGAATAATGCCAGGAACGATGGAAGCTCCCACCGTCAGTGCCACGCCGTTCAGAAAATCCCGGCGCGTGATTCTCGCGCCCATCCCCAGTGCTCGGTCGTGTTTCTTTTCCACTTCAGATGGCCCAAATTCGTCTGACACAAATTCCTCCGGCGAGGCAGTGTAACATTTCCAGCGCTGCCGACAGATTGCTGAAAGACTCGTGGCGTCGGGCCGCCGTCACCCTCAGCGGCAGAAGAGGCTGCTCAAAAGTCGAATGTCGATGACCAGCCCGTAAAGGGGCGTTTGATTTCGAGCACTTGCGGTATCGCGAAAGCGACATCCTGAATATGAAACCATTGTTTTTCCGCAGCCTCTGAAGCCGGCGCCGAGAACAAGCCTGTTATCGCGGCGGTGAACCGCTGCGCCATCAAAATCAAAAGCGAGATCAAGTTTTTTCAGCGACCTGCTAACGCCCAGTCCCGCCGCCGTTTTCGTGTTCGCTCCCGCCGTCGTTCCCGCGAAGACTGGCTGCCTCCAGCCCTGACTGCGCCGTCGCTTCCAGCACCTCATCCCAAAACGACGTATTCGGATCGACCGCGGCCACCCCGATCTGACCTGCTGCCGGAGTGTCTTTCCCTCCTACCCACGTGACTCGAAACTGCTCTTTCTTGTGTAAGCGGGCAAGTGAAATTTTGTTGCCCGGCTCAAGCATTCCGTGGGTGCCATCCAACAGCGCTCCGCGCCGGCTGATATTGACCGTCATCACTCTTTGATCCAGAGGGCGACCGCTGACGTCGGTCCCGGTCAGCAGCACCGGTAACGCCAGATCGATCCGCGGGTCGCGGCGCTTGCCGAGCCGCTGCGCGCGCAAATCGTTCAGAAACTGCTCCATGGTCAGCGAGGCTCCCGATCGAACCAGCTCCAGGAGCGGGTCGGGCGATTCGGCGTTCTGCGCGGGGTCGGGCGAGGGATTCGGCGCCGCGCGCTGGCCTTCTTTCCGTCCGACGAAAATTCGCGGAACCTCGCGATTGCTCACCAGCCTGCCGATCAGTTGCTCCACCCGCGCCCGCTGATCGTGCCCTTGCCCCCGCGTGAACTCGACTCCCATTCCCGTTTGCGCATGGGACACCAGCACCACTCCCTCCAGGAGACACTCCGCGTTCGACTCCCGAATGCTCAGCACCACCGGAGTATCAGTGGGAAACGGCGCAGCTGTCTCGAGGTAGCAAGCGCCCGCGCTGATATCGGTCAGGCGCCAGCGTCGCAATTGAGCCGGCTTCACCGTTGCGGACGGCTCGTGATCCAACCGCGGCTGCTCTGCGGCAGGCGGTGGGCTCTCTTCGATCCTCCAATCCGTCGGCGCATACTCGATTCCCCAGAAGTTGCCAGGGACCTCGAGTTCCAGGCCGACCAGCCAGGTCTCGGGATCACCGCCCAGCGGAACCACCTCCGCCACTCGCGCCGTGGTGTGCCGTTTTGCCGAAACGATTTCCAGGCGGACCTGAATGCCATGCGCGAGCGCCCGCGGCGCGATCAGCCCACATCCGTGCGCGTTCACCAGGGTGGTATTGCACTGCTCGGAAAATGGCACGGCGGCGTCGAGGCTGGTCACGAGCACCGGAACTTCCAGCGGCAGCCGCGTGCTGCGCCGGATGGCGTGTTGTGTTTTTTCCGAAGCGCCCATAGGGTTAGCAGGCAAAAGGATCTTCGGCCTGAAAGCGTCGATTTGAAAACCAATGCCCTCGACTGCGGTAACGATTGACCACGGACCATGCTAGATCACAAGAAAGCCCCGGGCACGTAATTTCGCCGCCCCCGCTTACAGTTAGACACTAGCACGAGACTCCCGCAGAGACAGCCGCCCTCGGCTGTCATGGCGAGCGCAGCACACGGGGTTTCGTCCGTCGATCCTCGCACCCAAAGTTGGCGGGCCTTCGCCCGGCTGGACAAACGAGGGCGGCCGTCTCTACGTTGGGTGTCCGTCGCCAGACCGGCCCTTAGCTGATCTTGATCGCTGTGTCGGGTGCCTGGAAGGCGATCTTGTGACTACCATCGCAGAAGGGCTTGTTGGCGGAAGCGCCGCAGCGGCAAAGGGAAAACGCCGTCTTGCCCGTCAGGTCGTACTTGTTGCCATCGGCGTCCACCATCTCGACAACGCCGTTGGGATCGTCTACGCGCAAAGGACCGTTATTGCGCACCGTAATCGTGACTTGCGCCATGAAACCCCCGATAAAATGACCAAGCTTTCAAACTATCGCACAACGAAAGAAGTTGCCAGTACTGACTTCCGCCACCGGTCCACCGCTTCCCACCACAACATCTTCAGCCATTCATCAAAAGTCACTTTTGCCCATTCGCGGTTCGTCCACCAGGCTTCGCCGAATTGGGCTGGATTGCGAGCCGCGGCCGCGTTGAACTGGTATTGCGGCAGGCGATGGCGAAAGATCATCAAGGCGCGGCGGGTGTGATATTCGGAGGTCACGATCAGCACCCGACGTGCGCCGAGTGACTGCAGGCATCGGCTCACGTCATCGGCCTCAGCGCTGGTCGAATACCCGTCGATCGGGCATATCGAGACGCGGTTTGCTTCCCCAAGACGGTTCACGTATTTCTGCGCAATCTCGCCCAGTTTCTGATCGTAGATCACATCTCGCGTCTCTGCATCCAGAAACACGTGCGGCGCTACTCCCTGGCGCAGGAGTTCCAGAGCCCGGGCCGAACGGACGTTAGTCTCCCCAGCCAGCACCACGATGGCATCGGATGTTTCAGGGTCGTCCACCACCAGAAAGCGCGCGGCCTGGCTGGCGAGAGCGGCCAAGATAAAGACAACGACCAGGAACAACAGGATCAGCAGCCGGAAGAATCGCATGGGAAATGCATGTTACTGTACCCGCATGTTACCAAGGAAACCGTTGCGCGGGCGAATTCGATTACGGAAGTAATCAAGATCGCAATCCGTCCTGCAAAAATCGTATGGCAACCGCAGCTTCCGCGGCCCAAGCGCAACTTCCAATGCTAGAATTATTTCTTGCCATATTATGGATACTCAACTCACCGCTTCTTCCCTGCTTACTGACTTGAAAAGCCGCATCGACGCGCGCAAGGCTCGGGTCGGAATCATCGGCCTCGGCTACGTCGGACTGCCTCTGGCTCTGCTCTATAGCGAGCAGAAATTTCCCGTCACCGGTTTCGATATCGACCAGCGAAAAATCGACACCCTCGCCAGCGGCGGCACCTACATTTTCCGCATCACGCCCGGGGAGATTGCGGCCGCCAAGTCGAGCGGCTTCAAAGCCACGGCCGACTATTCGCAGATCACCGCCATGGACGCGATCATCATCTGCGTGCCCACGCCGCTCAACGAATATCACGAGCCCGACCTCAGCTACATCACCAACACCGCTCACGCGGTTGCACCCTATCTGCGCGCCGGGCAGATCGTGATCCTCGAGAGCACGACCTACCCCGGCACCACCGAAGAAGTCCTGATCCCGATTCTCGAACAAGAAAACAAGGCCGGCTTGAAAGCTTCCCGCAAGGGCACAGCCGGCGACAACGATATCTGGGTCGCGTTCTCGCCCGAGCGCGAGGATCCCGGCAACACCCAGGTGGCTCGTCACGATATTCCGAAAGTGATTGGCGGACTCGATCCGCAGGCCGGCGAAATCGCGGCCGCGCTCTATGGCGCAATCTTTCGCCGCACCGTTCCAGTCTCATCGCCCGCCGCCGCGGAGATGACCAAGTTGCTCGAAAACATCTACCGCTGCGTCAACATCGCCCTCGTCAACGAACTCAAAATGCTTTGCCTGCGCATGGACCTCGACATCTGGGAAATCATCGACGCCGCTGCCACCAAGCCTTTCGGCTTCCATCCGTTTTATCCCGGGCCAGGTCTCGGCGGACACTGCATTCCGGTGGATCCGTTCTATCTTTCGTGGAAAGCGAAAGAGTTCGACTTCCGCACCCGCTTCATCGAACTGGCCGGCGAAATCAACGTGGCCATGCCGTACAACGTAATCGCGTCCACCATCTCCGCGCTCAACCGGCAGAAAAAACCCATCAACGGATCCAAAATTCTGGTTCTGGGCGTTGCCTATAAGAAAGATATTGACGACCTGCGCGAGTCGCCCGCTCTTACCATAATCGAGTTGCTGCAAAAAGAGGGCGCCGTGGTCGGCTATAACGACCCCTACTTCCCCTTCGTCGGCCGCGGCCGGAAGTATGACCTGCAAATGAAGTGCTCCCCGCTCGACAATCTTGGCCAGTACGATTGCGTACTCATCGTCACCGATCACACCGACTACGACTACAAGAAGATCGTCAGCGAGGCCAAGCTGGTAGTGGATTCGCGCAACGCCACCCGCGGCATCAAGAGCGACAAGATCGTGCACTGCTAAGGGCAGGTGTCAGCTCTCGGCTTTCAGCCGTCAGTTAAATCGCCGCGTATGCTAGTATTTCGCGTTGAGCCGAGGCAGCGTTTGCATGGCGCGTTGCGTCAATACGGTGTGCCGATGACGGTGTGCCAATGAAAGATACGCTCGGAATTTTGCTCGCTGGCGGCGCAGGCGAGCGCCTCTATCCGCTCACCCGCGACCGCGCCAAGCCGGCCGTAACCTTCGGTGGCATCTACCGCATCATCGACATCACCCTTTCCAACTGCGTCAACTCCGGCCTGCGCCGCGTTTATATCCTCACTCAATACAAGGCGCTCTCGCTGAATCGTCAGATCCGCGAAGGCTGGAACATTTTCGGCCGCGAGATCGGCGAGTTCATCGAAATCCTGCCACCCATGAAGCGGGTCAGCGAGAACTGGTACATGGGGACGGCCGACGCGGTCTATCAGAACATCTATTCCATCGGTTCTGAGCAGCCGAAATACGTGCTCATCCTCTCCGGCGACCACATCTACAAAATGAATTACGGCCGCATGCTCAAGCAGCACAAGGACGCCGGCGCCGATGTCACAGTCGCCACTCTGACGACCGAGCCGGAGGAATGCCGCCATTTTGGCGTCGTCGACATCGACCACGACCATCGCATCATTGGCTTCCTGGAAAAACCGAAACAGACCGATATCCGATCGCCGTACGATCCAACAAAAATTTCAGCGTCGATGGGCATTTATATCTTCAACACCGACGTGCTCATTCCGGTGCTGCTCAAAGACGCCGAGGATCCCGATTCCAGTCACGATTTCGGCAAGAATATTCTGCCCAAGATGCTGGGGGATTACCGCGTCTTCTCTTTTAATTTTGTCGACGAAAACAAAAAAGAAGCTCTCTACTGGCGCGACGTGGGCACGCTCGAAGCTTATTACGAAGCCAACATGGATCTGGTGTCGGTCTCGCCCGTCTTCAATCTTTACGATGACCAATGGCCCATCCGCACCCACCAGCGGCAGTATCCGCCGGCGAAATTCGTGTTTGCCGAAAGCGGGCGCATGGGCCACGCCGTCGATTCGCTGATTTCCTCCGGTAGCATCATTTCCGGCGGCCTGGTCCAGAATTGCGTGGTGTCTCCGGATGTGCGCGTCAACTCCTACAGCGAAATCGAGAGCAGCATTTTGTTTTCGCACGTGAACGTGGGACGTAGTTGCCGCATCCGCAAAGCCATCGTTGAGCGGGACGTGCACATTCCCGAAGGAACCACTATCGGCTACGATGCCGAAGCCGACCGCGAGCGCTACTTCGTCACCGACAGCGGCATCACGGTTGTGACCCGCGATTACTCTTTGTTCGAGAACCCGGTCACCGTGGATTACTTCACGAGCGAGTAGGCGCCAGTTCTCAGTGCAAACGCAATTGGTCTTACTGGGAACTGAGAACTGCCTTCCGGTACACTTCTTTACTCTATGTCCTTAAGCCTTCGACGCCTTTTCCATAAAGAAAAGCAGGAGCGCCGCATCCTGCGACAGATTGAACGCACCGGCGACCGGCTGGAGCCCGAATATCATCGCCCGACGCCCGAGTGCCCGCATCCGGAACGCTGGCGCATGTTCGATTCCATGACCGCCGAGGCCGAGGTGCTCGAATTCCTGCGCACCGTCGTCACTTCCATCAAGCCCGAACTGGTAGTGGAGACCGGAACCTTCAGCGGTATCAGCACTCTGTGGATCGCCGAGGGACTGAAAGCCAACGGACGCGGGCGCGTCATCACCTGCGAGTTCGATCGTGAGGTATACGAGAACGCGAAGGCGCGAATCCAGGCTTCCGGACTCGGGGAGTGGATCGAGATGCGCAATGAATCGAGCCTCGACATGAAAGTCGAGGGCATCATTGATCTTTTCTTCAGCGACAGCGACATGCCCATCCGCGAGCAGGAAATTCGCCGCTTCCTGCCGCAGATCAGCCCCTATGGCCTCATCCTGATGCATGACGCCAGTTCGCATTTGAAGATCGTACGCGAGGCCGCCCTCAAACTCGAACAAGATGGCCTGATCTCGGCCGTGCTCTTACCGACGCCGCGCGGACTGGTTGTGGCGCAGAAGCGCGAAGGGAGAAAGTAGAGGTTTGGGGAGCGACGGGCGTCCCGCCACCCGGCTGAACGGCGCGACAACCGGGCATTTCTAGCAGCCTTAATGCTTCACCAAATCTTCCGACAGCAAATGCGCTTTCTGCGCCAGGGTATTCGCTCTCGTCACATCGCCTTCTTTCAATGCCGAACGAACACCCTCCATATAGTTTCGGATCTGCCCCACCGTCTCCTGCTGTTTTGCGTCCAGGGTGCGTCCCGTCAACCGCTTCAGTTTGTCGTCGGTAGAGCCCAGCAACTGTTCCGCGCTGTGACGCTGGCGGGTGGCTTCCGCGGGAGTCATCCCGGGCGCGATCTGCGCCGCGGGCTCACTCGCTCCGCCCTCGCGCACCACAATCTTGTGCGGAACACCATTCGGCGCTGAGGCGGCGCGTTTTCGGCGTCGTCTGCGTCCGGTCGCCGGACCGGCAACCGTTTTTTCCTTCGCCGTGCTCTCCGGCACTGTCTTCCCCGCGGCTGGCGCCTGCGGATTGGCGGGCGCTGCTGGCGCGGTCTCTGCCGGAACCTGCTCTGGTGGCGAGTTCTCTGCCTGCGGCTTCTCAGTCGGCGCCGGCGACTTTTCCGCGGGCGCGTTCTCTGTTGGAGCCGCGGGCGGACCCGGAACTTGTCCCGCTCCATTCGCGGAGCCGGCGGGGTCGTGTTGCCAAGAAGCCCTTCCCGCAGCCGGGGAACTTAGCCAAAGGGCAATCGCGAGTCCACAGGCGAGTCGCATAATCGTGACCAGAAGATTGTTTCCCACCCGTAGAAAGAACGCAAGGTCCGCGCGTCGTCCATCCCAAAAAATCGGGGAAGCGTTTCCGCTTCCCCGGTTGGCGTTTCGATTTGAAATTTCAGTTTTACTCGGTGCTGCCGGCTTCGGCGGTTGCGCTGATGGATTCGTTTTCCGGTTGCAGGACGACGCCATCAAATGGAGTCGCGCCTACGAAGCGTCCGCCAATTACGCTGACCCGGCGCAGCGGGAATCCGCTGTCGGGACCGCGCTGCCAGGAACGTCCGCCGTCGCGGCTTTCGAAGATCACGCCGGTCGCGTCGCTGGTGGCCAGCATGCGCTTGTGGGTGGAATCGAAGCTGACGTAGGTGATGTCCTTGCCAGGGAGGCCGTTGACGACGTGCTCCCAGGTCGCGCCGCCGTCTCCGCTGCGGAACGCGCCTTCGCGTGAGGCGATCACGATCTGGTTGTCGGAAGCAATCGCCGCGCTGCGGATGCTGACCACATACGACGGCAGACCGCCCTGTTTCCAGGTCGCGCCCCTGTCATTCGAGACCAGGACGCTGGAACGCGTCGCCGCGACCACCGTGGAACCTTCGGCCCGCACTGAAACGAAATCCTGCTGTCCTAGAATCCGTCCGCCCTTCCAGGTCTTCCCCTGGTCGGTACTCGAGTAGATGCCAGTGGTGGTTGCCGCCATCCAGCGTCCGGAAGCGAGTTCCAGATCGTTGACGCGGGATTCGAGTTGCGACTTCGTTAGGGTGGTCGTGGTGGCCGCTTTACGCGAACCCTTGCCCTTGCCCGCGGTCTTCACGGTATGCTCGACGACCACAACGTTCATCGGATGCCATTCGCTAGCATTGTGCTCCAGAGAAAACATGCCGTGGTTGGTGCCGGCAACCAGCATTCCGCTGGGAGCCTGTTTGAGAGCGAAAACGTCCTTTCCGCCGAGGCCGGCCGCTTTCTGCAGCCAGTGTTGTCCGGCATCGTGGGAATAGAACACGCCGCCGTATTCGCGGTCGTTGACGACGCCAACGTAGAGCGTGCTGGCGTCTTTGTTATCGGTCAGAATGGCGGACACATAGCGATGCGCGTAGCCTTTGTTGGAAGTGGTCCAGTTGGAAGCGCCATCAGTCGAGGCCATCACGCCGCTGCGGTCGGTAGCGAGCAGCACGCGATTGGAATCCCGCGGATCGATGAGTACGTCATTGACGACGACCTCAGGATTGCTCACACGCTTCCACACTTTGCCCAGATCGGTTGACTTCCAGAGGCCTTCGGTGGTTCCGGCGTACACGATATTTTCGTTGGTCGGATCCTGCTTGAGCACGCGGGTGCGGCGCGCCGAAAACGGGATGCCCTGAATCTTTGCAAACAGATTGCCCGCGGTCTCGCTCTTATAGATTCCCGAGCAGGCGCTCGCGAAAACGACCGAGGGGTTGTCATGGTCGACGATGACTGAGAACACGTCGGAGTCGTCGATCATGCCTTTATTAATGTGCTGCCAGTTGGCGCCGCCGTCGGAAGTTTTCCAGGCGAGGTGCCAGGTTCCGGCATAGACGGTGTTGGGATCCTTGGGATCGACAGCGATCGATTCAATATTCTTAATATCGGAGGAATTCGCGGGCGACAGACGTTCCCAGGTATCGCCGCCATCGTTGGTGCGGAAGACGCCATTGAGCGCGCCCGCGACCAGCACTTTGGAATTACCCTTGTACATAGCCAGGGCCCGGATGGAGTTGCCGTGCATCGCGGGCAAGTTGTCCCAGTTGCGGCCGCCGTCGCGCGTGCGGAAGATTTCGCCGACCTGTTGGCTCGATACGCTCCACGCCGACACATAAATACGGTTAGAATCCTGCGGATCGATGGCGATGTGGTCGAGCACGTAGTCGTCGCCCAGGCGTGCGAGGCGCGACCAGGTGCGTCCGGCATCGTTCGAAGCAAACATTTGACCGGTGCTGGTGCCGAGCAGGACGTGATCTGGGTTGTGCGCGTCATAAGCCAGACTGCGCGCATCGCCGCCATCCGGACCTAACACCTGCCAGGGCCCGGAGGCCAGTAGCGCGGTGCTCAAAAGACTGACGGCAAGAACCAATAGACTTGTGCGGAGAACGTTCCGTTTCCCTGTGAAATCCATGCCCGTAGGTTGACCCCTGCGAAGATATTCGCCTCGCTACACATTAGACAAGCTAGCACGGATGGGGCAAGGTTACCGAAGTGTCAAAAAATAGAAAGGCCGGCAGCGTAAACCCTACCGGCCTTTCGTGCTCTTACATCAGTTATTCGGCCTTTTTCGCCGCTTTCTTCTTGGCAACCGCTTTCGCGGCCGGCTTGGGATGATCGGGAACAGCCTTTACCTTCGTCTCATCGACCGGGGTCGTGGTGCCGGCTTCGGGGAAGGTCGCACCGGCGGGAATGATCCAATGTTCCGAATTCACCGTGCCTTCGTTTCCGGTGCGGGTCTCGATGCGGCTTGGGTCGATGTTCTGTTTTGCCTCGCCTCCCGAGATGTAGGCCTTCACGTTGAGCGCTCGCTCGGCCGCCAGGTTCTTCCGCTTTTCCTTGGGATCAGCGTTCCCGACGACGACCAGCTTGGCGTCTGAATCCTGCTGCAACTTGAGTGCAACATCGTCCAGCGCGGCCTTGCAGGTATTGTCGACACGCCACGGCTTCTTAACATTAGGATACTGACACTCGTTCAGCTTGCTGGCCTGCGGTGGCGGAGCCGGCGGATTTTCAACCGTCACCGAACTCGAAGTCGAAGCCGTTAAGCCGCGCGAGTCGGTACAAGTAGCGTTGATGCTGATTGGCCCGGGCGAGGCGCCAGTCGTGTCCAGGGTAGCCGAGTTTCCGTTGCCGGAAATACTGCCGCCGCTCGAGGTCCATCCCCCCACCGTTACCGGAACGTTATCCGGACTGGTGCAGGTGCAGGTGATAGTTGCCGGAGTACCGGGCTGAACCGTAGACGGGCTCGCCGAGCAGGAAACCTGTGGCGGGTTCTTAGGCGGTTCCTTCACGGTGAAATTGGCGGTGCAACTCGCAGTGTTGTTCTTCCTGGCCTTGGGATCGGTGACCGTAGCGGTTACGGTGTAGCTGCCGCCGCTGACGCCGTTGGTGTCGAGAGTGGCGCCGGTATCTTTGCCGTCAACCTTGCCTCCGTTGCTGGCCCAGGTATAGGAGAGCGTGTGCTTGGGATTGAAGTTGCTGGCGGCGACGGTTGCGTGCACCGGTTCGCCGACCATGACTTCGGGGTGGTCAACCGAGCAGGACGCCGCTACCGGAAGTTCGGGTGCTCCGCCAAAGTTGAACACCAGACCGGTGGTCAGGCGGACGCCATTGTAAGTCTGTCGCCGCAGGCTGTTATTATCGGGCGGGACCTCGTGAGAGAAGTTCATGCGCTCGAGCTGGTAGTCGGCTTCAAAGAGACGGAGCGAGAGCGGCTTCCAGATTTTGATATCCATACCACCGCCAAGAATCGCGGCCACTCCGTTCTGGGCATCGATACCCCTCGCCGAGAATCGATCGAATCCGAGCAGGGTGTGGACGAAAAAGTTCACACCCTCGCCGCGCCAGGTCAACTTCGGCCCGACGGCGAAGGCGCTGTTCGCAACATGAAGGCTGCTTCCCCAGTTCCCACCGTAATTGCCTTCGAGTGCCCAATACTTCGTGAAGTTGTAAGAGAGATTAGCACCGAAGCCCGCCTCGACCGACGGGAGCCTGAGGGCATTGGGCGGGGAGTTTTGATCGGGAAGGTTGCCGCCCGGGTTCCACCACTGATAGCCGACGAATACTTCCACTTTGGGCACCGCGTCATCCGACTGTGCACTTGATGCCTTGGACGCAGTTTGTGCAAAAGACGGCAACGCAATCAAAACGAGGGCCAGGACGAGCGCGACACTCGCGCATCTCCGGTAAGTTTCGCGACAACGTGACATTGAGTTCCTCCGATCAAAATCGACCACAAGTTATTCAATAGAACTGGAATTGATAAAGACTGATGACACGCACAGACAGGTTGCACCCAGGAAACACCGAATTCTACAGCAACCGGGCACTTTTGCAAAAGAGGAAGAATTAGTTAACGGGTATTTTCATTAGCCAACGCAAGTCCGACTTCCGCAGGAGTTTGCGCCTGGAATGATCTCAAATTGATATTCCCGCATTCCGCGCCGGGTTGCGAGGCGGCGCGCTTCCCTGAATAATGCAGATTGGGCCATAGCCAGAGGAATATGACACAGGAACGCGTACTGATTGTTGAAGACGAAGAGAACGAACGAACCGGGCTAGCCGAACTGGTCTCGGGATGGGGATACCGCACCGACACGGCGGCTGACGGCGTGGAGGCTCTGGAAAAAATTCCCGCCTTTGCTCCCTCCATTGTGATCACCGACGTGAAAATGCCCCGCATGGGCGGAATGGAGTTGGTGGAGCGGCTTGCCGATCTGGCGCAGTCGATTGCAGTGGTGATGGTGACGGCTCAGAAAGCAACCGACACCGCGTTTCACGCGGGCCGGCTGGGCGTCCAGGACTACATCGAGAAGCCCATCGACTTCCGGCGGCTGCGCTCGATCCTGACCAACATCGGCGAGATCCTGAACACCCGCACCGAAAACGAGTCGCTGCGCCGCATACTCCGCGACAAAGGGGCGCTCGGCCTGCTGGTCGGAGCGTCCCCTGCAATGCAGGAGATTTTCCGGCTGGTTGAGTTGGTGGCTCCGAGCACGGCCTCGGTATTGATCACCGGCGCCAGCGGAACCGGCAAGGAATTGGTAGCGCGCACCATCCACAATCTGAGTCCGCGGCGCAACAAACCCTTTGTTCCCATTAATTGTGCAGCCATTCCCGAGACGCTGATCGAAAGCGAAATATTTGGCCACGAAAAAGGCGCGTTCACGGGCGCGCTCGAGCGCCGCACCGGCTGCTTCGAACTGGCCGAAGGCGGGACCCTACTGCTCGACGAGATTGGCGAGATGCCGGTGGGCACGCAGGCGAAGCTGCTGCGCGTGCTGGAAGACCACAAACTGCGGCGGCTCGGCAGCAAGGTCGAAACTTCGGTGGACGTGCGCGTGCTGGCTGCGACCAACAAAGTTCCCGACGATGCCGTGGCCAGCGGAGAGCTGCGCCAGGATCTTTATTACCGGCTCAACGTGTTCAACATTCATATGCCGGCGCTGCGAGAGCATAAAGAAGATATCCGCGAGTTGGTGAAGAGCCTGCTGGCGGACATGAACCAGAAGCATGACCGCAAGGTGGCGGATGTTAGCGAAGCCGTGCTCAATATTTTCCAGAGTTACTCGTGGCCGGGCAATGTTCGCGAGTTGCGCAACACTCTGGAACGCGCGGTAATCGTCTGCGAAAGCGGACTGGTGGAGACCAAGCATTTGCCGCCGGGCTTTGGACAGAGTGTGCGGCCGGTGGTGAACGATCCGGATGCCGTGCACCTGGGCGTGGGCACCACGGTGGGGGAAGCGGAGAAGCTGCTCATCCTGAAAACTCTGCAGGCGACCAATAACAACAAAACGCGAGCCGCGGAGATACTCGGCATCAGCTTGAAGACGCTGCATAACAAGCTGAAGGAATACGGCCGGCCGCAGGATACGGTGATGGCTGCGGAGGAGTGAGAAGAGCAGGTTGCAGGTTGCAGGTTGCAGGTTGCAGGTTGCAGGTCTTAGGCTCAGGTTTAGGTCCGAGGTCTCAACGAAGGCACTCAAGACATTCCTGCGACCTGAGACCTGAGACTGCTTTAAGATGACTCGCAAATTCATCATCGTGTTCGTGATCACCACGATGTTCACGACGCTGGTGGTCGGCTTCTCCTGGGTTTACCTGTCGCAACTCCTGCGCCAACGCTTGCTCTGGGCTGATGAGACCGCTTCCCAGCTCACCAATCAACTGGAGTATGCCGCCTCCAAAGCAGTACCCGATCTGACCAGCACGCGGGTCGACACCAACAATCCCAAGGCGCTGCGCGCCGCCATCACGAATTATCTGCACGCCGACACCAACCTCAATGACATGCTGGAATCGGTGGTGGGAAATTCCCGCATCATCTACGACGCCGCCATCATTGATCCGAGTGGAGTGGCGATTCTCGATACGAATCCGGCGCTCAATGGCAAACCGGTTCCGGAGCGCCCCCGTTTGACGGTGTTGCGCGACGCGGGCTTCCGCCGGCAGTTGCGCATGCTCTATGGCCCGGCCACCGTTTACGACGTGAGCATCGGGCTGGAGCTCGACGGGCAGGCGTTTGGCAGCGTTCACGTGGGCGTCTCGACCGTTTTTCTGCGCAACGAACTGACGCCGAAACTGCAGCAGGCAGCTTTCTTTTCGGTGGTCGCGATTTTCTGTTCGCTGGTTCTTTCGGCGGTGGTTTCGAATGTCGCGCTCGGCCCCTTGAAGGCCATCGCCCGGAACCTCGACACGGCGAGCGCGGGAGATCTGCTACCGGACGAAGACACCAGCGCCGGCGACGAGGTTGGCCTGGTGTCGCTTAAGATCGCGCACCTCGGCCGGCAGATTCGTGATACCAACCAGATTTTTTCCGCCCTGAAAGACAACGTCGAGCAGGTCATGACCAAGCTTCAGGACGGGCTCATGCTGTTCACGCGCGATTCGCGGGTGGTGCTGGTGAGCGCCTCGGCGGAAAAGTTTCTGGGACGACCGCGGCGCGAAATTCTCGGGCGCACCGCGGAAGAAATTTTTTCCGATGGAACGGTTCTGGGCGCGGTGGTGCTGCCGGCCTTCCAGAAGCAGCGGCAACTGGTGCAGTACGAATTCGACCCCGCCGATGGCCACCGGGTTCAGGTTTCGCTCGACTTCATTCAGGAAAAGGGAACGCCGATTGGCGCGCTGCTGACCATGCGCGACGCCGAATCGGTGCGCCGCATCGAGGACGAGATTGAAATTTCACGGCGCCTTTCCGCCAGCGGACGGATGACGCGAGGCGTGGCGCACGAGGTCAAGAACCCCATCAACGCCATCGTGTTGCACTTGCAGTTGCTGCAAAACAAACTGCAACAGGACGATCCCGACACGCGCCGCCACATGGATATTATCGGCAACGAGATCCACCGCCTCGACCGCGTTGTGCAAATCCTGGTGGACTTCACCCGCCCCAGAGATCTGCGGCTCGAGGACGTGGACCTCCGTGACATTCTGGAGAGTGTATCGGTGCTTGCCGCACCCGACGCCGCTCGTCACCGTGTGCGCGTGGTGCTTGAATTGTCTAAGGATGATGACGTGCTGATGGTGCGAGTGGATTCTGATCTGATGAAGCAGGCGATTTTGAATCTGGTGCTGAACGGCGTGCAGTCCATGACGGCGGGAGGCACGCTCACTCTGAAGGCGCGGCGCGATGACGAAATGATTCTCGCCGAAGTTCAGGACCAGGGCTGCGGCATTCCGCCAGAAGCCCAGGAGAAAATTTTCGAACTCTATTTCACCACCAAGGGCGACAAAGGTGGAAGCGGAATCGGCCTGGCGCAGACCTACCAGATCATGCAGTGGCACTATGGCTCGGTGGAGTTCGATTCCATCGTCGGAACCGGCACCACGTTCCGCTTGAGACTGCCGGCGGTGGTCGCGAAGCCAAATCACCACGCGGAGATGACGGTGTGAGCACGCGACCCGTTGCACGCCCTATGCAGTCGGGTTTGGCAGCGACGATCCGGACAATGCGGGATTTGCCGGCAACGGGGATTTAACGGCTGAGGCCGTTCCGCATTTCTCCCCGTGCCGTTTGTCGCGTTCATTAAACGCGCAGCAAAGCTGGTTGACAAGGACGGCCAGCTTCTTGGGGTCCATTTCCCGACTAGCTTGTTCTGCGATGGTGCGCCAATCTTCAGAATACGGGGCCATAAGGGAGGCCTCCATTTCCACGAACACACGCTACTCTGGCGTCCAGAGCCCAATCTGAGCAATAATGCACATTGTGCAATAATGCACACTCGGGGACCGCCCATGCTTTCGCGGGAGAGATAGCGAGGATCAGGGATGAGATTGAGAGGCTGGAAGAGACCCGTGAGAACTGCAACGATGGCGGCATCCGAAAACGGATCGAGGCTTGGATCAAGGATAGCGTTTTGCTTGCTCGGGCTCTAGCTTCTGCTTCGGTTCCAGCAACGAATCAGATCAGTACTGATTCTCCTGCCCTTCCCCTCGGCGTTTCCAAAAGAAGGGACCGCTTGCCCGGCACTCATTATGACCACCGCAGCGATTAGGCAGCACGATTTTGCGCAATTTCAGGGCGGACCGCAGGACCGTGTAGAGTCTGTCTGCTTGCAGTTAACACCCGGTCGTACGAAACAAGCATTTCGTGCTGGCGAGGAGCCTTCGTCCACCACAAAACCCGCACCTTGACCGCATTCAGGTCTGCATCGCCCAGGTCCATGACGAGAACCTCAGGACGTGGATCCGCCAAGACTCCCTGCACCTTGTTCAGGGCGTCGATGACCAGAGATTTTAGTTCAGCTAGCTCCCAGATGGCGTTCACGGCCAAGTCGTATTCCCAACGGCGAATGTCGAGGGCCGTATTGACCGTGACCGAGTGCGTGAACAAATCGGCATTCGGGATAACGACCCGCCTTCCATCGTAGGTCTTGATGATGGTTGCCCGAGTCTGAATCTCTTCCACCATGCCCTCGTAGGGCTCCAACTTGATCTCATCCCCGATGCGAAACGGCTCAGCCCAGAGCAGCAACAAGCCAGCCAGGAAATTCTGCAATATATTCTGAAAAGCGAATCCAATGGCCACGCCGCTGATGCCCAGGATCTTTATCAGATCGCCAGCCTGAAAGGAAGGGGCAACGACTGAGAAAGCTACCAGGAAGCCCAGCAGAATCGTTGCCGCTGAGAAGATACGGGCGAACACGACACCCAGGTTTGGCCGGCGCTTGCGAGTCGTGCGAAGTATTACGCGGCTGACAAGAACGCTGAGCATGTAGAACAGGAGAAAAACGACGAGGCCTACTATCAGCGAAGGTAGCCGCCCAAAGAAACTGTCGACCATCTGATAAGCGGCTTCCCAAAATTTTGCGAAGCTCGAGTTCATAGTGGCAACCTGTGTTTGCAATCCTGTATGGGCAACCTGGCCGGGCGGGGCATGCAGTGGTCGGCTGATCCCTCGCCCGGTTCTCGTTCCACAGTTCTCGTTCCGGCAGTTCTCGTTCAACGCTTCTCGTTCAATGCTCCTCGCTCAAAGAACGATTAAGGCTTCTCCGTCGAAGGACGGCCCTACTTCGGGGGCGTCGACCGATTCCGGTTCGCCGGCGGCTGCTGTCTTTGCTGCAATTGCTGTTGCTGCTGTTGATGCCTCTGCTGCAATTGCTGCGTTTGTTGCTGGTGCCGCTGCTCTACCTGCTGTTGTCTCGCTTCATTAGCATGCTGTTGGGTCAGGCGCTGATGTTCCTGATCCTGCTTTTGCTGGAGTTTCTGCCGTTCCTGTTCCTGCTTCGCGAATACCTTTTCCTGCTGCTGCTGGTACCTCTGGTCCAGCTTCGGGTTGCCGGTACTAGGAGCGCTCGGTCGCGCCGCGGCCGGAAGGTCGCGAGGATGGACGGGCGTGCTGGGTCGCGCGGCATTGCTGTTATTTCCCGCGTTATTGCTCGGCCGGTTGTTGTTCTCCGGACGCGGCTGATTCCCGGCACGATTTGCGCCGCGATTAGCAGGAGGAGTATAAGGCGCCCCCGCCGCTCTCGCCGGAACGACGGCGCGGTCGTTAAATACTCCCGGCCTCGGTGTGGCCGCGACCGCCGGCTTGCCCATGTTCACGGAAGCTCGTTGCTGCGGATTGGTTCGCGCTGCCTGCGCGTGTTGAGTTTGAACCTGGACCGGCGGAACATGCCGTTCGCGCGCCGCGGCCTCTTCTTGAGGCGTTGGACGCCTATTGATTCCGCCATTGCCGCCGTTATAGCTGACATGGTTCTCGTTCCTGTTAATTACGGTCGTGTTGTAGACGTTGTGAATCTCAGTGACGTTGATGTTGTTCACGGAAAGGTTGTAGAAAAAGCGGTCGTGATCCCAGCGTCCGCCTTCGTAACCCTCACCGAAATAGCCGAAGCCGTAACTGATCCCGCCATAGAATCCGACCACCGGCCCCCAATACCCTTCATAGAAAACAAACCCCTCGCCGCCCCAACCCCAATAGGCTGGAGTCCAGAGGAAACCGACTTCCGGAGCCAGCACCCACGTGCCCGGAACCCAATAATAATCGTCAAAGTCATCGCCATAGGCCCAGTAGCCCGGAGTCCATATATATCCTTCGCCCGGACAAAGGGGCTGCTCATAGACAGGCAGCGGCGGCGGGGCGAAATTAACGACGATCCCCACCCCGATTTGCGCGAACGACGCTGCCGACAGGCACAGCGCGACGAGCGAGAACAACAGCGTACGAATGAAACGGACATGCATTGTGATTCCTCTTGCCTACCATCCCTCGTTTGCCCGGTGTTGCTCTGCTGCTGCGGGTTGCGTGGATTGAGAGGCGAGATTGCCGACTGCAAAACTGGAGGTCAACTTTGAAACATCTGTCCCCTACAGGAGTTGATCTCACGTCCCGGGCGCGACAGTGGATCGCACGAACAATATTGCGCCAACAGCCCGAAGATTGTCATTCGTCCAAAGCATGCACGCCACCACACTCTGCAATCGGAACAGAGCACGCTGCGGGCCAGAACTGAGAAATCCCTTCCTTGCTTCAACATAACTTGGCGCAGAGTTGCGAAGCGGCCGTCACCCCACTCCTTGGAATGTAAATTCTATGTGCATCGTTCTATATACCTTGTTCTATGTAGTTCTACGTACCAGGTTCTATGTATGCTGGGAATTCCAGCTTTTCGCGGAAGCAATGCATCCGCGAGCTCGATGCACGTCAGAATTGCAGGACGGGATTACTGCAGGTCAGTCTTACTGCAAATCAACGGTCTGGGCGAGACGGAAGGTGAGACGGCGATCGATGCCGAACACGATATCTCTATCTTTATCTTTATCTCTACCTTTCCGACTAGCACCGGAAGCTGCTCCGGTAGCCAGGTTTCGTTCCTCGCGGATGCCACCTTTGGCGAAGATGCTGGAGGTCTCGATCATGATCGGCCTGCCGGCGACGGTCAAACTCACCAGCACGATTCGCAGATAGCCGGGTACGAGCGATCTTTCGAGCGAGCGTCCCGGAGAATTTGCCGAGGGCTTGGCTTCGAGCACGCGGCCGGTTGCAGGTGTGCCGCCATCAATCAGCATTTGGCCGTCGATCACGACCGGCTCATCGACAATTGCGCTGAAGCCATCTCCCGCATGCGCCGACGCGCTCGAAAGCGCGCTCTGCAGGCGAATCGGGATGGGCGTTCCCTCGAGCAGTTTCGCGGCCGATGGAATCAGCGATTGGCTGGGCGAAATCCCGGTCGGGCGCGGCTGGCGATCGAAGGGTAGCTTCTGTGAATCGGCGGAGTTCGAAGTGTTGCCGCCGGAATCGCTGGTGGGCCGGCCACAAGCGCAGACGAGGCTGAGCATCAGCAGAACGATGGCTCGACCGGCAGGGGACGGCATGAACTTCTCCGCTGAACGCACGAATGGGGCTCGAATGGGAAGCAGCTTATCAGGGTCGGGTGTCGGCTGTCAGCTATCCGGGCGAAGACAAGAAGAAGTGTGGAAAGTGCAAAATCTGCGGTGAGCGCTTTGATTCCTACTGGGTCCCGCTCTTGTAGACCTGATTTTCCCGTATTGGTTTTGATCGTGAGCCGGTGGCTATAACTCGGCCACCGAGTTCAACCTTTTTCGTTTCTGCCAGGCAGTTCGGCCGCCTGCCTGCGGTACAATTTGCTAGCACTCGGTCCGCCACTCCTGTGTTTTAACTCGCGCGTGCGGGATCACAGCGTGGCAGAAAGGACAGGTTCTCTTGAACGTCCTGTTGCTTTCCATGCCGGATTCCTTCGAACACATGCCCCCGCATGCCATCCGCATGCCCAATGGCGCGCTTACCTCACTTGCGGGAAACGTTGATCCGCAGCACTACGTGGCCGTGGCTGATTTGATCCTGGTGCAGCGCCAGGTTCGCGAAACTGTCACCAGGCTGGTCAGCGAGCTCAATCCGGAAATCGTCGGACTCTCTGTCATGACGTTTCAGCGCCGTACCGCCGGCCGGATCATCGAACTGGTCCGCGCGCTGCGGCCGTGCGTGAAGATCGTGGTGGGTGGGTACGACCCGAGCCTTGCCCCTGAAGCTTACGAGGAAATGGGCGTCGATTATTTGGTGCGCAGCGAGGGCGAAGTCACCTTCCGCGAATTGTTGCGCGCGGTCGAGCAAGGCTCCGGTTTCGAGCGGATCTGCGGCCTCTCCTACCGAAACGGCGAGAGCTGGGTGCACAATCCAGACCGGCCGCCGCACCGGCTCGAGGACGGCGAGATCCGCCAGCCGAACCGCGATGCCCGTGTGCTCAAGGGATACACGCTGATGGGCCGGCAGGTGGATGTAATCGAGACTTCGCGGGGGTGCACCTACGATTGCAGTTTCTGCTCCATCATCGAGATGCGAGGGCGCAACTTCCACACCTACTCTTTCGACCGCGTGTTGGACGACATTCGCGACGCCCGCGATCACGGCGCTCGAACCATTTTCCTCGTCGACGACAACATCACGCTGAATGTGCGGCGTTTTGAAGCCCTGTGCGAGGCTATCATTTTGGCCGGACTGCACAAGCTTGATTATTTCGTGCAGGCCATGACCTCGGCCATCGCGAACCATGGCGAAACCCTAGCCCCGCTGATGCGGCGAGCCGGATTCCGCTACGTTTTTCTCGGCATCGAGAACATCCTGGAAGGCGATCTGGAATTTCTGCGGGCCTCCGCCAAGAACACCGAGCGTACGAACGGTCAAAATGCCGGAAACGCCACTCTCAAGGCGATTGATTACCTGCACCGCAACCAGATGTATGTTGTCGGCGGATTGATCGTTGGCAGTCCGGACGACACGCGTGAGTCCATTGAAGCCAACCTCGAGTTTGCCCGCCGCTACGTGGACTGGCCCTACATTCAGCACCCTACGCCGTACCCGCGCACACCGATGACGAAAGACTTCCGCGATCAAGGGCTGATCATGAGTGAGCGGCTCGAGGAATACGACGGCACCACGGCCGTGGTCCGGACCCAGCACCTGCCGGCCGAAGAGGTGGAATTCATGCGCTGGAGGGCGGAGCGCTGGATGAAGATTCACCACATCCCCGTGGTTATCAAGCATGACCCGCGGTGGGTTCTGTTCGAGGGATGGAAGATGTTCGCCCACACCTTCCGGGGAAGCTCGATCCGCTCCGCGCTGGGGCTGGAAAGCGAGAAGAAAGTGTTCGAACGGTATCGAGCCATTCGGCGGGGAGAGCGGGAGTACGCGTGAGTGAGATGCAGCCAGCGCGGCTGCGTAGTGGATACTGTTTTGGACAGGCACCTGCACAATGAACCGTCCAGCGTTGTCACTTCTTTGCGGCCTCGTCTACTTGCTAACGGGGCCTGGAGCCGCAAATGCTGGTCCGATCGCGGGTGATACTGGCGATTGCAAGGTATCATCCATACCTCTCGATCCCTCGAATGCGTTTGTCGGGCTTCGTTTGAGCCGCACCTCTTTTCTCGGCATCATGAGAGAGTACTCAACTGCGAGCATTGAACTCATAAATCTCTCGTCTGTGTCGATAGACCGTGTCGCAGTGATTGTGGAATATCTTGATGCGTCAGACAAAGTTGTACTGCGCATTCCATTCTATGCAACGAGCACAGATGAAAATTTATCTCATCCACCATTTCCACTACCATCCCCCCAGTTCTTGGACAAGGTTGTCGGATCCAGTGAACGCGTCGTGCTGGTCGGAAATGGTCCGCTGATCTGTTCGGTTTGTCCGACTACAGGACGCGTCGTTTTCGAGCGTGCTTGGTTACATAATGGGACACAGGAGAACTTCTCCTCCTCCGTGGATTCAGACGTGCTCCCAGATGTGCTTCCGGCTTATTTTGATTCAACAGGATGTCGGCTATCGTCGCCCGTTGACGTGCTCATTCGGCTCAAAATCAAAACGTCCGGCGAAGGCGGTAGAGTGAGCGTGGAAGGGGGAACATCAGGCCAGTTCGCGTGCCTCACCAGAGAATTGCGGCTTTGGACATTCTCGCCGGCGCTGCGGAGGGGAACTCCGCTGGAGTCCCAGGTGGAGGTCCTCCTTCCCTTTCATCCGAAAGAAGCGTTCCCCTCCGATTCGGTCGCATCGCAATTCCTGCGAAAGAGCGCCTCGTCGAGTCTTACGGTGGTGCACCTCGTGCAGTCTGAAGACACTCTGGATCGCTTGAGCATCTTTTACGCAGGGGACTGTTGCACAAGGACCGTCCGTTCGCGCGAATTGTCCAGGAGCGATGAAATCGCCGAAAATTGGACTCTATCGGCCCGCAAGGATTTGGAAATCGCACGCTGAATGACCCCCCGATCGACCATGATTGGTGATTGCAGCGCTACAGCTATCGAGAGGTGGGCATGAAGGATCTGTTGGCCGATGTCGCGCAGCGGGCTACGACATACATTGCGACCGTCCCGGACCGTGGAGTTGTACCGCGGCCAGGAGATCTGACCCGGTTGCACGCCTTGGGAGGATCTTTTCCCGAAGCTCCCTCTGCTCCATCCGAGGTAATACGACTACTTGATGAAATGGGCTCACCGGCTACCGTTACGTCGACCGGAGGCCGCTATTTCGGATTTGTCACCGGGGGTGTCTTGCCTGCCGCTCTGGCTGCGAACTGGCTGGCCGGGGCATGGGACCAAAACACTGCATTCACCGTAATGTCTCCGGTGGCCGCCGCTTTGGAAGAAATCGTTCTCGATTGGCTGCGCGAAATCTTCGGTCTTCCCGTTTCTTGCGGCGCCGGGTTTGTGACCGGCGCGACTATGGCTAACTTCACCTGCCTCGCGGCCGCCCGTGGCGCACTCCTGCGGCGCGCCAGTTGGGATGTCGAAGAGCGAGGACTATTCGGTGCACCGGAACTCAAGGTCATCGTTGGCGGAGAAGTCCACGTGTCTTTGCTCAAGGCTCTTTCCTTGCTGGGACTGGGCAGATCACGGGTCACCATTGTTCCGGCCGACAATCAAGGCCGCATGCGCGCTGATTCATTACCCATTCTCGACGATCGCACGATTGTATGTGTTCAGGCGGGCAATGTGAACACAGGAGCCTTCGACCCCGCCGCGAAGATCTGTCCCCGTGCTCGCGAAGCGAGAGCCTGGGTCCACGTGGATGGCGCCTTCGGCCTCTGGGCGGCCGCCGTACCGCAGCGAGCCCACTTGCTGAGCGGTTTCTTCGAAGCCGACTCCTGGGCTACCGATTGTCACAAGTGGTTGAATGTTCCCTACGATTCCGGCATGGCCTTCGTGCGCGAGGCCGAACATCTGCGCAATGCGATGACGATCAGCGCGGGATATTTGCCGGTCAGCGACACACGCGAGCCGGCACAGTACACACCCGAGGCCTCGCGGCGTGCCCGTGGCGTCGAGATCTGGGCAGCTTTGAAATCACTGGGGCGCTCGGGACTGGCAGACATGGTGGAGCGCCACTGCCGATTCGCCATCCGCTTCGCTGAAGGTTTGTCTCGATCCGGCTATGCAGTGCGGAACGATGTAGTTCTGAATCAGGTGCTCGTGTCCTTCGGAGACGCCGCCCTGAATAGGCGGATTATCGCGGAGATTCAGAAAGACGGAACCTGCTGGTGCGGCGGAACAGACTGGCAAGGAAGCACCGCCATGCGTATCAGTGTTTCCTGTTGGGCTACTACGGAGGAGGACATCGACCGCAGCCTGGCCGCAATAATAAGGATCGCGAGCGAGCTGAGGAAGACGTAGCCGCCTTACGCCACTGCGACTTTCGCAGTCCGCAACCGCCGATATAGCCTCAGATAGTCGTCCACCATCCGTCGCGCCGTGAAGCGCTCGCGCGCCCGATTGTAGGCACGTGTCCCGTAGAGGCGTGTCAGTTCGCGGTCTTCATCCAGTTGACTGAGCACTTCGCTCAGGCTGTCGGCGTTATTACGTTCGAAGTACAAGGCCGCGTCGCCCCATAGTTCGCGATACACTTCCGTGTCATTCGCCACCAGCGCGCAGCGCGAGAACGCGGCTTCGATCGACGCCAGTCCCGTAGGCTCGTAGCGCGAAGTCGCCGCGAAAATCGTCGACTTGCTGTAAAGGGAGCGTAGTTGCGATTCGGTCTGCGCTCCCTTCACCGAAATTTCGTGTTCGCCGGTGGAGACCCGCACGTCGGCGCGGATCGGCACCGGCGGCGCGGGAATCGGATTGTCCGCCCCAACGATGCACACCGGCAGACCGTGTGTGTGCTGGGTCAGCAATGCCACCTGCTTTCCCGAATCCCACAAGCGCCCGATCGCCAGCACCGATTCTTCCTTGGCTACAAACGGATTGAAGTAGATCGGATTGCGTCCCGGCGGAATGATGTGTCCATCGAAATCGTCGCCGTAGGCAACGCGCAGCATCTCTTCCATCCAGCGCGAAGTGGTGACCACGGCCTCGGCTCGCTTCAAGCCGGCGGCCATCGTCTCCCGATACCACTTCAGCCATGCCGAGTCGGCTGGTTCGTGCCCGTGGATGCTCAACCACCATGTGATCACATCGCCATGCGCCACCACCAGTCGCGGCGTTGCCACCGGCAGCGCTCCAAAACTCAACTGATTCAAATGCAGAAAATCAGGACGCGTGTCGCGAACGATCGCGCACAGATAATCCTGTGCCGCGTGGAAGTCCTGCTCGCCCTCCTGCATCCAGTCGAGACGAAACGCGGTGGGATGATATTCGAGGCCGTGTAGACCGTCCATCCAAGCGGTTTGATGAGGAAGTGGAATTTCTCCAAAGCTGACGAGCGTGACTTGCGCGCCGTGGGTCACCAGACCCGAAACCAGTTCGCGCGAGTAAGTCCACACTCCGCTGAACGTGTCAGCTGTCACCAATACGCGCACAGAACCCCCGAGATTCGAGGGCTGGGAGCTGCCCTCGGCCTGCCTCCCTCCAGTTTAGGGTCGAGAGCCTTGCCTAGGGAAGAGTTTTCTTGCGGTCCCCAGGGGCGCCATCGAAACCCCGCATCGCCACAGCCCGCTTGGTCCCGCACGCCCTCCGGACATTGCGTCGTGGCGTGCCCTGTCGTCCACGCGATAAATCCTTCTTATCGCCTTCATAAAATTACGTTCTTAGTAAAAGGTCTGATGCGACACAGAAAAAGTATGAGTTGGACTTGGATGCAACCGCCCGTTACTTTGCAGTGGCTGGCAACGGATGCGCACGGTCATCCGTTGTATGCACCAGGGGAGAAAGCAGGAACGAAAATGAAGAATCGCCCTCCATTCGGGGTCGCGATCGTTCTGGCAAGTTTTTTACTAGTCTCTCCGGGCCTCGCACAAGAGCAGGCGGGTACGAGTCGGCCAAGCAACGATGCGATCATCCACCACATGGAAGAACTGGAAGAGCAGGTGAAGGAACTCCGCGCCGAAGTTACCGCACTAAAAGGCGGTGACAAGCCGGCGACACCGGCCACGTCCGCGCCTGTGCAAAGCAATCTCGTAACCAGCGCGGCCGCGCCGGGCGCGGTGCCGGCCGGTCCGTCCCTGGCCGGATTACTGGGGCCGACTGCGTTGAGCGGCTTCGTGGATGTGTATTACGGGCAGAACTTCAACAATCCCACGTCACAGACGAATGGCCTGCGCTTTTTCGACGGACCCACGAACCAGTTCGGCTTGAACCTGGTGGAACTGGTGGTGGACAAGGCCCCCGACCCCACAAACAGCCGTACTGGTTACCACATTGCGCTTGGATTCGGACAGGCGATGAACGTAGTCAATGGTTCGGAACCACGTGCCGGCCTGGGCTTCGACCAATACCTGAAAGAAGCCTATTTCTCGTACCTAGCACCCATAGGCAAGGGACTGCAGGTGGATGTCGGTAAGTTCGTCACGCCGCACGGCGCCGAGGTTATCGAGACCAAGGACAACTGGAATTACTCCCGCGGCCTGCTGTTCTCCTACGCCATCCCGTACTACCACTTCGGGATGCGGGCAAAGTACGCCTTCAACGACAAGTACTCGCTCACCGGATATTTTGTGAACGGCTGGAACAATGTGGTGGACAACAATACCGGAAAAACCTACGGCATGAGTTTTGGCTGGACCCCAAACAAGAAGTTCGGCGTCACTCAAAACTACATGGCGGGTCCCGAACAGAACAGTATCAACTCGACCTGGCGTCAACTGAGCGACACCGTGGTCACGTACTCTCCCAACAGCAAGCTGTCGTTCATGGTCAACGGCGACTACGGGCGGGGTGACCGGATCGACGAGGGCGAGGGCGTGCTCTCGAAG
>Ga0210402_10000879_pt1 | contig 32336 bp, 28 predicted proteins | sample IncBWC7MmetaG_FD_161055 | JGI IMG/M metagenome (GOLD analysis project Ga0210402, IMG submission 161055) | Forest soil microbial communities from Barre Woods Harvard Forest LTER site, Petersham, Massachusetts, United States - Inc-BW-C-7-M | ecosystem: Environmental > Terrestrial > Soil >...
CGGCCAGGGTGTTGGCAGTGCTGACGGTCCTGCTGTCGATCGTGATGCCATTCGCGGTGATCGAAGCACCGTTGCTGACGAACACGGTTTCATCCGCCAGCAATGTGATCGTCTTCGGGATGTTGATCACGACGGTGCCGTTCACCGCCACATTCGCCGCGCTGATCGTTATGTTGTTGTTCACGCCGGACAGGTTGATGGCTGTGTCCGACACGGTGGCGTTGACGTATGAGGTCGGTGCAAGGTCCACAACAGGCAGGGCGCCGTCGCTAGTGCCGGAGCCTCCGTGGACGATCGTGATCTTGGCCGGATCGAGAAGAATAGAACCGGGTGCACCGTACGGCGCGCGTGCATCGGCATAGGTTGTTCCCACAAGGCCGAGTGTCTGTCCGGACATCTCGACCGTACCGCCATTGCCGCTCTGCGGGCCACCGCGGGCAGTGATCGCACCGTTGTGCTGCGTGGCATTAGCGCTCAGCACCGTCACGTTGCCGCCCCGCCCGTACTGTGTCGCGTCCGCGGATACGGTTGCGCCCTTTTTGATCGTCGTATTCCGTGCCAGCACGGACGGCGAGACCGACGGGCCGCCCTTCGCGCGTGCCAGCGTCGTGCCGATCGCGACGGTTCCGCCCCCGGCGCGACCCGATGCGTCCACCCGTGCGCCCGCGGCGACCATCGCATCGCCGGTGGATGCAACCTGAATCTGCCCACCGGTCGTTCCAGGTGCGTGCCCGTCCGCGGTGAGGGTTCCCGCGACCATCAGCGAGCCGCCGGTCCCGCCGAGCACGATCGTTCCCGTCTTGTCGCCCACGCTCGACGCAGAGATTTTGCCGCCCGCGGTGACAAGGTTCTGGACGACGCCGTCCACCGCCAACGCGGTCAGCAGCACCGTGCCGCCATCGGCCTGGATCGCGCCCGTATTGGTAACGAGCGTGGTCTGCGTCTTGCCATACTTGTCGACGGGCGCCTGCCTGACCTGCCCGGTAACGTCGAACGACAGCAGCCCGTCGCCGTAAAGGTCGAGCGTATGCGTCTCGGCGCCGCCGAGAATGACATGGCCCAGCTTGGCGCTGATCATGCCGGCGTTCTTGACCTGCGGCGCCACCAGGGCGGCGAGGCCCGCCTGCTTCACGGTGATGCGGCCCTCGTTGACGATCTGCGCATCCGGCCGCGCTGGCTGGTCGAACACCATCCGCCCGGCCATGAAGTTCTGATTGGTGATCCCGGCGGCCGACACGACGACGCTTTGCGCGTTGACCTGGGCGCCCTTGGTGAACAGGACGCCGGACTGGTTGACCACTACCACCTGTCCGTTCGCCGTGATCTTGCCGGCGATCTGCGAGGGATCGGCACTGGTGACGCGGTTGAGCGTCACCGCATTGGCTGATGGCTGCTGGAATTGAACCTGCTGTCCGCTGTCGACATCGAAGCTGCGCCAGTCGATGGCGGCGCGCTGCGAACTTTGGTCGATCCGCGTCACCGCATCGGTTCTGCTGATCTGCGCGGCGCCTGCGACGACCTGCCCCCCCTGCGGCCGGGCGGTCGCGGTGGGCTGCGCAGCGGCGGGGAGGGATATGGCGGCGACGCTCGCAAGCAGTATCGCACGAGTTGCCAAACCACTGGTACAGCACCTAACCATGCTTAATCGCTCGTTAGGCGATCCCACGCAGACGAACGTCATGGTTGTTCTCCCGCGCTCAAGACTACGCGAGCAGCACCATCTTACGCGAGCATAACCATGGGAAATGCGCGAACGCGGACGGATCTGAGCGTCAAAACCGCGCGATGACACGCCAATAAACCGCGTCCGACTGTAGCGGCGTGACCCCTGCGCCGGATGGATTGAGAACGAAGCGGGAGACGCCGACCACGTCGAACTCCAAATATCGTGTCAGGGTCAGTCGTATCCCGCCTCCCCCGGACGCGACGCGGCGGTTCGGTTGGAGCGCCGAATTGTTCCACGTCTCGCCCCATGACCCGAATCCGAACAGTTGTGCGCCGATATCGAACGAACGGCCGAGCAGCGAGAACTCCCAGGAGTCGTCCAGCCGCAGTTCGCCATAGGCCGCCAGCGCACTGTCGCCTGTCACTTCGCCGGAATAGTACCCCGGGTTGAGCCGCAGGCCGCCGAGATAGAATTGCTCGACCTGCGGCAGGACATCGTCGCTCCACTGTCCTGCCAGCAGGCCGAACAGTGAGACGCTGGCGCCGGACCATGGCTCGAACAGCGCCTGGGTCCGGCTGATTTCGGCGTTGAGCTTGGTGAAGCCGACCACCTCGCCCGAGGGCGCCGCGACATTGCCGATGCTCGCCGACGCGCCAAGCCCGGGCAGCCCTTTGGAAATGCGTGCGGACACGGCGTTCGTGGCGCTCCGCTCATCGCCGAGCAACGTGTCGTGCAGTGCATACGACGCGCCGAACCGAAGCACGCGAAGCGAGTCCCTGCTGACCGCTATGTTGCCGCTCTGGACATCCACGCGGCTCTCGATCACGTCGAACGAGGCGGTAAGATCGAGTGTCTGCTGGCGTCGTCTGATCACCGGGTAGCTCGCGCCGAGGCCGGCTACGGTCGTTGTGCCATGATAACCGATGTCGCGCAAGGGTGAGGACGGGTTGGTCGGTCCGTAGCCACCGTAGATGCGAACGCGCAGGCCGGATGCGCCGACGTAAAAGTCCGACTCCGCCTGGCCGAAATTCTCCGTATTGCCCGACGTGCGATAGAGCGAGACTTCGGTCTTCTCGCCGAACTCCGTGAAGCTGTTGGCATCCAGCACCATCAGGCCCTCGGCGGGACCGGTCTGCGGAAATGCCGCGTTGTCGGCGACCAGCAGGCCGGAGAATGGGGCGCGGCTGACTTCCGCGATCATCGTCAACGCCCCGGGCTCGTCGGTGGAGGGGCGCAGCACGGTGCGCAGGCTCACACCTGGGATCTCTTCCGCGAGAAGCAGCCAGTGCTCGAGTGTCGCGATATCAATCGGGCGCTGTTCGGTCAGATGGTTCAGGAATTTCAGGATCAGAGTGCCGGCTGGCCCGATGTTGCCATCGAGTTTCACGTCGGCGATGCGGCCTTCGGATACGACGAAGGTGACGGTTTCCTGATCGTCGACGCTGGCGGAGACAGCAGTCAGAACGAAGCCCTTGTCGCGGTATCGGCCGAGGATCGCGAGCCGCGCTGCTTCGATCTTTGGCAGCGACGTCGAACCGACCAGGCCGTTGGTAATCGCGCCGAGATCGTCCGTGGTGAAGGCCGTCGCCCCGCGGATGACGATGCGGCGAATCGTGACCTCGACGTTTGGTACAGCCTCGGGTGTGGCCGGTTGTGGTGTCGTCAGGCCAGGGCTAACCGATGGCGGGACTGACGGGACAATACGGGGGATCGGCGAGCCCTGCGGCACCGGTCCCTGAGCGTGTGCGACGCAGATCAGCAGCCCGGCCGTGACCAGCCCTAACATTCCCCGGGGGAGCCACATTTATTTCGCTTTCAGGCGAGATGACTCTTGTATTGGCGAAACATTAGGGACGCCGGGCGTAGGGCGCAACATGTTTTGCCAGGGCAATTTGATCTGTCGCACCGGCAATCCGCACAGGCGGACCACAAACGAACAATCCACAGGGGCCGCCAACACCTTGCGAGAGGCCTGCAGAACGGTCAAATGCACTCTCAGAGGCCCGGCCAACGGGAAATGCTGTAGAAAGGTGCTGCCAATGCGGCTGCTCACCCATCTGCTCAATCGGTTCATCCGCAATGGCATGCTGCGGCTGATCGCCGCTGACGGAACTCTGCACGTGTTCGGCGGCCACGCCCCGGGCCCGACCGTTACCATCCGTTTGCACGATCCAAGGCTCTACACCAAGCTGTTCCTCAACCCAGAGCTTCACGCCGGCGAAGCCTATATGAACGGCACCCTTACCTTTGAAGACGGCTCGGATGTGGGATGCTTCATGGAGCTGTTTGCCGCCAACCGTGGCGGGCTCGCGGCACATCCCGGTCAGACACTGTTGCGGCGCCTGTGGCGCGCAGCCAGGCGCTGGCACCAGGCCAATCCCGAATCGACCGCGGCCGCCAACGCCCGGCATCACTACGATCTCTCTACTGAGCTCTATCGCCTGTTCCTCGACGACCGCCTGAACTATTCGTGCGCGGTGTTCGAACATCCGGAGACCGACTCGCTGGAGCAGGCGCAGCAGCGGAAACTGGAGCGCGCGACAGCCAAGTTGCGTCTGCGTCAGGGCATGACAGTGGCCGAGATCGGCTCGGGCTGGGGTGCCTTCGCCATCCACATTGCCGCTGTCACCGGGGCACGGGTGACCGCCATAAACGTCTCGCCAGAGCAGCTCCGCGTTGCACGCGAGAATGCCGCTGCCGCCGGCGTCGACGGCCTGGTTGAATTCCGCCAACTTGACTACCGGGCGCTCGAAGGCCGCTTCGACCGGGTGGTTTCCGTTGGCATGATGGAGCATGTCGGCATCGGCCAGTTCGACGCCTATTTCGGCAAGATCCGCAGCCTGCTCAACGCCGACGGTTTTGCCTTTGTGCATTGCATCGGGCGCATGCGTCCACCCGGCAGTACCGGCCCGTTTATCCGGAAATACATCTTCCCCGGCGCTTATGTGCCGTCATTGTCCGAGGTGTTTTCCTCCACAGAACGAACCGGCCTATGGGTCGCCGACATGGAAGTACTGCGGCTGCACTACCATTACACGCTGCAGCACTGGCGCCGGCGGTTCGCCGCCAACCGTGCCCGTGCGGCCGAGCTCTACGACGAGCGCTTCTGCCGAATGTGGGAATACTATCTTGCCGCCGTCGACGTCGGCTTCTTGAACGGCAGCAATATGGTGTTTCAGCTGTTGCTATCGGCCAAGATCGACGCAGTGCCGATCCTGCGCGACTACGTCGTCGATGATCTCCGCGCAGCTTCGCTCAGTCGAGACGGAGTAGGCACGTGAAGCCGGTTTTGCTTGCTGCCCTGTCGGTGCTGCTGCTTGGTGGGAGCAAACATGCTCTCGCATCGCTGCTATGGGACTGGAGCTGCACCGGACGCGGGGTGAATGCCTCCGGCAATCTTACGACTGACGACATGCCGGACGATCACGGCTTCTATAGAATTGTCGGCATTGCAGGGACCGTGAACGGAGGAACCACAACACGGCTTCAGGCAACCGGCACAGCTGTTCCCGGGAATTCAGGGTTTCCCGTCGACAACCTCGTTGCCTTGTCTGGGCCGCAACTCACGTCGCACGGGTTTGGATTTGCGGTTTCCAACGGCGAGTACCACAATCCATTTTTCGACAAGGACTACCTCGACTACATTTCGATCCCGCCGTATGTCGATGGTGCGGGGGCGGAGCCGGCGGTCCACTTCACGGCCGCCCTTGTGCCAGGCCGGGTGCGCTGATGCCGGTCTCGATTGGGCTCAGGGCCCGGGATGAAATAAGTGTGTCGGTTGACAGTGACATTGCACCTCGCTCTCGTCATCCCTGTATTCTACGCTTCATCGGCAGCGGAGGAATCAATGGCGGAGCCATCACGCAGCTTCAAGTTCGCCGCGATCGGTCTTGATCATCGTCATATTTACGAAATGGCCGGGCGCCTAATGGAGCGTGGCTGCGAATGCGTCGGCTATTGGACCGACGGTGAGCCACAGCCGCTGGCCGGATTCGTCAGCCGCTATCCGCACGTGCCGCGGGCCGACGACAAGCGTCGCCTGCTCGAAGACCCAGCAGTGAAATTGGTACTCACCGCTGCGATCAACAGCGACCGCGCGGCCATCGCGGTTGAAGCGATGTGCCATGGCAAAGACGTGATGACCGACAAGCCCGGCTGCACCACGGTTGAACAGCTCGCGGAGCTGCGCCGCGTTGTGGCGGAGACCGGCCGCATATGGTCGGTCAACTACTCCGAACGATTCGAGGTCCCCGCGGTGACGCGCGCGATCGAGTTGATCGCGGTCGGAGCAATCGGGCGCGTTGTGCAGACGGTCGGGCTGGGACCACATCGGCTGAACCGCCATTTGCGACCGGATTGGTTTTTTCAACGCGAACGATATGGCGGCGTGCTGTGCGACATTGCCAGCCACCAGGTGGAGCAGTTCCTGACTTTCACGGGCTCGACCGATGCGGAGGTGGTTTGCGCCTCTGTCGGCAACTTCGCAAATCCGTCCGATCCGGAACTGGAGGATTTCGGCGAGATGCTGCTGCGTGGCGACCGCGCGCAGGGCTATGTGCGCGTCGACTGGTACACCCCGGACGGGTTGCCAACCTGGGGCGACGGCCGCCTGACCGTCCTTGGCACCGAAGGGTATATCGAGCTTCGCAAATATGTGGACATCGCCGGCCGGCCCGGCACGGATCATCTGTTCCTGGTGGATCGTAAGGACACGCGTCACATCGATTGCCGCGACGCCGGCCTGCCTTATGCAGCCAACCTGATCGCGGACGTGCTCGACCGCGGCGAGACTGCCATGACGCAGGACCACTGCTTCAAGGTAATGGAGCTCGCGTTGCAGGCCGAGGTGATGGCGACGCGACTCGGCAACCTGCCATGAGCCGGCAGTTCCGCGTGGCGGTGATCGGTGCCGGGATCGGGGCGGCACACGTCGAGGCGTATCGCGACAATGCCGCTTTGTATCGCGTCGCGGTGGTCTGTGATCTGAACTCTGCGCGCGCGGCGCAGGTCGCCGCCACAGTGGATGCCGTGGTGTCTACCTCCTACGAGGCCGTGCTGGCGCGTGACGATATCGACATCATCGATATCTGTCTGCCCCATCACTTCACCTCTGGGCAGTCGAACAGGCACTGCAATCCGGCAGGCACGTGATCTGCGAAAAGCCATTGGTCGGTTCGTTGCGCGATGTCGAGCACATCGGGCGTTTGGCGGCGAGCGCGGCCCGTGCCGTCGTACCCGTCTACCAGTATCGCTACGGAAACGGGTTGGCGCGGCTACGCCGGCTGCTCGACGCCGGTGTGGCCGGCAAGCCGCTGGTCGCCAGTATCGAAACGCATTGGAATCGCGGGGCGAACTACTACGCTGTGGCATGGCGCGGCCGTAAGGCAACCGAACTGGGTGGGGCGATCGTCGGACATGCGATCCACGTGCACGATCTGCTGACCTTCACGCTCGGGCCAGTGCGGCGCGTGTCAGCCAAGGTTGCGACGCGGGTCAACCCGGTTGAGACCGAGGACTGCGCGGCCATCTGCTTCGAGATGGTGACCGGCGCGCCGGTCACGTCATCCATCACTCTGGGTGCGGCAGAGGAACTGACACGGCTGCGCTTCTGCTTCTCTGGCCTGACGGCGGAAAGCCCTGGAGTGCCACCCTACAGCCCAGCCGAAGGGGACTGGCGCTTCACGCCGCGCGGCGTGACGCAACAGGCGCACATCGATGAAGCGCTGCGAGGGTTTGTCCCGATGCGCGAAAGCTTCGCCGGCCTGTTCGAGGCGCTGCATCCTGCGCTGGAGGGGACCGCGCCTTGGCCACTGACCTTGCAGGACGCCTATCGTTCGCTGGAGTTGATTTCCGCGATCTACTTCAGTTCGGCCACCAATACGGTGGTCGAACTGCCAGTGCCGTCTGACCATCCGGTGCGCGATGGCTGGGGACCATGGCTGGCGTGACGGTCGCGAATGAATTCGAACTGCCATGCGGCGGCCGGATTCGTCAGGCGCTGCCAAGACGGCAGCCGCCGGCTTTGACGTGCCAGGCCGGTACTTTTTTGCTGACTCACCCGGGTAACACAGTCACAATTCTCGGACCATGAAGCACATCGCGGTCCTTACGAGTGGTGGTGATGCCCCCGGCATGAATGCGGCCATACGCGCCGTCACGCGCAGCGCACTCGATCAAGGCATGATGGTCGACGGCGTGCCCCAGGGTTGGCAGGGGCTGGTCGATGGTCAGTTCCGACAGCTCAGTGCACGCGACGTGGGCGGCATCATTCAGGTCGGCGGCACGTTCCTTGGCAGCGCCCGGTCCGCGGAATTCCGCGAGGAGAGCGGCCGGTCCAAGGCGCTTCGCAATCTCGCCCAGCGCGGCGTCGATGGTGTGGTGGTGATCGGCGGCAACGGATCCCAGACGGGCTCCTATATGCTCAGCCAGCTTGGAATTCACGTGGTCGGCGTCGCATCCACCATCGACAATGACCTGCTCGGGACGGATATATCCATCGGCTGCGACACCGCCATCAACGTCACGCTTGAGGCGATCGACCACTTGCGCACGACGGGTTCCTCGCACAATCGCGCTTTTTTGGTCGAGACCATGGGGAGGGACTGCGGCTATCTGGCAATGATGGCGGGTCTCGCGGGCGGCGCGGAAGTCATCTCAACGCCCGAGTTTGAGGTCTTGGCAAGCGAGATCGCGCAGCGGCTGCGCGCCGCATATGAGCGCGGCAAGACCCATGCGATCGTGGTGATTGCCGAAGGCGTCAAGGAAAATGCCGCGAAAATCCTGGCCTATTTCGACGCGGATAAGCAGAGGACAGGTTTTGAACTGCGTGCCACCACGCTTGGGCACGTCGTGCGCGGCGCTCCGCCCAGCGCCTTCGATCGCCTGTTGGCTGCAAGGTTGGGGGTCGGTGCGGTCAAGGCCCTGAGCGATGGTGAAACCGGCGTATTGGTCGGCTGGCAGAAAAACGAGGTCACGCGAACGCCGCTCGCGGACATCGTCGGACGCACCAAACCGGTCGACACGGAACTGGTCGAGCTTGCGCGCATCCTGGCAAAGTGATCGCTTCTACTGGTCCGCCATACGTGCCTGAGCGCCCGCGAACAACCCGGTGGGATACGGGCCATTTTGGCCGGGCGTCACGCGTGAAGGGGAATCGTCGTGAAGCTTCCCAAATTCGAATATGCGAACCCGACAACTTTGCAAGAGGCAGTGGCACTGCTTGCGGCCGGAAGCGGCAACGCAATGCTGCTGGCCGGCGGCCAGAGCCTGGTGCCAATTTTGGCATTTCGCCTGGCCACTCCGAGCATGCTGGTCGATATCGGGCGCATAGCAGGCCTCGACACGATTGAAATCGACGATGCTGGCATCCACCTTGGCGCACGAGTGCGTTGGTGCGACATCGAAGCGGATACCAATCTTGCGACTGCGCATCCGCTGCTTGCCGCTGCCATCGCTCATGTTGCGCATTACTCGATCCGCAAACGCGGCACCGTCGGCGGCAGCCTGGCGCATGCCGATCCGGCCGCCGAAATGCCCGGCATAGCCGTCGCCTGCGATGCCGAAATCACGATTATCGGTCCGGCTGGTAGCCGATTGGTCCCAGCAGGGAATTTCTTTCTGGGCCCGCTCACCACGGTGTTGGCACCCGACGAGCTTATAACGGAAATTCGCTTTCCGCCGTGGCCCACCGCGCGTCGTTGGGGCTTTCAGGAGTTCGCCCGGCGTCGCGGCGACTTCGCCCTTGCCGGCGTCGCGGCCTTCTACGACCTCGACAGCTTGGGCCATGCTGTGAACACCCACATCGGCGTAATTGGTGTCAATGATCGCCCCTTGCGTCTGACCACGGCTGAGGCAGTACTTGACGGTCGTGCAGTCGATGTGGACACGATAACGGCGACCGCCGAGATGGCGGCGCAGGCTGTCGATCCACCCAATGACATTCATGGCACCAGCCGCTATCGCCGCGCCTTGCTCGGCACCCTGGTCGAACGCGCTCTAACCGACGCCGTTAACAGAACCTGAGGTATCCATGATGAACGTCGCGTTCGATGTGAACGGCCGGCAGGTCGATGTGCAGGTCGAGCCACGCATCACGCTGGCGGATTGCCTCCGTCATGATCTGCGTCTTACCGGGACGCATGTCGGTTGTGAGCACGGCGTCTGCGGCGCCTGCACCGTCATGGTTGACGGCGCCGCTGTACGATCCTGCCTGATCCTTGCGGTTCAGATGCAGGATGCGAAGATCATTACCGTCGAGGGCATCTCCGGCGACGACGCTCTGACACCCTTGCAGGCTGCTTTTCGCAAACACTTCACGGTGCAATGTGGCTTCTGCACGCCTGGCTTCCTGATGACAGCCCATGCACTTCTCACCGATGAGCCCGACGCGTCCGAAGAGCGCATCCGCGACGTGCTGTCCGGGAATCTCTGCCGCTGCACCGGATATATCCCCATCATCCAGGCAGTATTGGATGCGCGGGCTGCCTACCAGAACCAGGCGCGGAGCGCGGCGACATGACCGCGCTCAATTCCTATGTCGGCCAAGCTGTGGAGCGCATCGAGGATCTTCGCCTGCTGCGCGGCCGTGGTCAGTTCGTTGATGACCTTCATCTCGATGGCATGCTCCACGCCGCGATACTGCGCAGCGCCATCCCGCACGGCCGCATCCTGGTCCTGGACACAACGGCCGCCTTGGCGCTACCGGGCGTCGTCGCTGTCATCACCGCCGCCGACGTCGGCAGTCCGATACCCACTATCCCGCTGCGCCTCGCGCCACAAATCGACCTCGTTCCCTACGAACAGCCGGTGATTGCAACCGGGAAGGTGCGTTATGTCGGCGAACCCATCGCTGTCGTGGTCGCCGAGTCTGCCGCGATTGCCGAGGACGCACTGGACTTGATCGTTGTCGAGATCGGGTCCCTACCGCCCTGCGTCGACACCGGAACCGCAATAACCAACCAATCTCTGCTGTTCGAGGAAACGGGTACCAATCTCGCCTTGACCTATACGGCCGTCCTCGGCGACGCCGCAGGCGCTTTCGCCGCCGCGACGACAGACGAGTTCTATGTCCGCTGCGAGCGCCTCGATACCCAGCGCCATACCGCGACCACAATGGAAACACGCGGCCTCATTGGCCAGTGGGACAGCAAGAAGCAGCACCTGACCGTCTACGGTGCCGCAAAGGTTCCGTTCGCGTCGCGCGCTATGCTGGCTCGGCAGATCGGTTTGCCCGAGTCTTCCATCGACCTGATCGCAGGCGATGTCGGCGGTGGCTTCGGCATGCGCGGCGAGTTCTACCCGGAGGACTTTTTGATCCCCTTTGCCGCCCGTCACGTCAATCGTCCGGTAAAATGGATCGAGGACCGCCGGGAGCATTTGCTGACCTGCAACCATGCGCGCGAATTCGACTGCGAGATCGAGCTGCTTTGCCGACGCGACGGCACCATTTTGGCCGTGCGAGGCAACGTCAACGGCAATATCGGCGCCTACATCCGCTCCAACGCGACCATCGCTCCGCGCAATCTCGCACAGTGCTTCTCCGGCCCCTATCGGATTCCGAACATCAATATCGAATCGACCATGGTCGTCACGAATAAGACCCCCACCGGGACGTATCGCGGTCCCGGTCGCTTCGAGGCGGATTTTTTCCGCGAACGCATGTTCGACATCGTCGCTGATGACCTTGGGATCGATCCGGTGGCATTCCGTCGACGCAATCTTCTCACGAAGGACGAAATCCCGGCCAAATTGGCCACCCTCACACCGGTCCTGAGTGAAGACCACCTCGACAGCGGCGATTATCTCGAGACACTTGACCGCTGTCTCGGGGAATTTGGCTGGGCGGAGAAAACCAAACTCAAGGGCAGGCTGATCGGCGGCCGTTATCACGGTGTCGGCGTCGGCTGTTTCGTCGAAGGCGGCGCCGTGGGGCCGCGCGAGAACGCCCGCATGGTCGTCGAAGGCGACGGGTCAGTCTCCGTCTATGTCGGTTCCACCATGGTCGGCCAGGGCCTGGAAACCATCTGCGTGCAAATCGCCGCTGATGCGCTCGAATTGCCCATGGAACAGATCAGGATATTCCATGGGTCAACGACGTATCTGCACGAAGGCTTCGGCTCCTTTGGTTCGCGTTCTACCGTCATGGGCGGCTCCGCCATCATCGCTGCCGCGGAGAATCTAAAACACAACATCCGCACTGCCGCCGCCTTGCGCCTCAATTGCGCGGCGGAAGACATCATCCTGGAAGCAGGGCTGGCCACATCGCCTGACGGTAACGTTGTTCGCTGGACCGAGCTTCCACCGGAAAATCTGCAATCCGCCGGCACGTATTCGAGCAATCAACGTACCTATGCCTATGGCACGCACGCTGCACACGTCGCCGTCGATGCGAAAACAGGCCACGTCGAGGTGGTCGATTACGTGGCGGTTGGAGACGTGGGCCGCGTCATCAATCCGAAGACACTGCACGGGCAGGTCGTCGGCGCCATTGTGCAGGGCCTTGGCAGCACCTTTCTCGAACATCTTGTCTACGACACGGAGGGTCAGCTTCTCACCGGATCGCTGGCCGACTATCTGCTGCCGACCGCAACCGACTACCCGAACATCCGCGTCTATGATCAGGAGAATTACCCCTCACCCAACAACCCGCTGGGCGCGAAAGGCGCGGGCGAGGGTGGTCTCATCCCCGTCGGTGGCGTTATTGCCAACGCGATTGCCTCAGCGCTCGGCGTGCAGCCGAAGTCACTGCCGATGTCGCCTTCGCGCGTGTGGGAGCTCATCAATTTCTAGTAGCCGTGCACAGTGATTCCGGCCGATTGAGCATGTTCAGGCCGTGACCAGGAGAGGCTGCGATCGGGTACGGTCTCGGCCCGCATTGCGAGCCTTGTGACGCCTCGGGATAAGAAAAATTCTTAGCGCAGATGAAGGCAGATGCACGCAAAGCACGCAGATGGTTCAGTGTGGTTCACAGACCACGGACCACGCGTTTTATCACCCGACGTAGCTTGCGCGAGGCCAGCGGCGCGCACTTCAATTGCCACTACATTCTCATAGACCTTTTGCAGGAGCCCCGTCCCAAGCGTATTGAGTACAGTAAACGCGCAGCCAATCACATATCTCGACAGATCGTTCAGCCTGACGCCATCTGCGTGTTCTGCGTGAATCTTCTTGTATCTGCGTTTAAAACCTTGCTTTGCATGCCGCCAACGAAAGGCTGCGGAGGTGTTGACCAGCGCACCCGCCACCGAAACCTTCAGTTCGCGTGATGCCCGCGATAGTAGGAATTGCGCAGCACCCGCCCGGGCAGCGCGCCGCGGTGCTTGCCGTCTTCCATTAGCACGTGGCCGTTGACGACAGTCATGTGAATGCCCTGCGCCGGCTCCTTGATCCGCATCGCGCCAGTGGGAAAATCGTGCACGACCTCGTGCGGCAGCGGCCGGACCGTGTCGGGATCGAAGATCACGATATCCGCCGCCATGCCCGGCTGCAGCAAACCGCGGTCATGCAGTCCGAAGATCGACGCCGATTCGAATGTCAGCCGGCGCACCGCGGTCTCCAGCGACATGATCTTCCGCTCGCGCACCCATTCGGCAAGCAGACGCGTGCTGAACCCGAAGCCACTTTGGAACTGCACGTGCGCGCCGCCGTCCGACAGTCCAATCACCGCGTTCGGATAATTCAGAATCTTCGCAACCGCCTCGTCATCGACGTTGTTCTCGCCGTGCAGGAATGCGGTGTCGAGATTCTCCTCGACGACGAGATCGAGGAATGCATCGATGATGCCCTTGCCCTGTTCCTTGGCGATCTGACCGACGGTCTTGCCCTCGAGCCCCTTGTTCTTCGGCAGCACCGCGTGCTGCACGGTCATGTAGTCCCACCAGGTGCGGCAAATCCCCGGAGGCATCGTGTCAACCTTGAACTCCACCGCCTCGGCGTCGAGCTTCCTGCGTACCTCCGGATCGCTGTAGGCGCGCAGCTTCTCCTCGTCCGTGGCGAGCAGGATCGGGTGCCAGGTCGGCAGCCCGCGGAAGGTCTGGGTGTTGCGCATCGTGAAGAAGTCGGTGATGCGATTGGGCGTGCAGGTCGGATAGGCGCGGATCCCCTTGGCGACCGTCGCGTCGACGTGGTCCATCTGCTCCTTCCACTCGTTCGGACGGCGCATGGATTGATTGAGATTGTTGTAAACGAGCGGGCGTCCCGTGGCCTCGGACAGCCGGCTCATCAAGCTGTTCTTCATCTCGGCGCCGTTGCCGCCGCCGCACTGGATGATGCCGGAGCCGAGTTCGCGCAGCACGTCGCACAGTGCGAACATTTCCTTCTCGTCGGCCCACAGTGCCGGAAGGTGCACGCCCTGCGGATCGTAGTGGCCCTGATTGCGTGAGACCGACAGGCCGAGCGCGCCGGCACGCATGCCGTCGCGCACGATGTCCTGCATCGCCGTGATCTCGTCATCCGTCGCGGTGCGCTTCTGACATTCATCGCCCATCACGTAATAGCGGATCGCGGTATGACCGATCAGGTTGCCGACGTTCACGCCGAGATTTCGGTCGAGCAGTTCGATGTATTGCGGCACCGTCTCCCAGCCGAATTCGACGGTGCGCAGCACCTCCATCGGGATCGCTTCGACATACGACAGGAACTCGGCCAGCCGTTCCGATTTGCCCGGCCGGACCGGCGCCAGCGAGAGCGAGCAATTGCCGAATATCACCGTGGTGGCACCGTGATCGCATGAATACGAGCACAGCGGATCCCAGGTCACCTGCGCGTCGTAGTGGCAATGATTGTCGATGAAGCCGGGTGCGACGACGGCGCCGTGCGCATCGACGGTGCGCGCCGCCGCCCCGCTGAGCTTGCCGATTTCGACGATCCTGCCGTCCTTCACCGCGACATCGCCGCGGTATGCCGGCATCCCAGAGCCATCGACGATGCGGCCATCGCGGATCAACAGATCGTACGTCATCGGCTGTATCTCCTTCCCTTGTGCACGGAACTCCAAACGTCGTGCTTGGCGCCAAGTGTAGCGCACGAGGGCGGAGGCGCATACCCTGGGGCCGACACGCACCAGGAGGCAGACCATGCGCATTGGCCTGTTCTATCAGATCCAGGTTCCGAAACCCTGGACCGCGACCAGTGAGTCCGAACGTATCCACGAGGCGCTGGAGCAGATTCCATATGCCGAGCAACAGGGCTTCGATAGCGTGTGGTTCTCGGAGCATCACTTCCGCCCGGTCTGGTCGCATAACAGCGCGCCCGATCTGACGCTAGCAGCGGTCAGCCAGCGCACCAGCCGCATCCGGCTTGGCATCGGCGTTGTGCTGGCGCCGATCCATCACCCGCTGCATGTTGCGGCACGCATGGCGACGCTCGACATCCTGAGCCGTGGACGCGTCGATGTGGGACTCGGGCGCACCGGCTATCCGTACCAGCTCACGCCGTACGGTTCGGACCTGAAAGACACGCGCGGCATGTGGCTGGAGTTCGCCGACGTGCTGCCGCGCATCTGGACGCAGGAGGAGATCGAATATCAGGGGACGTACTACAAGATCCCGCGGCGCGAGGTGCTGCCGAAACCGGTGCAGCGTCCGTATCCTCCGCTGTGGTCGGCCTGCGGCAGCGATGAGACGGCGCGGCTTACGGGCAGTCTCGGCATGGGCGGACTGTTCGGCAGCGAAGGCGGGCCGCAGCGCGTCGAACAGCTCATGGCGATCTATCGCGACGCGTTGCAGACCGCGCCGGCCGACAGCGCCGGGACGCGCCGCGCGGCACTGATGACGGCGGGCTACTGCCACGAGAATCCACGGGTTGTCGCCGAACGCGGCACGGAACTTGTCAGCTGGTACATTGAGCAACAGCGCGAACGCGCGCGTCTGGTCTGGCGCGACTACGATCCTTCCACCGTACCGCCCGATTATCAGGGCTATTACGCGCGCGATCAACGCCTCGCCGCGGGTCCACATCCCGGAGAGCCGACGCCCGAGCAGGTGCGCGAGCAGGGCACCTCATTCTGCGTCGGCACACCGGCAGAATGCATCCGGTCCCTGGAGCTTTACGAATCGCTGGGGATCGAGGAGGTGATCCTGCTGTGCGCCATTGGGCCGGCGCGGCATGACGAGGTGGTGCACACGATGCGTCTGTTCGGCGAGCAGATCATCCCGCACTTCCGGACGAAAGGGCGGCATGCGGGGCGTGCCGGTGAATACCGACCAACAAGATAGAAACAGACTTTGATTCTTGCAAAGTAAACCTGTTACGCTGACAGCACCTCGACGCCACATCGCTCCGCCGCTCTGACCAACGCATTATCACAGGTCGCAATTGGCCCGCCGAGCCGCACCGCCAGTTCGAGATAGGCCGCATCGTACAGGGTCAGATCGTACTGCCGCGCCAGATCCAGACTTGTGCTCCAGGCATGACTGTCAGTTTCTGGATCTGACCTGATGGCGAGACGGCCAAGGCGATGGAGCGCCCAGTCCACATACTCGTCATCACAGCGCCCCCGGCGCGCGGAGGCGCGGAGCACGTTGGCAATCTCGAGCCGCCAAAGTGACGGGACGGTTGCTCCCTCGGTGACAACACGGCGCAAAATGGATTGCGCGGCTTGCGTCCGCTCGCTCCTGAACAACCACGCAATCGCCATGGAGGCATCGATGACAAGGCTCACCCGCGGCGGCCTTCCTCCAGAAGCTCGCGGATCGTGATGTCCCCTAGAGTATACCGCTTGCTTTCGGCCATGATTTCCGCCGCCGCCGCTTCAGCATCGCTCCGCACCCGCGCGCGCGCCTCCGGCCGCCGGATCACCAGATCGCCGTCCTGAACCTCGATCTCGACACGTTCGCCGTCATTCAGCCCTGTTGCCTTGACCACGCTGAGCGGAATGCGGATGGCGAGGTTCTTCCCCCAGCGTCCGACGATTGCCTGTGACATTGGCGGGAACTCCGGATGATGGGATATCCTGGCATATCCCGGACGTCGCCGCAACCGGACGCCGACATGGCTGCAACCACAACTTGCACCTTTACAAGCCAGCATTTTCGGCAATGGATGCGCCCCGCCGGCACCGATGAGGAATCCACAGCGCATGAGCACAACCGTCACCAAGCCCCGCGGGCGTCACTTCTTCGCCAATCCGGGGCCGACCAACATTCCGGACAGCGTTCTGCGCGCCATCGACCGGCCGTCGATCGACTTCCACGATCCCGACTTCCGCGAGGTTTACGACGCCTGCTTCGAGGGCGTGAAGCGCATCCTGCGAACGCAGCACCGGTTGTTCATGTACACGGGGTCGGGCCACGCCGCGTGGGAGGCCTCGCTCACCAACCTGCTGTCGCCGGGCGATACGATCCTGCTCCTGGAATCCGGCTATTTCTCCGACGAATGGGCGAAGATGGCGCGCGCGCTGAAGGTCGAGGTGCGCCCGGTCGCCGCCGATTGGCGCCACGGCGTGGACATCGCCAACGTGAAGGCGGCGCTGGCTGAGGACACCGCGCACGCGATCAAGGCGGTGTGCGTGGTGCACAACGAGACCGCCACCGGCCTGTTCATCCCGATCCCCGAAGTGCGCGCCGCGATCGATGCCGTGAAGCATCCGGCGCTGCTGCTCGTGGACACGATCTCCTCGCTCGGTTCGCTCGACTTCCGCATGGACGAGTGGAAGATCGACGGCGTGGTCGGCGGCGGACAGAAGGGTCTGATGCTCCCCACCGGGATGAGCTTCACCGCCGTCTCGCCGAAGGCCCTGGAAGTGCACAAGAACGCGAAACTCGCGCGCTTCTATTTTGACTGGACGCTGATGCTCGCGCGCAATCCGCAGAGCTTCATCGGCACCATCCCGGTGAACTTCTTCTACGGTCTGAAGGAATCCATCCGGCTGCTGGAGGAGGAGGTCCTGCCGAACGTCATTGCGCGCCACCACCGCCTGGGCGAGGCAGTGCGCCGCGCGGTGAAGGTCTGGGCCGGCAACAATGGGCCGCAGCTGTTCTGCACCAATCCCGGCCGCTTCTCGGACTCAGTGACCGCGGTGCAGATGCCCGAGGGCCATGACGCGGAAGCCCTGCGGCGGACGGCACGCCAGAGGTTCAACGTCTCGCTCGGCGGCGGGCTCGGCAAGCTGAACGGGCGCGTGTTCCGCATCGGCCACCTCGGCGATCTGAACGAGCCAATGGTGCTTGGCGCATTGTCGGCGGTGGAGATGAGTCTGCGCATCAACAACGTGCCGCACGGCAGAGGCGGCGTCGACGCGGCGATGGATTATCTCACCGGCTGAATTGGTTGACTGAGGCGTAATTTGGTTGCGCAACGGCCGAGTGGAACAGGAGCATGGACGACAGCGAGATTGCGCGGACCACGGCGTGGCTGATCGAGAGTGGCCTTCGTGGAATGACGGAAAGCGAACTGCTGCAGCAGTTCTGCGAACGCTCGGTTCGAGCCGGACTGAATCTTTCGCGTGCGACTGCCGCCATCGATACGCTCCACCCGATATACGAGGGCCGTGCCTTCCGTTGGCGCAATGATGGCGTCGAAGAGAGCAGTCTGTTCGAATACGGCCGCACCAACGAGGGTGAGGCCGCGGCGAATTGGCAGCAGACGCCATACTATCATCTGGTGATCACTGGCAGCGACGAACTGCGCCGGAGAATCGGATTTGGTGAGCCCGCGGACTTCCCCCTGCTCGACCAAATGAAAGCGGAGGGTCACACCGATTACGTCGCTCTCGTCCACCGTTTTTCGGGCGACGGCGCGATCGGCGAGATGGATTGCCTCTATTCAAGCTGGGCCACGCGGCATCGGGACGGGTTTCACGATCGCGAGATTGAGGCTCTGCGGCGGCTCGTGCCGGCCGTGGCGCTGGCGATCAAGTGCGCCTCGCTCGCGCGGATCGCCGGCACATTGGTCGAAGTGTACCTGGGCCGCGGCGCGGGGCAGCGCGTTCTGAGCGGGCGAATCCTGCGCGGGGCAGCCGAGCGCATCAATGCAGTGCTGTGGTTTTCGGATTTGAAAGGCTTCACGACGATCGCCGACAGCGTTGCTCCCGAACAGCTCATTCCCCTGCTCAACGACTACGCCGATGTCGTCATCTCGGCCGTGCATGACGGCGGAGGGGATGTTCTCAAGCTGATCGGCGACGGCGTGCTCGCAATCTTCGAGGCCGATGATCCGGTCCAGGCCTGCCGCTCCGCCCTGCGTGCCGAGGCGCGACTGCGATGCGGGATGCGAACGTTGAACGAGCGCCGAGCCGCCGCAAGCGATGCGGTGACATCGGTGTATCTCGCGCTGCACATCGGCGAAGTGTTTTTCGGCAACATCGGCAGCGACCAGCGTCTCGACTTTACTGTTATTGGGCCGGCGGTGAACGAGGTCAGCCGGATCGCCGCAATGTGCCGTTCAGCCGAACGCAGCATGCTGGTTTCGTCCGCATTTGCGGCGGCGTTGCCGGCGCCGGAGCGCGACCGGCTCGTTTCGGTCGGGCGCTATGCGTTGCGGGGAGTGGGCCGCGCGCAGGAGCTGTTCACGCTGGACCCAGCAGTGCTGCAGCCGCGCTCCGGCTGATCGACGCAAGGGTCCGCTTTGGACAGACAACCTACGAAGAGCGGCTCCCTCTCCCGCCTGCTTGTTCTTGGCGTCGCGACTGTTGACGCATGCCGCTGCTCGTACACCGTCATGGCTGGGCCAAACCATCTCCTCCCCCACTGGTGCCACGACTAATGGCCGGGACTGATCCCCAGACCAGGTCCCATAGGCCCGAAATAGCCGCTGGTGCTTTGGAAGAGCCTTCCCGTCGATCGCGACAACACCTTGCTCAGTTTTGGAAAACACTGCCACGAACCGCTGGCCGGGCAATTCAACGTCGGCGAACACGCTCTCTGTTGGATCCACGCCGAGCGCCTAGTACCGCTGCACAGTGATTTTGACCGGTTGATCGGCGCGGGCCATGGGTGCCCGGATTGGTCGGCTCGGCCCGTTCAAAGAGTCAAAATCACTGTGCAGGGGTACTAGTGCACAAACTGGAGACCTTCACTGACCAGCAGCGTGTCGCGCAGCAGCATGTCCGCAGGCTGATCTCGTGGTTCTATGCCGACCTGAAGGCCTACCGGCTCGCGCCGACGCGGCGGCGTCGCAGTGAAATGCGGGCGCGCTTCGATCGCATCTTCCAACGCCGTACAGGCTTCGTCACCCTTGATCGCCTGCTGCAACGGTTACACCTAACAAAGACGAACTGCTGATGGTGCTCGATCACCCGGAAATTCCGCTGCACAGTTGGGCTGCGAAGCAGACCAACGGCTCGGAAAACGACATCCGCTGCCAGGTGACCAAACGCCACATCAGCGGCGGAACCCACAGCGACATCGGTCGCGACTGCCGCGACGCATTCCTCGGGTTCGCCAAGACATGCAGGAAGCTCGGCATCGCGTTTTGGGACTATCTCGGCACCAGGCTCGGTGGCTGCGGCGGTCCTTCCGTCCCGCAGCTTCCAGACCCCATCCGCTGCCGCAGCCAACCCGCCTGAGGCCACTGGCAACCCGGGGTTATGCCCCGAGTACCTTGCCACTCAGGAATCTCGGTCTAGTCGGGGCCGTAAATTCTTGACGAACCAGTACTTGGTCTCCATCCCGCCCAACTACGCTCCCCCGCCTCGCCGCACGACGAAATCAAGCGTCGCCTCGGCCGCGCGGCCCGCATTGGTCGCGGCCACGTGGTACGAATCCCCCGGCAGAACCAATAACTCCGAATCGGGAATCTGCTGCTGCCAGGCCCGAGTTTCCTCAACCGTGCCGAGCCCGCTCTGCTCAGTGGTGATCACCAGGGTCGGGCAAGCGACCTTTGGTAGGTCGGCCCGGATGTCGGCGCAGGCAATCGTGCCCATGAAGCCAAGCTGGGTAGACACCGCGGTGCGGCCCATGAACCGCGTCCACCAGTCGAACCCCTCGGGTGGAAAGGCGCTGCCGAGCCGGCCGGCCATGTTCTGCCGCGCCCAATATTCGACGCCATGTGTCTCGAAATCGCGAACCAACTCCGGCACGCGCTCGGCGGCGCCCGCGCGCAACGGCGGCGGCGTGCCGACGACGGTCAGCGTGATGAGCCGGTCCGCCCGGCGTGCGGCAAAGGCGCGAGCGATCGTGCCGCCGATCTTCGCGCCGACGAGGTGGAAGCGCGCGACGCCGAGATGGTCCATCAATAGACAGAAATCCTCGACCAGCCGATCGAGGGTCCAGGGATAGTCGCGCGGCATCGCGCTCGATTCGCCGAAGCCGCGCATATCGGGCCGCACCACGCGGAAATGGCGCGCCAGTTTCGGAACCCAGGCATACCAGGCAAGCCCGCTCTCGGCATTGCCGTGCAGCATCAGGATCGTCTGGGGCGTGCGCCAGGGATCGGTGAAATCATCGACCCGATAGTGCATGTCGAGATCGGCGGTGGGGTGGAAACCAGGCATCGGCGTTTCTCCCTGAAGGCTCGGCGCTGCCGTGACGCCTTCAATTCGCATACACGATCGTGCGCAGCATGACGCGACGCTCTTCGGGGCGGTAATCGCCGGCGCCGCGATGCATCGTCGCCCGCTCGTCCCACATCAGCACATCGCCAACCCGCCAGCGGTGGTAATAGACGAAGCGCTCCTGCGTCGCGTGTGCCGCGAGTTCCTCGATCAGCGGCCAGGATTCCTCGCGCGGCATGCCGACGAAGCCGTGCGTGTGCATCGGGTTGACGAACAGGATCTGCCGGCCGGTCACCGGGTGTCGAACGACCGCTGGCCGAGGCAGTTCGCGATACTCCTTTTCGGTCACGCCCTTCTCGTCGCCATACAGCCGCTCGCCGGCGGGTCCGCTGCTACGACCGTGCAGGCCTTGGAGACCGGAGAGCCGATCCTTCATCGCCTCGGGGAGCGCGTCATAGGCGGCACGCATATCGGCAAACATCGTGCCGCCCCGTTCCGCAGGAACCTCCTTTGCGTGCAGGATGGCCAGGATCGGCGGGTCGTCCTCATAGGTCGAGTCGGTGTGCCAATCGGTGGCGCGCTTGACGCCGTACCAGTCCACCTTGCCGTCTTCCCCGACGTTGGTGAGCCACGAGACTTCCGGATGTTCGGCATGGCGGTACTTGACCAGCGCGTGCTTGCGCGGCGGACCGAAGCGACGGCCAAAGGCGGCGAGTTCGGCGGCGCCGAGGTCCTGGTCGCGGAACACCAGTACCGGATGCTCGGCGAAAGCGCGCCCGATCCAGGCAAAGGTCGCCTCGTCAAGCGGTTTCGACAGGTCGATGCCGAGGGCCTCGGTACCGAGCGTGTCGCCCAGCGGGCGAAGTTGCGGTGCGCTTGTCATGGGGCGATCCTCCGAGTGTTGTCGCCGGTTGCACAATTATGATCCCGATGTCGCCGCAACCGCAATCCGACCGCCGCGCGACACAGGGGTTGTCGACGCCGGCCCTGTGGACAACTATAGGGAGCGCACCCAAACGGTATGCGGGTGGCCCGAGAAAGGGAGCCACAGGCGATGTGGCGTTTCTTGCTGGCTGGAGTGGGTACCATCGGCGGGATGGTGCTGTTGTTTTTCGCATCGTTCGGCGATCCTGCGCCGACGGTGCGTGACCTGGCTTCCAGCCGTGCCGTCGCCACCGTGCCGGCCAGGCCGGTCGATATGGCGTCGAACGCGATTCCCGCGGAGCAGGGTGGGACGGCCCAGAGCACGGCGACGACGCCCGACGCCATGAAGTCGCCAGCCGTGTCACCCCAGCCGCCGGCACCGATCGTCACGCCGCCCGTTTATCACGGACCCGTCAGCTACGCGCTGCCGTGGCGGACATCGCCCGCGCCGGTCCGACACGTCCATGCCGGTGGCCCAACCCCGGGCCCGGTGCGGTTTTTCGCCGCAGTCCGGCATGACCTGAGGGCGCTGTTCCGGGTCGCTTCCCGCTAGTCCGGCGCGCCGCCGTCTTTGCGGCGTTTGGTGGAGACGTTGGGCTCACCGTGGGGTGACGTGATTCGGAACCGTGCCCGTGCTGTGCTGAAGCAGTGCGGACGTGTGCAGATCGGGGAGACCACACCGAAATGACTGACTATGGCCCTCTGAGGCTGCATGTGCCCGAACCCGCGGTTCGGCCTGGCGGCACCCCCGATTTTGCGAGCGTGCAGATCCCAAGGGCGGGAACGGTGGCGCGACCGGAGGTGGACGCCGATCCGGAAACCATCCGCGACCTCGCCTATTCCATCATCCGCGTGCTCAATCGGGACGGCCAGGCGGTCGGTCCCTGGGCCGGGCTCCTCAGCGACGAACAGTTGCTTGTAGGCCTGCGCGACATGATGACGTTGCGAGCATTTGACGCACGCATGCAGATGGCTCAGCGGCAGGGCAAGACATCGTTTTACATGCAGCATATGGGCGAAGAGGCTGTCAGCTGCGCGTTTCGCAAGGCATTGGTTCCGGGCGACATGAATTTCCCAACCTATCGACAGGCGGGACTCCTGATCGCCGCGGGCCATTCGTTGGTGGACATGATGTGCCAGATCTATTCGAACGAACTGGATCCGCTGAAGGGCCGCCAACTGCCGGTGCTGTATTCCTCGAAGGATGACGGCTTCTTTACAGTCTCCGGAAACCTGGCGACCCAGTATATACAGGCGGTCGGCTGGGCCATGGCATCGGCGATCAAGGGCGACACCAAAATCGCCGCGGGATGGATCGGGGACGGTTCGACCGCTGAATCCGACTTCCACGCCGCGCTGGTTTTCGCCTCCACCTACAAGGCGCCAGTCGTGCTCAACATCGTGAACAATCAGTGGGCGATTTCGACGTTCCAGGGGATCGCCCGCGGCGGATCAGGAACGTTCGCGGCACGCGGCCTCGGCTTCGGCATTCCCGCGCTCAGGGTGGACGGCAACGATTACCTTGCAGTCTATGCCGTGGCCAAATGGGCGGCAGAACGGGCTCGCCGCAATCTCGGCCCCACGCTCATCGAACACGTCACCTACCGCGTCGGCGCGCATTCCACGTCCGACGATCCCGCCGCCTATCGACCGAAAACCGAGTCCGATGCGTGGCCGCTGGGAGACCCGGTGATCCGGCTGAAGAACCACCTGACGACACGCGGCGCCTGGTCGGATGAACGCCACACACAAGCAGAAGCCGAAGTGATGGACACGGTGATGGCGGCCCAGAAGGAGGCCGAAAGTCATGGCACGCTCCACTCCGGCGGCAGACCCTCGGTGCGCGACATGTTTGAAGGCGTGTACGCTACCATGCCGCCGCACCTGCGCAGGCAACGCCAGCAGGCGGGCGTTTGAGCCATGCCACGCAAGACCATGATCGAGGCCATCCGCGACGCGATGGACGTGATGATGGAGCGCGACGACAATGTCGTCGTGTTCGGCGAGGACGTGGGTTTCTTTGGTGGAGTCTTTCGCGCGACGCAGGGCCTGCAGGCGAAATACGGCACGCGCCGCTGCTTCGACACGCCGATCAGCGAGTTGGGGATCGTTGGCGCGGCGGTAGGCATGGCTGCGTATGGGCTTCGTCCCTGCGTCGAAATCCAGTTCGCCGACTATATGTATCCGGCGTACGACCAGATCGTCTCCGAGGCGGCGCGGCTGCGTTATCGCTCGAACGGCCAGTTCACCTGTCCGCTCGTCGTAAGGATGCCGACGGGCGGTGGAATCTTCGGCGGACAGACGCACAGCCAGAGTCCGGAGGCGTTGTTCACCCACGTGTGCGGCATCAAGACCGTGGTGCCATCGAACCCAAGCGATGCCAAAGGATTGCTGATAGCAGCGATCGAGGATCCCGATCCGGTGATCTTCCTGGAACCGAAGCGGTTATACAACGGCCCGTTCGACGGTCACCACGACCGGCCTGTCACGCCTTGGTCAAGTCACGAGTTGGGCGAGGTTGCCGACGGTCACTATGCGGTGCCGCTGGGCAAGAGTGTCGTCCGGCGCGAAGGTGCGGCGCTGACGGTTCTTGCGTATGGAACCATGGTGTATGTCGCACAGGCGGCTGCTGCCGAAACCGGCATCGACGCTGAAATCATCGACCTTCGCACGCTGATGCCGCTCGACCTGGAGGCAATCCAGGCATCGGTCCGCAAGACCGGCAGATGCGTCATCGTTCACGAAGCGACGCTAACGTCAGGATTTGGCGCGGAGCTTACGGCACTTGTGCAGGAAACGTGTTTCTATCATCTCGAGGCGCCCATTGCGCGCGTGGCAGGGTGGGATACGCCGTATCCACATGCGCAGGAATGGGACTATTTCCCCGACCCGGCCCGCGTCGGCCGCGCCATGCTCGATGCGCTGGGGGAGTGAGATGGCCGAGTATGTGATCAGGCTGCCCGACGTCGGCGAAGGTGTCGCCGAAGCCGAACTTGTCGAGTGGCACGTCAAGATTGGTGATCTTGTCCGCGAGGACACGGCACTTGCGGCAGTCATGACCGACAAGGCAACGGTCGAAATTCCTTCGCCGGTAGAGGGCGAGATTGTCTGGCTGGGTGGCGAGATCGGCGACAAGGTCGCTGTCGGTTCGGACCTTGTTCGACTGAAGGTTCCCACGGATCGCAAAACGCCCGTTACCACCAACAATGAACCGGAGTTGCCGCAAGCGAGTACTTCCACCGTTGAAGTGGCGGCAAAGCGTACCAAGGCGGAATCCATCCTGCCGGAATCCGTCACTAGCCCGCCGGTGCATGCCGCTCCGTACATAAATTCGTCCATGGAACTCCGCGTCCAAAGGGCGAAAAACCCGTCGCCGCTCCGGCTGTTCGTCTCCGCGCGCGCGATGCCGGAGTTGATTTGCGGCAGGTTCCGGGTACCGGTCCGGCCGGTCGCATCCTGCATGAGGATCTGGATGCGTTCGTCGACCAGGGGCCGAGCGTGGCGCGAACGCCGGTCCGTCAGGCAAGGACTACGGTCGAAGACATCAAGGTGATCGGGCTGCGGCGCAGGGTCGCCGAGCAGATGGCTATCGCCAATTCCCGCATTCCCCATATCACCTATGTTGAAGAGGTCGATGTCACCGGGCTCGAGGAACTTCGAGGAACGCTGAACCAGCGCAAACGAAAGGATCAGCCAAGGCTGACGCTGTTGCCGTTCGTGATGCGTGCGATGGTGCGGGCGATCGAGAACCAGCCGAAGCTGAATGCGCTATTCGACGACAGTGCGGGTGTCATCCACCAGCATGCCGGCGTGCATGTCGGCATCGCGACGCAGACACCCACTGGCCTTATGGTGCCGGTGGTCAGGCACGTCGAGTCGCTGGACTTGTGGGGCTGTGCAGCGGAGATTGCCCGGCTTGCCGAAGCGGCACGGGCCGGCACTGCGACCCGGGAGGAGCTCGGCGGCTCGACCATCACGATTACCTCGCTGGGCGCCATGGGCGGCCTGGTCACGACGCCCATCATCAATCATCCCGAGGTGGCGATCATCGGCGTGAACAAGATGATGATGCGTCCCGTGTGGGACGGTTCGACATTCGTCCCGCGCAAGATGATGAACCTTTCGTCGAGCTTCGATCACCGCGTGGTCGATGGCTGGGACGCGGCGACCTTCGTGCAGCGCATCAAGGTGCTTTTGGAAACGCCGGCGCTGATCTTCATGGAAGATTGAGGCCATGAGAGACATCTCCTGCAAGCTGCTGGTGATCGGCGCAGGTCCCGGCGGCTATGTCTGTGCCATCCGGGCGGGACAGCTTGGCATCGACACGGTGGTGGTGGAGGCGAAGCGACCAGGGGGAACGTGCCTCAACATCGGCTGCATTCCGTCAAAGGCGCTGATCCATGCGGCCGAGGAGTTCGCCAAGGTTGCGCGGCTTGCGACGGGCGAGAGTCCGCTCGGTATTTCGGTCGCAAGGCCCGGACTCGATCTTTCCAAAACCATGCACTGGAAGGACAGCATCGTCGGTCGCTTGGGTAGCGGTGTTTCGGGGCTGTTGAAGAAGGCCCGGGTCAAGGTCGTCGAAGGTTGGGCACGATTTCTCGACGGCAAGACCGTCGAGGTTGTGACGGAAATCGGCCGTCAGGTCATCCGAGCTGAACACGTCGTGATCGCCACGGGGTCCGACGCCGTCGAACTCTCGTCGCTTCCCTTTGGTGGCAATGTTATCTCGTCGACCGAGGCCCTGGCGCTCACGGAAGTACCGGAAAGGTTAGTTGTGGTGGGCGCGGGCTATATCGGCCTGGAGTTGGGAACCGCCTTCGCCAAGATGGGCGCTGCCGTGACCGTCGTCGAAGCCCTGTCCCGAATCCTGCCTCAATACGACGCGGAGCTTACACGGCCAGTTGCCAAACGTTTGCCGGAACTCGGCGTCACCGTGCTGACCGGCGCCGGCGCGAGGGGACTTGCCCGCACGGGGGATGCGCTCTCCATCGAGAAGTCCGATGGGCAAGTCCTGACGATCCCGGCTGACAAGATCCTAGTCGCGGTCGGCCGCAAGCCGGTGACCGAGGGCTGGGGTCTTGAGGCAATCGACCTCGATATGGATGGGCGGTTTATCCGCATCGATGACAGATGCCGCACCTCGATGCGTGGTCTTTACGCCATCGGTGACGTGACCGGCGAGCAAATGCTCGCGCACCGGGCCTCGGCGCAAGGCGAGATGGTGGCCGAAATCATCGCTGGCAATAAGCGCGCCTGGGACAAGGTTTGCATCCCGGCGATATGCTTCACCGATCCCGAAATCGTTGTTGCCGGTCTGACGCCTGAGGAGGCCAAGGCCTCTGGCGTTGAGACAACGACGGACAACTTTCCGTTCCGGGCCAATGGCCGCGCGATGACGCTGGAGGCTGAAGCGGGCTTCATCCGCATGGTTGCGCGGGCCGACAATCATCTTCTGCTCGGCATTCAGGGTGTCGGCGCGGGCATCGCAGAATTGTCCGCCACCTTCAGCGTGGCCCTCGAGATGGGCGCGCGGCTCGAGGACATCGCAGCTACAATTTTTGCCCACCCGACGCTGAGCGAAGGAATTCTCGAGGCGGCGCTCAAGACCTTGGGCCACCCGATCCACCTTTGATGCCAGTGGCCCACCAGTCGCCGCCGGGGGCGGCATTCACGTCTTTCCCAAGTAACGCGATGTTGGCAGCACTGTCGCCCCCCGTGTCATGGCCGGCGAAGGCCGGCCACCCACGTCTTGTGGTGCTACGCGCGCCGAAGTCGTGGGTGGCCGGCTTTCGCCGGTCATGACACCGGGGCGAATGTCAGCCGCGCATTATTCCGCAGCACGCGCCGACGCTCGATCGGAGAACAGCGGCATCACCTCGCGGGCGAAGCGGCGCATGCTCTGGCGTCCGCGTTCGCCACCGCCCGAACCGCCGCCGTTGATCAACACGTAACCGACCCCGACCTTCTGCAGTGCTTCCAGCCTGCGGGCGATCGCGTCCGGATTGCCGTAGATCGCGCTGTTGACGTTGACCGCATGCGGATCGCCGGTGGCGCGGTCGGGTCCGCCATGCACCGTTCCATCTGGACGCGTGGCAAGTGTCAGCTGTCGCATGCGGTTCTGCAGCCTGCGGTCCAGCGCCGCGTCGCGTTCCGCCTCGCTGTCGGTGACGAAGAAGGCGCGGGTGACGCCGACCTGCATCGGATCGTAACGCCGGCCGGCCGCCTCGACCGCCGAGCGGAACCAGGCGATGCTCTGCGCCACATCATCGGGCGACGCATACTGGCCGAGCAGAAGATTGAAGCCCCGTTCGGCGACGTTGCGGATCGAGCGCTCGCTGCCGGCGCCCATCCACACCTGCGGGTGCGGTTTCTGCGCCGACGGTGGCTCGACGACGATGTCGTTGAACCGCCAGTACTTGCCGTGATGCGAGAAGCGATCTTCCGACGTCCACGCTTTCAACAGGACCGCGATCGATTCCTCGAACCGCGCATCGGCTTCCACCATCGGCACGTCGAAACCGGCGAATTCGTTGTAGCGGTAGCCCTTGCCGATGCCGAAATCCAGCCGCCCGCCAGACAGCAGGTCCAGCGTCGCCGCCTGTTCCGCCAGCAGAACGGGATTGTGCCACGACAGCACAATCACCGCGGTGCCGAGCCGCAAGTGGCGGGTGCGCGCTCCGAGCCAGGTCAGCAGGTTCAACGTCGCCGAAACCTGGCCGAACCCAGTGAAATGATGTTCCACGACGAACGTGCCATGAAAGCCCAGCGCCTCGGCTTCGACGTTGTATTCGATGAAGTCGCGAAACCCCTCGGCGCTGTCGAACTCTCCGCTGCCGCGGCGCGCCGCGGCGCTGCCGAACAATCCGAACCGCATGGTGCAGGCCTCCCGTCATCCTTCGCGCATGAGGCTAAGCGTTGCGCCGCAATGTTCCAAATGCCGGCATTTGTCGGATTTCAGTGCGCGGGCTAGCGTTCGACCGGCAGCATAGGACGTGTCCCATGGAGTTCGGCTGGTACCATGAATTCCACCGCCAGGTCGATCAGCAATCGGACGCGGATGCGTTTGCGCAGGCGCTCGAACAGGTCTCCGATGCCGAGCGATGGGGGCTCGATGCGATCTGGCTCGCCGAGATCCACCAGCAGGCGAACCGCTCGGTGCTGTCCGCACCGTTGACCGTCGCCGGAGCCATCGCCGCGCGCACCAGCCGCATCAAGATCGGCACCGCGGTGCAGGTGCTGCCGCTATGCCATCCGCTGCGGCTTGCCGAGGAAACCGCCACGATCGACCAGATCAGCCGCGGTCGGCTATTGCTGGGCGCCGGGCGCAGCGGCAATGTGCGAGGCTACGCCGCCTACGGTGTGCCCTATGCGGAGAGCCGCGAGCGCTTCTTCGAGGCACTGGAGATCCTCAAGCTGGCCTGGACACAGCCGAGTTTTTCCTACGAGGGAAAATTCCACAGCTTCAACGAGGCGCGTGCGGTGCCTCGGCCGTATCAGCAGCCCCATCCGCCGATCCGCATCGCCGGCGCCAGCGAGGACACTTTTCCGGTGCTTGGCGCACTCGGCTATCCGTTGTTTGTCGCGGTGCGCAGCGGCTCGCTGTCGGCGCTGGCGCCGGATCTGAAGGCGTATCGTGACGCGTACACAGCGGCCGGCCATCCCGGCAGGGGCGAGGTGTATCTGCGCCTGTCGCTACATCTCGCCGATACCGATGCGCAAGCGCTGGAAGAAGCCGAGCCCAGCATCATGCAGGGTTACAAGTCGCTGACCACGCGGCTCGAAGGCTCGCCGAACAGCCGGCGGCGGGCGGAACTGGAGACGGTGCGCACGATCACCTACGACCAGGTACTGAGCGACAAGGTTGTCGTGGGTAGCCCGGAGCGGGTGACGGATCGGCTGCTGCAGTTGCGTGACGAGTTGGGAATTGACGGCATTCTCGCCGAGCTGAATTTCGGCAGTCACATTCCGCCCCAGATGATGATGCGGTCGTTGCAACTGCTGTGCGAGAAGGTGCGTCCGCATTTCGTATAGGCGCGGACCGGCCCGTATGTCGTCATTCCCGCGAAAGCGGGAACCCAGGGCCTGCCACGCGCAAGGGCCGGGGCCGCGAACAGCAATTACGCAGATTCCGCTGGGTTCCCGCTTTCGCGGGAATGACAGCCTTTTTTGATTCAAGGCTCGCGCTCGCCGGTTTGAACGGATAATGGAGTTCGCACATGCGCGACACCACTGATTTCACTGCTCTGTTCACCCCATTCGGGCTGGCCGGCAAACGGTTGCGCAACCGAATCACCCACGCGTCGATGAGCCTGCTCGTCACGCCGATGGCACGGGTGACGGAGCAGTTGATCCAGTACCACGCCAATCGCGCAGCCGGCGGCGCCGCTATGACGGTCACAGAACCGCTCGGCATGATGCGGCACCAGGCCGGCCTGCCGCGCGTGCAGGTGTGGCGCCGCGACGACGCGGACAGGCTGAAACGCTTCGCCGATGCGGTGGAAGGACAGGACTGCCGCCTGCTCGGGCAGGTCCAGGATGCCGGGCGCGGGCGGCACTATCCCGGGCGCAATCCGGAAGCGATCGGCGCCTCCGCGCTGCCCGATGACCTGTCCTGGACGGTGCCGCGTGCGCTGACGGCAGCAGACATCAGCGACCTGATCGAGCAGATTGCGGACTCCGCATTGCACCTGAAGGCGTGCGGCTTTTCCGGCGTCGAAATATCCGCCGGGCATGGGCACCTGTTCCATCAGTTTCTCTCGCCGTGGTCCAACCGCCGAGACGATGCGTATGGCGGCGATTGGGAAGGCCGCACGCGCATTGTCGCCGATCTGGTGATGGCGCTGCGTTCGGCGTGCGGGATGGAATTCATCGTTGGACTGAAACTGCCTGGCGATGACGGGATGCCGGGCAGCATTGGCCCCGCGGAAGCCGGCATCATCGCTGACCTGCTCACGCGACGGCGCAACGTCGATTACGTCTGCTTCGCGGGCGGTGCTCATGCACGCACACTGGAGATGCACACGCCCGACCGGTTCGGGCCGCCTATGCCGTACATGCATTACATCAAGCAACTGCGGCACCGTTTGAACGGAGTGCCGCTGATGGCGCTTGGCCGCATCACCGATCCGGCGGAGGCAGATGGAATTCTGGCGCGCGGCGAGGCGTCACTGATTGCCCTTGGCCGCCCGCTCGTCGCTGATCCGGCGTGGCCGCGCAAGGCCGCGCAGGGACGCACATGGGACATCCGCTACTGCCTGTCCTGCAATACCTGCTGGGGGGCGATCGTTATGATGCATGTGCCGATCGCCTGCGTGAACAACCCGCGCGTCAGCCGGCCCGACGAAGTGGATTTTGTCCCCGTGCGGACCGAGACACCGAAGCGCGTCGTGGTGGTGGGCGCGGGCATCGCCGGAATAGAGGCCGCATGGGTCGCGGCCGCGCGCGGGCACGATGTGACAGTATTCGGTGCGTCGGACGCGATCGGCGGCAAGGCCTGGCTGCGTGAGAAGCTGCCGGGCGGCGAGACGGTCTCCTCGATCTACGACTACCAGACCGTGGCGGCGCGGCGAGCCGGGGCACGCTTCGTGCTGGGCAGGCGAGTGGCGGCGGCGGAGATCGTGGCGCTGCGGCCGGACGCGGTGATCCTGGCGACCGGCTCCACGATGATCGCACCCGACTGGCTGCCCGACGCCGTGCGTGCGGAAGGCTGGGTGCCCGACCTGCGTTCCGCGTTGGTTGAGGTGTTGCGTCGTGGTGGCCGCCAGCCAGGCACCGCGGTCCTGTTCGACACCGACCACACCGAAGGGACCTACGCCGCGGCCGAGGCGCTGCGTGCGCGACTCGACCGGGTGGTGATTGTTACGCCGCGCGATGCGATCGCCACCGACGTGCAGATGGTCACGCGCCAGGGCATCTTGCGCCGCATGGCGGAGCGACGCATCGAAGTTGTCACGCTATCCGAGCCGCGCTGGAGTGCGGCATGTGCTGAGGGGCGGCTCGATATCGTCAACATCTATAACGGCGATGTCCGCGTGATCGGCGATCTGGCGTTGCTGACCTACGCCACGCCACGCACGCCGGATGATGCGTTGACGGCGCCACTGAAGGCGGCGGGGATTCTGGTCATTCCCGTGGGCGACGCGCGTGCGCCGCAGGAGATGCTGTTCGCCACGGCGAGCGGGCACGCGGCGGGAGAAGCGGTGTAGCGGCGCGGTTCGCCTGTGATGATGTCCTATTGAAGACGAGCGTTCTCGTAATCAAAGTACCAGTTGACATCGGAATCCTCGCGGGCCTCCCCCCGCGGTCGATCCGAACAAG
>Ga0210402_10000880_pt1 | contig 32273 bp, 32 predicted proteins | sample IncBWC7MmetaG_FD_161055 | JGI IMG/M metagenome (GOLD analysis project Ga0210402, IMG submission 161055) | Forest soil microbial communities from Barre Woods Harvard Forest LTER site, Petersham, Massachusetts, United States - Inc-BW-C-7-M | ecosystem: Environmental > Terrestrial > Soil >...
CGTTTTATCGCGATGACCTCTCTACGCTGGGACCGAAGCCCGTGGTGCAGGAAACGGAAATTGGCTTTTCCATCGAGGGTAAAAAGATCGTGCTGGTCGACGATGTACTGTATACCGGCCGCACCACGCGCGCCGCGCTCGACGCGTTGTTTTCTCATGGTCGCCCGAGCCTGGTGCAATTGCTCGTCTTGATCGATCGCGGCCATCGCGAATTGCCGGTCGAGGCCACCTTCGTCGGTCGAACCGTGCAGACAACCGACAGCGAAGTGATTGAGGTCAAGTTGACTGAGATCGACGATGCGGAAAAGGTTCTGCTGATGGAGAGGTGAGAGCTTTCTCTTAGAAAGCTCGTACAGTTACCTTACGCGGGGTCCTTTCGCGTCCCAATTCAGCTCCGGCGGAGGTCCATTACCATGGACACACGTGTCTCAGAAGTTCGGACCGCTAGTGCGTCGTCCGGTCGTCTCCGGTGCTGGGTAGAATTTCTGATCTTGGGTCTCGGCGTTCCCGCTGCGTTTTGGGCTATTAATAAGCTCATTTCAAATTCCGTCCCCGCGGCGGTTCACGGCACTCCTGGGGAGCGCTTCCTGCTTTGGATTGCTGGAGGTGTGATCGTCGAATGGTCTTTCGTAATCGCGCTTTGGTTTGTGTTGCGGACCCGTGGATACTCCTTCAAAGATCTCGGCGTTTGGCGCTTGGGAACATGGCCCGCCTGGGTAATGGCGCTGCTATTAGCAGCGCTTACGATCGGCAGCAATCTCCGGTTCCTGCCCCGAATGCACGTTCCTGTCTCCTATGCATTCTTGCCGCGTGGATTTCACCTCATTGCCGCGATTCTTTTGGGAATTACCGCCGGATTCTGTGAAGAGGTGCTGTTTCGCGCCTTTCTAATGACCGAATTCGCTGAGGCTGGCTGCGGCAAAGTCACGCAGGTCCTTATGCCCGGCCTTGCCTTTGGACTAGCACACGCCGGCTACCTAAATCAGGGCTTTCTCCCTTGGCTCGGCATCGTGGTGCCCACCGCGTTCGTTGGCATGATGTGGGGCGTCGCCTATCTGCTGGGACGCCGCGGCTTGGTGCCGGCGATGGTCGCTCACTTTTTGAACGACGCGACAGCGCTTCCCTGGATCACGTTCTTTATGGTCACTGCTCATTAGCAAGAACACGGACGGAGTTAAGCTTGCGCAGATCATTTCACCAGCCCGCTAGGCCTTCCCTTTCTCTGTCCACTCCGCATCAAACCGCGCCCGATCATAAAAAGATTTCTGCGTCCCCACTCCAGTAGTCGAAAGGCCAGCGAAAAGGTTGGCGCGTTTAACGGCTTCCCGCTCCGGCAGACCCTCGCCCAAGAAGGTCGCGAAGCTGCCAATAAAAGCGTCGCCGGCTCCGGTGCTATCCACGCTCTTCACGTTGAACGCGGGGACGTGTTCCATGCCCTCGCTTCCGGCAAGAAGCGAACCATTCGCGCCCAGAGTGATAATCACTCGCCGAAAACCGCTGGCAAGAAGCTTAGTCGCACATCGCTTGGCATCGTCGAGATTGCGCACCGGCATGCCGGAAATCACCTCCGCCTCACTCTCGTTGGGAACAAAGTAATCGAGATCGGCAACCTGCTTGATGTCGATGGGCTGCGCCGGTGCCGGGTTCAAGATGCAGCGGATGCCGCTTTTTCGCGCAAACTTGATGGTGTAGTACACCGTTTCTAGTGGGATCTCGAACTGGAGCACGATGCAGTCGGCGGTCTTCAGCGTCTCCGCCGCGGCATCCACGTCGCGAGGCTTCAATTGGTCATTCGCGCCTTTGACGACGATGATCCGATTCTGCCCGGAAGGATCGACGAAGATCGGCGCCACCCCGCTGGACACGCCGCTTACCTGGCGCACATGCGTGGCATCGATACCCAGCTTTTCAAAGTTCTGGATGGTTGACGGACCAAACAGATCGTCCCCGACTCGCGCCACCATGAAGACGTCGGCTCCGCAGAGCCGGGCGGCAACGGCCTGGTTCGCGCCTTTCCCGCCGAACCCCAGATCAAACTTCTGGCCAAAGATGGTTTCCCCTGGCTTCGGAAACCGGTCCGAGAACGTGGTCAAATCAACATTGGCACTACCCACCACCGCGATGCGAGGACGCTTTGCCATAATTTCCAGGTTTGAACTGAGGAAGGCAGAGTGTAGTCAGGCGATCGTGGCGGTGTCAACCCGTGCAGGCGCGTCAAGGGCAACCACAGGGAGGCGCCAGGGTACAAAGGGAAACACAGACGTATCCATCGCAGTGCCTTTCAGAACCTCGGTGCCCCCTGTGGTTATCGCACTTTTTGACGGGGCAATCTCATTAATCTGGCATCCCTACACTCTCTTGAGTATTCTCTGAAGATGGCGACCGTCTCGCTTTGCGAACTGTTGGGCTCGACTGTCTATGACGCTTCCGGCGCCGCCAGCGGCCGTGTGCGCGAGGTGGCCATCCGACCGCAGGAGGACCGTTCCCGCGTTGCGTCGCTGATTATCAAAACGTCTGCGGGAAACCGGGTATTGCCCTTGACTGCTGTTTCCGCGATCAACGGCGGCATTCGAGCCTCCACTACGGCTGCGGAATGGGCCTCAGCCGATGGCTCCGAAGGACTGCTGCTGCTCAGTCGGGATCTGCTGGATCAGCAGGTGATCGACGTTCACGGCCGCAAGGTTGTACGCGTGAACGACGTGGATTTTTATCGCGATATCGCGCAGAAGCACGCCGTTTTAAAGGTTGAAGGAGTGGATGTCGGCGCACGGGGCGCGGTTCGACGCCTCCTCAAGGGCGTGGTTCCAGCCGCCGTGCTTCGGGCCTTACTCCTGCGGATCCCTCCCCGCGATATTCCCTGGGACTTCGTGGACATCATCGAGACCGATCCGGCCCGGCGCGTCAAGCTGAAGATCTCGAATGAGCGGTTGGCCAAACTCCATCCGGCCGACATCGCCGACATTGTGGAGAGTCTTGCTCCCGATGAGCGCGAAGCAGTGTTCGAAACCCTGGACGAGGACGTCGCCGCCGGCGCTTTGGAAGAACTCGAACCCAAAGTGCAGAAATCAGTCGTGGAGTCGCTCGATTCCAACCGGGCCGCCGACATTGTCGAGGAGATGGAGCCGGACGCGGCTGCCGACCTTTTGGGCGACCTCTCCGATGAGCGGTCGGAGGAAATCCTGGTGCAGATGCAGCCCCAAGAGCGCCAGGAAGTCACCGACCTGCTCGAGTTCAAAGAAAATACCGCCGCCGGGCGCATGACCACCGAGTTCATTGCATTGCCGGTGACGGCGACGGCCCAGGACGCGATCGAGGCCATGCGCAAGTTTGAAGGCCGCATGGAAAATATGAGCACCATTTACCTGACCGATTCTCACGGGACCCTCGCTGGCGCAGTGCCGCTGGTGAAGATCGTTCTGGCGCCCTCATCGACTCCGCTCCTGGCTTTGGCTCAGGAGCCTCTGATTTCCAGCCGCGAAAATGCGAAAGAGAAAGAATTCGCTGAACTCTTCGACAAGTACAACCTGCTGACTCTGCCGGTAATCGACGAACACAATCGCCTGACCGGCGTGATCACACCGGATGACGTGATCGCGATGCTGCGCTCAAAGCTGTAGCGATTTCCGACCCAATACTGGTCTAGAGCCGGGGCTTGCTCCGTCTCACTTAGCGGCAGGAGGCGCGGCAAGCCGCTCTCTACGGGAGAACTGCCTTAAACTTAAAAGGCCGCGTCCGCAATCGCAGACAAAAGTTTCGATTTTTGCAGATTCACCTATCCAGACGCCGCTTTCAGCATTTATGCTGATCGTTCTGTTTTGCCAATTTGACCGTCCCTGTGGCCTGTGCGCATGAAATTTCTAAGAAGTTGGAAGTTCCGGATCCTGCTGTTTTTCGCCGTCGTGGGACCGGGCTTCATCACCGCGAATGTCGACAACGATGCCAACGGCATCTTGACGTATTCGCAGGGCGGCGCGCAGTTCGGCTACTTGCTCTTGTGGACGATGATCCCGACTACGATCGCCCTGATCGTAGTCCAGGAGATGTGCGCCCGCATGGGAGCGGTTACAGGCAAGGGCCTGAGCGATCTGATCCGGGAAGAATTCGGCCTGCGCGTTACGTTCCTGATGATGCTCGGGATTCTGATTACAAATTTCGGAAACGTCGTGGGCGAATTTATCGGCATTGTGGGAAGCATGGGGCTGTTCGGAGTCTCAAAGTACATCGCGGTGCCAATCTGCGCGGTAATCGTCTGGTTGATCGCTGTCAAGGGGCAGTACAAGAGCGTCGAGAAGGTTTTCCTGGCGGCTTCGTTTTTCTACATCACTTACATATTTGCCGGAGCGCTGGCGAAGCCTGCCTGGATCGAGGCGCTGAAGGCTACGGTCAAGCCTCCGCAGATGGCGGCTTTCAGGGAGGGCCCGTACCTCTACATGGTGATTGGCATTGTTGGAACTACGATCGCGCCCTGGATGCAATTCTATCTCCAGTCATCGATCGTGGAAAAGGGAGTCACGCGGCGCCAGTACAACACCTCGAGGCTCGACGTTATCGTGGGGTGCATCTTTACCGATGTGGTTGCCTGGTTCATCATTGTGGCCTGCGCGGCCACGCTCTACCTGCATGACAATCGTGACATTCGTGACGCCGCCGACGCCGCTCAGGCTCTGCGACCCTTAGCGGGCGACTGGGCGTACATCCTGTTTGCTCTGGGGCTGTTCAACGCATCGCTGTTTGCCGCGTCGATTCTGCCACTTTCAACGGCCTACACGGTTTGTGAAGGATTGGGCTTCGAGTCGGGCGTAGAACGCAAATTCTCCGAAGCTCCCGCCTTTTATTGGCTTTATACCGCGCTCATCGCCGCCGGGGCGGCTGTTGTCCTGATACCTGGTCTTCCGCTAATCAAGATCGCTGTATTTTCGCAAGTGGTCAACGGAGCAGTATTACCCTTCGTGTTGATTTTCATGTTGTTGCTCATCAACAAGAAAGAACTGATGGGCGAATACGTGAATAACCGCACCTTCAACATCATCGCCTGGGCGACCACCGTGATCATGATTGGATTGACGGTGCTGTATGTCTACGGCCAGGTACGCGGCGGGGCCGGATAGAGCGTCTCAAATGATTTTTCCCGCCGCCAAATCCTTCACCAGTCCCAAGTCGGCTTCGAGGAAATCGAGCCCCGGCAATTCCTGCCGCGTCACCCACCGGATTTCGCGAAAAATCCGGTTTTCAATTTCACCTCGGTAGCTGCGTACTTCGAAGAATCGGAGTTCCACCGACCCGCCGCCGGGGTATTCATGGACGATGCGGGCGACCTCCGTGCCGACTTCGGCTGCGATCCCCAGTTCTTCCTCCAGTTCCCGGCGCATCGCATCGCGAGGTTGTTCGCCTTCTTCGATTTTGCCTCCAGGAAATTCCCATTTGAGCGGCATCGGCTGGTGCCGCGTCCTCTGGCAGGCGAGGATGAGGCCATCTTTCAGGATGAGCGCGGCTACGACTCGTTTCATGATGTTTGAGAATGCGGGACTGATGGCTAATCCTAAACTATGCCGCCGCGCTTCAGCTTCCGAGTGGAGAGCCTGTCGCCCCGGCCTGGCTTGGACGGGCGAGGCGCACGTCCCTCCACTTGCACAATCGACCGAAGCCCCGGTTGTGGGTCGAATGCCTCAGGATGAATCGCCCCCGCCAGCGCGCGCAATCCCGAAACCAGCGTGGGCGCGGGAGTGTTCAAGAGTTCGTCGGAGATGCAATACACCTGCGAATTTCGCACTGCAGTGGTGTCCGTCCAGCCTCTTTCATTAGAATTGGCGATCTTCCGAAGAGGCACGCGATCCCCAGCCCCGCACCAGGCAGCGATGATTACTTCCGGATCTTGTCGAGCGACCTCTTCGGCGGAGCACTGCGCTCCCGCCTTGCCCAGGAATTCGCCACCAGCCGCCTGCACCAGTTCAGCCACCCATGGCTGCGATGCGATGATGGGCTTTCCCCACTCCTCCGAGAACACGCGCTTTCTGGGAAGGTTTACGGTCTGGCGTCGCATCCGTTCGATTGCCGCTTGCATATCGGAAATCACTTTCGCACCCCGCTCTCGAGCTCCGACCGATGCGGAGATCAAGGCGATGTCGGTGTAGATGTCGTCCAGCGTGCGCGGCGCCAGGCCAAGAAAGCGGATGCCTGCCTTGAGGATTTCGACGACGGCGGTTTCCTGGTAGGGAACGGCAGCGATCACGAGGTCAGGCCTGGCGGCGAGAATCTCGCTGGCCTTCGAGGTCCACGAGTCGGCAATGATTAATCGATTGCCATCTCTCACCTCCGGAACCACGTCGGCGCAGTACTTCGTGCAAGCCACGACGCGGTCCAATTCGCCGACGCTAGCCAGAATCACGGTTGCGCTGGGTTGCAGGCAGGCGATCCGCTGCGGATGGTGGGAGTCGGACACGCTCCCATTGTAGGGGATGCGAAATCGTGCGTCCGGCCGATTACAATCTTCCTGTGTATTCCGCCGAACTTTTGGACCAGTTCCAGAACCCGCGAAACGCGGGGGAAATCGAAGCCCCCGACGCCACCGCGCAATTGGAGAACCCTGCTTGCGGAGATATTCTTGAATTCACACTTAAATTGGAAGGCCAGCGCATCGCCGACATTCGCTTTCGCGCCAAGGGCTGCGTTCCGGCGATGGCCTGCGGCTCAGCGATTACCGAGTTGGTCAAAGGCAAAAATGTAGACGCCGCCCGAAACGTAAGCAGGGACGAACTGGTGCGCAAAATCGGGGGCTTGCCGCAAGCCTCCGACCACGCCAGCCACCTGGCGATGGACGCGCTCGCCGCGCTTTTGCGAAAGCTCTGAGGTAGCGTGAATCGTCGACTAAAAAGCCGGATTCAGAGATGAGGCAAACCCGCCCCTACGGGAGAAAAAATTGCGGCTGATACACCATCCAGCCGTTCGAGAGCGCGATTTCTTTCAGATCCGGATTCGGGTTGATGGCGAATGGGTGCTTGGACATGGCGAGCATCTCGCGGTCCCAGATCGCGTTGCCGAAGGCGCAATCGGGCGCATGATCGGGAGACGACTTGAGCACGGATCGAATCGCCAGGGACTTGCCGGGACCGCTGGGAACTCGAATTAGCCGGTCGGTGATTGTTCCATTTTCGACTGCCACTTCGGCGGCCAGGATGCGATTTTGCGGGATGCCGAAGCTGCGCATGCCGGAGCGGATGATCCATTGATTCGACGAAGAGACGGCCCAGACGTCGCATCCGGACCCGCGCAAGCGCTCGACTAATTCACGCATCTCCAGGAAGATGTTGGGGCCGATGGCTTGGGCAAAATACGTGTCGCAGGCCTGCTGCACTATTTCTTCCTGTAGTCCGCGATGCATGGTGACCATTTCTCCGCACATGACATCTTCGGCGACTCGGCCCGCTTTGTAGTCGGCATAGCGCTGGCGTGCCCATCGGACGATCTCGTCCGACACGAGGCCTTGACTGAGTTCCCGGGAGAAGAAGCCTTCGCCGGCGTCTCCGGACCAGAGCGTGCCGTCGCAGTCAAACGTGGCTACGCGCGGCTTGAGGGTGAGCACACTTTCGACAAATTCGGTTTGACGGGATGTGAGAACTGTCATGAGATATCGGGCCTTGGCGGGAATTCAACTCGATGGCAGAAGCTGTGGCGGCACAGTCAAAGACGCGTACTGTTCCGGCGTGTCCACGTTGACCGCTACCAGCGGATCGTCCACCGGAACGTACTCGATCTCAGTCTGGTGCGCGTGCTCGACATCGCGCGCGCTCGATGTTTCCGGAGCCCGCAGAAACGCCTCGAGCATTTCGCGGCCGGCCAGAATTGGATGCCCGTGTTTTCCCTGATATTCGGGGATCGCGGCCCATTTCCTGTGGAGAGCGGCTTGCTCATACGCGGCTTCAAGCATTGCAAGGGTTTCCGCCCGAACCGGAGGACGATCAACGAGCGTGACCATCGCGGCGTCGCGGCCGCGGTTTAGTACCTCGCGCAGGCCGACTTGCAGCGAGCTGAACTGGCCGCGCGCGGGATCGGGATTCACCACCAGCGACGCGCCGTTGGCGTATACCACGGGGGAAAGTCCTGCTTCATTCTTGCCGACTACGACGAGCACGACATCGACGTGGGAAAAAAACAGATGAATGGCAGCGGAGAGAAACGTGTCGCCAGCCGCCGAACCCGTCGGCTGCGGGGGCCAGGGCAGCAGCGCTTTGTCGTGCCCCATGCGTGAGGATTCACCGGCCGCAAGAATTACTCCGCAAAAAGCCGTGGTCCGCCCCATGAGGGGACGATAACAAAGTGCTGCGACTCTGCCAAGGCGAGGAGGCAGGGAAATGGGTTGACGCCGGTGATGAAAGCCACTTTTCGAAGTCGGGGACTCAACGGCTGTAGCCGGAACCATCTGGAGCGACTTGGGGTATGCCTGAAGGCATACCCTGATGCGAAGCGCGAGTTTCCGCTGCGGAACGCGAGTCTTTCCGAACCCTATGAAGTGGTGCCATTCATGCGTTTGCGCGCTTCGCTTGCTGGACAGCCGAGGGCCCCTGCCCCTACGTGAGTTTCGTACACTCACGTCACCCGAAGGTCGGAAGCTTGACCAGGTCGTCGTGGGGAACCCGTTCGACCGGGTGTCCGGCTTTGCGCCAGGCACGGAGGCCACCCGCGATTACGTACACTTTGAATCCTAGCTGCTGTAATTGTTGCGCCACCCGGGCGCTTGTGGCTTCGCGCGCTCAAGTACAGTAGAGATAAATCTCTTGGTCCTTGGGGAGGTTCTTGATTTCTTCAACGAGGTTGTTGGGCTCGATGCGGATTGATCCGGCAATGCGTTCGGAGTCGGCGTCGTAGTAGCCGTGGCTACGGACATCGGCGATGAGCATTTTCTGAGCCGCGCCGGACGCCAGTCGTTGGGCTAGTTCCTCCGCCTGGATGCGGGGAATCACGTCGAGCAGACGGTATTTGCGGTAAAGCCAGATTCGATAAACGGCGTAGGCGGCCAGTCCGAGGCCGAAGATAACTTCAGCGGCAAAGCCGGCGGAGCGCAGTCCGCGGGTGATGGCGCGCAGCGCGTCACTGAAGAGATATCCCGCGATGGCGTACGCACCCACATAGAAAATCGCGCCGAGGGCGTCGTATTGGAGAAAATCTCCCAGGCGCATTTTCATGCTTCCGGCGAGCGGCGGAGACATGGTATTGATGCCGGGGATGAACTTGGCGAAAAGCAGTGTCTGCTTGCCGCGGCGGTAAAAATATTCTGCCGAGCGGAGAATGCAGGTTTCCGGATTGGCCGAAAGGCGGCACAGAAAGCCAAGCAAGGCCCATCCACTAACCCTGCCCATGAAATAGAGAATGACATCGCCGGAGATCATTGCCAGCACGCCGATGCCGATCACGAAGTACAAATGCAGATCGCCATAGGCAGTGACCGCGCCGGCGGTCAGGACGGCGAGCGCGGCGGGCAGTGGGAGACCGACCGCCTCGGCGAGGCACACCACCGCCAAGATCAAGTAGCCATGGTGCGAAATTAGCGAGAGCAAGTCGTTCATGGTGGATGCGTGCCCATCCAGTATAGCGCTCCTTTTCGATGCTATTCCGACCGACCTTGGTGCAAGAACTCCTGCTACAGTGGTACGACTTCAGGAGCTATGAGTCGAGGAGGAGCCTTTGTCAGCCGCGAGTCGCCGCTATATCAATCTTCCGAATCGCCCTCCGGGACTGCCTTTCAGTGACGGTGTGCTGGTGGGCGATACTCTGTATATCTCGGGACGGATCGGCCTCGACCCGACGACCGGCGAGGCGCCAGAGAGTATGGATGCCGAGATCGAGTTCTTGTTCGACGGCTTCCAGGCTGTTCTCCGCCATGCCGGCATGACCATGGACGACCTGGTATGGGTGCAGATCTATTCGCCGGATGTTGCCTTGTGGCAGCAGTTCAACGCTGCCTACGTGAAGCTGTTCTCGCGGGAGTTTCCGGCACGGGCGTTTCTGGGATCGGGACCGCTTTTACTTAAAGGGCGATTTGAGATGCTGGGGGTTGCGGTGAAGAGGTAGGTCGAATCCCGAAGTTGCCGTGCCGAAAGCAGGCGCCGAGCTTCGCTTGGCTTGGGCGGCCGGAGCGGCCGTCCCTTACGCGAGCAGTGCCGGGTGCTATTTCTCTCTCGCGACAACGAATTCGGGCGCCCACAACAGCGATCGTTTGATCTCCGAATCGGGAAACGTACAGATGGCGTTACGCGCCGACTCGGCATATTGGGCGGCTTCTTTGGAGGCGTAGTCTAGCGAACCATAGCGGTTCAGGATGGTCAGGATATCTGCGTGAGTGACGCCGTTGAATGCGCGGTCGTGCAGGACGGTTTCGATTTGATGGCGCTCGCCGGCGGTGCAGTGCTCCAGCGCATGAATGACGGCCATCGTGGCCTTGCCTTCACGCAGGTCGCTCGCAACGGGCTTTCCGAGGACACTCTCGGAAGCGGTTAGGTCGAGAACATCGTCCACGATTTGGAAGGCTAGACCAAGCTGGCGTCCGTATTGGCCGAGGCGCTCCTCCTCCTGAGCGGTGGCGCCGCCCAGGATTCCGCCGACTCGCATGCAAACCGAGAACAGGCACGCCGTCTTGCGGTAGATCAGATCGAGATGCTCTTGTAGAGAGATGAGCTTGCCGAGCTTCTCCATCTGGAGCAGTTCGCCTTCGACCATCTGCTGCGTCAGTTCGATCAGCACGTCCAGGATGCGGAAATTGCGCTCCTGCACCGCGATCTTGAAGGCCTGCATGTAAAGCCAATCGCCGGCCAACACGCACATCGAGTTGCCCCACTGCGTGTTGGCGGCGGGACGGCCGCGGCGGAGCTGGGCTTCGTCGATGATGTCGTCGTGGACGAGCGTTGCGGTGTGGATGATCTCGACGACCGTCGCGAGCTTGACCGCGCCATTGCCCTTGTAACCGAAAAGCCTGGCAGAGAGCAGCAACAGCGCCGGACGGATTCGCTTTCCGCCGCCGGCGCGCAGGTACTCCCCGATCTCGGTGATCGCCGCGACACTCGAGACCGTGTCGCGTCCGAATTGCTCTTCGATGGCGACAATGTCGTCACGCAGAAGATCGAAGGTTTCTTTCCCGTTGATGGAGGTCGTCGCGCTCAATGCCTTCAGTTGCTCCGTTAATCAGTTGCTGCCGTAGTCAGTTGCTGCGGTAATTCGTGAACTGCAGATCGATGCCAAAGTCCTGCTGCTTGACCATCGCGATGATTTCCTGCAGCGTGTCGCGATCCTTGCTGCTGATCCGCACTACATCGCCCTGGATGGAGGCTTGCGCTTTTTTCTTGGAGTTCTTGATCAGCTTCACGATCTCGCGCGCCTTTTCGATGGGGATGCCCTGCTGCAGGGTGATTTTTTGTTTCACTGTGCTTCCGGCGGCTGGCTCCAACGCGCCATAGGTCAAACCTTTCAGGGGGACACTGCGTTTGACCAGCTTCTGCTGGAAGACGTCGTTCACCGCCTTCATCTTGAATTCATCGGCGGAATGAAGCATGATCGCGTCCGCGCCTTCCATTGCGATCTGGGACTTCGAGTCCTTCAGATCGAAGCGCGTGCTGACCTCCTTCATCGCCTGCTGGATGGCGTTGGCAACTTCCGCGAGGTCGATCTTGCTGACGATATCGAAACTGTTATCGGGCATCGAAGGAATCCAGGTGTCAGGTCTCAGGTGTCAGGCATAACAGAGGTCCCGCCTTCCGGAAACCTAAACACCTGAAATCTCTTTTCACGAATCGCTCACCCCAAATATGTACCCCTGAGAGTAACAGAAGAGACATCATCTGCGAAGGCTGGGCGCCGACGTGAAGCGAGGCCGAAAGCAGATCCTGCGCTTGGCTCCGGATGACAAAATCGTGCGCAATTGCGAGTCAAAGTGTGCGGTCCGCATTGTCCGCCGCGAGGCCAAAGAATTTGTAAAAATTCTGGGTGGTTTGCGAGCCGATCTCTTCCGCGGGCAAGTTGCGCAGTTTGCCGATGTGGCGGGCTACCTCTGTCACGAACGCCGGCTCGTTGCGTTGGCCGCGATGCGGGATCGGCGCCAGGTAGGGTGAGTCGGTTTCGATCAGCATGCGGTCGAGCGGAACCGTCTGCGCCGCATCGCGGATCGGTTGCGTCTTGGGGAAGGTGATGTTGCCTGCAAAAGAGATCATGAAACCCATATCGAGTGCGCGTCGCGCATGGTCGAGGCTGCCGGTGAAACAGTGCAGAATGCCGCCCAATCCGCTGGAAGTCCAGTGCTCGGAGATCATCTGCAGACAGTCTTCCCAGGCGTTCTCGCTGTTGTCGGATGGACGGCAATGAATGATGATGGGCAACTTCGCCGCCTTTGCCAACTCCATTTGCTGCACGAAGACTGTTTTCTGAATTTCCCGGGGCGAGTGGTCGTAAAAATAGTCGAGGCCGATTTCTCCCCAGGCGATCACCTTGGGATGGTGCGCCCATTGCAGCATTTTGGCGTCCGCGGCTTCGTTGGCGAGACTGGCTTCGTGAGGATGAATTCCAACGCTGGCCCATATTCGCGGATACTCTGGCTTGGGGTCGTATTCTTCCGCCAGCTTTATACCGCAGTCGGCCGTGTCGGGTCCGTCACCGTTTCCTATGGCTAGATAGGCTTCGATCCCGTTCTGCTTCGCACGTGCCAGCACCTCGTCACGATCGGTGTCGTAGCGCTTCGCTTCGAGGTGGGCGTGGGAGTCGATGAACATCGGCGGTTCGGTCGGTGGCTACTGGTTCATGATCATACGTGACGACGAACCATCGCTTTGCGCTTGGGCCTAAGAAACCCTGGATGACGAGACGTGCTTCACCTGGCTCGCTTGGCGACGCAGAAGCCATTCGGCGACGAGCAGGTTCGGAACCGAGCAGAGCCAAGACACAATCACGTAAGCATGCGAGAACTGCATGCGCGCGACAAGCAGGAGAGGCAACTCGTTGCGCAGCGTAACGGCGGCAAGAGTGAGCGCGTAGTTGCGAACCATCCACTGGCGGTGCGATTCGATATTGCCGCGAAGAATTCGCCTGTATGCTGTCCGCCCTGAGGCGAACCACAGTACGGCAAGAGCGCCAAAGCCGAAGTGTGTCGGAGGACCCTTCACGGAAAAGAATGCCAGCGTGAATCCAGCGAGCGACCCGAGCGCGACTGCGGCCAGATAAATGCGTCCGAGCCGGCGATGCAGGTTCAGCGCGCGCTCCCGAAGTTTCGTCGAGAATTGCCAGGGACCGAGAAGCAGCGCGACGCTTCCTCCTGTGATGGTGCGAGGAGGATAGGAAAGTGCTCGCCGAAGTGCCCGGTTGGGCGGCCCAGGAAATTGTGGGGAGCGTAGATAGCGGTCCCGCCGGACATGATCGTCATCAGCCACCAAGGCGAGGCGGAACGGCCGGGGCGGCTGGGAACCGGAAGCTGCGAGTCGAACGGCGCGGCAGAAGCGCTGTATGGAGTTGCCGTCATGATGCGAGGGCGGTGTTGTCGGGCGCAAGTATATCGCAGAGGGTGTGATTTTCTTATCCGTTACTTTAGCTGCAACCTCGAACCTTGAAAATTTGCTATTTCAGGCGCGTGCCAATTGGTACATCTTCCAGAAAGCTCGCCAGCACTGGCTTGCCGCCTTCGGGCGAGGCCGCGACGATCATGCCGTTTGACTCCAGACCGCGCAGTTTTCGGGGGGCGAGGTTCGCCACGATCACGACCTTCCGTCCGATCAGTGCTTCCGGCTCATAAGCCTCCGCAATCCCGGCCACCAGTTGGCGCACTTCGGTTCCGAGATCCACTTCGAGGCGCAGCAATTTGTCGGCGCCCTTTACCCGCTCAGCGGTTTTCACCTGCGCCACGCGCAATTCTACTTTGGCGAAGTCGTCAATGCTGATCTTGCCATCGGGAATTACCGCGGCTGGCTTGGCGGGCGCGCTCTGGCCGGTCGACATTGCCGCGGGCTGCCGAGCTTCGCTCGACTGGACGGGCGAGGCGCCCGCCGCTCCACTCTGTTCTTCCATTTGCTGCATCCTTTCCACTGCCGACTTGTCCGCCCGCGGAAACACCGGTTGCACTTCACCCAACTTCGTGCCGAGGCGCAGCTGTCCCCACTGCAATTGTGTCAAGTCGAATTTCTTGATGTCTCCGAGGCCCATCTGCGCCCAGATCTTCGCGGTGGCGTCGGGCATTACCGGATGCGCGAGCGCGGTTACAATCCGCAGCGCTTCGGCGCTGGTGTAGAGGACGGTTGCGAGGCGCGAGCGGCTCGCTTCGTCTTTTTTGTCGTCCAGGGCCCACGGTTCATTTTCGACGATATATTTGTCGACGGCGGCGACCAGCCCCCAGGCTGTTTCGAGAGCGCGCGAGAACTGGAACTGGTTCAATAATGTGCCGCAGTCGGCGATCACTTTATTTGCGGCATCCGCAATTGCGGCATCCCCCGGGGTGTGCGCTGTGGGTGAGGGGTACGGTACTTCGCCCTTGAAATAGCGCGTTATCATCGTCAGGGTGCGGCTGGCGAGATTGCCGAGTCCATTCGCCAGATCGGAGTTATAACGCTGCACCAACGCATCGAAACTAAACGATCCGTCCTGCCCGAAGACCACTTCGCGCAGCAGAAAGTATCGGAGGGCGTCGGCGCCGAGCACATCCACGATGGTTTCGGCGCGCACGATATTTCCGCGCGACTTCGACATTTTGCTCTCTTCAAACAGCAGCCAGCCGTGCGCAACGATGCCCTTGGGCAACGGCAGTCCGGCGGCCAGCAGAAAGGCCGGCCAGTAGACGCAATGGAAGCGCACGATTTCTTTGCCGATCATGTGCACGTCGGCGGGCCAGTATTTGTCGAATTTGGTGGGGTCGCTGGAGCCATAGCCGAGCGCGGTGATGTAGTTCGCGAGCGCGTCGAGCCAGACGTAGATCACGTGCTTCGGATCGTCCGGCACGGGGATGCCCCAGGAGAACGTCGAGCGGCTGATGGAAAGATCGCGCAAGCCGCCGCGCACGAACGAGAGCACTTCATTGCGCCGCGCCTCGGGGCGGATGAAATCGGGCTGCTCGGTGTAAAGGCGGAGCAGTTGGTCCTGGAATGCCGAGAGCTTGAAAAAGTAATTCTCTTCCTTCACCGTTTCCGTCGGGCGGCCGCATTCAGGGCAGGGCGCACCGGGACCGACGGAATCGACGTAGAGTTCGTCAAACACGCAGTATTGCCCGGTGTAGTGGCTCTTGTAGATGTGGCCGTTATCTCTTATACGTTTCCACAGAGCCTGCACGCCCTGCTTGTGCCGGTCCGACGTGGTGCGGATGTAATCATCGTAGGTCAAGCCCATGCGATCCCAGAGCGTGCGGAATTCCGCCGAGATTTCATCGGTGAACTGCTGCGGAGTCTTGCCCGCGGCTGTGGCTGCACGCTCGATTTTTTGACCGTGTTCGTCGGTGCCGGTCAGGAACCAGGTGTCATCTCCCAACATGCGGTGCCGCCGGGCGATGGTGTCGCAGGCGAGCGTGGTGTAGGCGTGGCCGATGTGCGGACGCGCATTCACGTAGTAGATCGGGGTCGTGATGTAAAACGTTTTGCTCATGAGAATTCGAATTGGAATTCCGTCTAGCTTCGCCGGCTTGAATCTCTACCACGGGGGACACAGAGGATCACAGGGTAAGCCTTTCTTCTCTGTGATGCTCAGTGCCCCCTGTGGTTCAAGCCTTTTGCTCGCGGCGAAGATACTGCTGGATCGCTTCCTGCATGATCGTCCGGAGCGGCACTTGCTGCGCTTCCGCCAGGGTGCGGCAGTCTTCATATTCGGGTGCATAGTTAGAGATGCTGCCATTCATGTTCGCGATCTTGATGCGCACCCGACCCCAGGTCGTATCCACTGTTTCCCAGCGTCGGGAGAGCGTCTGTCGTTGTTCCTCGCGGCGCCGCACGCCCAGAGTTGTGGTCTCGGCAAAGATCGTCTTGGTTAAGCGATCCGCGTCTTCCATTTTTGTGAGGACGGTTAGCAATGCGCCGGAACGGCCCTTCTTCATTTGTACTGGGACGCTAAATACATCGAGCGCGCCTTCGGCCAGCAACCGCTCCATGGCGTAGGCGAGCACCTGCGGGCTCAGGTCATCGAGATTCGCTTCGAGCACCGTAATTCTGTCATTCGGTGTATGTGCTCGAGCTGTCGGCTCAACTTCTCCAATCGTTATGCGCAGCAGATTCGGGTGCTCGGGGAAATCTCGAGTTCCGGCGCCATATCCTGCCTTCTCGATCTTCATCGCTGGAAATGGAGCGAACCGGGTGCTCAGCGTCTTGACGATCGCCGCGCCTGTGGGCGTCACGAGTTCGACCTGTGGTCCCGACGAATACACGGGCGCATTCTGAAGCAGCTTCAGCGTTGCTGGCGCCGGTACAGGAAGCGTTCCGTGCGCGCACTTGACGGTTCCGCCTCCGACGTTTAGCGGTGAGCATACCCATCCTTCGACCTCAAGAGATTCCGCTCCCACCGCGGCGCAGACGATATCGACCATGGCATCGACGGCGCCTACTTCGTGAAAATGGACATGATCGATGGAGACGTTGTGAATCTCGGCTTCGGCTTGGCCGAGCGCCTCGAAGATTTTGATCGCAGTCCTCTTCGCGTTGCTGCCGATGGCTGCTTTTTTGATGATCTTGCGAATGTTCCTCAGGGTGCGACCGTGTTCGTGGCGATGTTCATGACAATGGTCGTGACCGTGCGAGTGTTCGTGGGCTTGATCGTTCTCCTGCTGCTCCCAGAAAACCTCGCGCGGCAGATCTTTCTCGCCGTTGGCGTGCACGTCCACTTTGGTCGCCGAAATTCCGCCGCGCTCGACCTTCGATATCTCCAACCTGGCGCCGATATCGAGCGCCTTGACCGTGTCTTTCAAAAGCTTTGGAGACACTCCGGCATGGATGAGCGCGCCTAGAAACATGTCGCCGCTGATGCCGGAAAAACAGTCGAGGTAGCCGATACGCATAATTCAAAAACTTGAACCACAGGGTACACGGGGGTTCACAGGGGAAACCCAGAACGAGTGCCTCTGTGTACCTCCGCGTCCTCTGTGGTTAGGATTTTCGCCGATGCCGCGTGGAACCTTCATCATAAGGAAACGCTCTCCCTTGCGTCAAACCCGCCGTCCGGCGCGAGTTTGTTAGAATCACTGTTCCTTCAATAAGTTAGAGGGCATCCTTGTATCGAGATCTAGAACGCCGGTTGGTCGCACATCTGCGCGAGTTTCTGCGCCGTACTTACGGCTTGGAAATACCCGACATCGTCGTCGAGCAGCCGCCGAAAATCGAATTTGGCGAGTATGCGCTGCCGATCGCTTTCGAACTTGCCCGGAAACTTCGCAAAGCGCCGCGCAAGATTGCCGAAGAAATCGTCTCCGGGCTCGGTGCGATTCCAGGTTTTGAGAAATTTGAGGTGGCCGGCGCCGGGTACATCAACGTCCGCGTAAAGCGCGCGGAGTTGGCTGCGGCGCTAGCCGCGGATGGTTCGCTTGCAGATGAATCCCCGGCTGTTCCCGCCGGCAAAGTGCTGGTCGAGCATTCGAGCATTAATCCCAACAAGGCGGCGCATATCGGGCATCTGCGGAACGCCATTCTGGGCGATACATTCGTCCGGCTGCTGCGCTTTGCGGGCAGAGAGGTGGACGTTCAGAACTATATCGACAACACCGGAGTGCAGGTTGCTGACGTGGTGGTTGGATTCCTGCAGATCGAGAAAAAGTCCCGTGCGCAGATCGAAGCGCTCGCCGCTGCGCCCCGATTTGATTACGTATGCTGGGATCTCTATGCGCGTGTTTCGCAGTGGTATGAAGAGGACAAAGCGAACGTGCAGGCGCGCGCTGCTACGCTCCGCGCGATTGAAGAAGGGAACAATGAGACGACGGCGATTGCTGATTTGATTTCGGTTGCCGTGCTTCGGCGACATCTCGAAACGATGGATCGGCTCGACATTGAGTACGACTTCCTGCCTCGGGAGAGCGAGATACTTCATCTCCACTTTTGGGATGCCGCGTTTCGGAAGCTTAGGGAAGCCGGCGTGCTTACTTACGAGGGCGAAGGCAAGAATAAAGGGTGCTGGGTGATGCGCCGGGCGGGGACAGTGGCGGCGGCAAAACCCTTAACCACAGGGGGCACGGAGAACCCTTCGGCTTCGCACAGGGCAGGCTCCGGGGAAAACATCACCGAGGAAAAGATCACGGAGGAAGATCAGAAGGTCATCGTTCGCTCGAACGGCACGGTCGGCTACGTGGGCAAAGACATCGCTTATCACATGTGGAAGTTCGGGCTGCTGGGGCGCGATTTCGGCTATCGGAAATTCTATCGCTATCCGAATGGCCACGACTGCTGGATCTCAACGACGGACGGCGAGAAAGAACATCCGCACTTTGGCGATGTGGCTGAGATTTACAACGTCATCGATGCTCGGCAGTCCGAGGCGCAGAATACGGTGATTGAAGCCTTGCGGGGACTCGGCCACGGAGAGGCCGCCGATCGCTATACGCATTTCTCCTACGAGATGGTCGCACTCACTCCGCGCTGCGCCGCTGAACTCGGATACACACTTAGCGAAGAAGATAAGGCGCGATCGTGGATCGAGGTTTCTGGGCGGAAGGGCTTCGGCGTGAAAGCGGACGATCTCCTGGATGCTCTGAACGCGTCGGCTGCGAAGGAAGTGGATGCGCGTCATCCAGAGTTGAGCGAAACGGAGGGCGCCGGCATTGCCACGCAAGTCGCTGTCGGGGCTCTGCGCTACTTCATGCTTAAGTTCACGAAACAATCGGTGATTGCTTTCGATTTCAAGGACGCTCTGAGCTTCGAGGGTGACACGGGGCCCTACGCGCAATATGCGGTTGTGCGCGCCTCGAACATTTTTCGCAAAGGTGGGTTGGATCCGGAGAGTTTTTGCCGAGACGCTTCGGGCCGCGTTTCTACGTCTCCGAGCGATGGCGGCGCTGGCGCAGACGCGGCGAGCCGCGTCTCTACGGATGACTTTGCTCGGTTCCTGAACGGGGAATCCTGCAACGGTATCTGGGAGCTCTGGGTGGCGGCTTCTAAAACCTCTTATATTGTGAGCCAGTGCATCGCGACCGCTGAACCTGCTTATCTTGCGAAACATGCATTCCAACTGGCACAGCTTTTCAACACCTTCTATCATCGTTATCCGATCTTGAGCGAAGCCGATCCGGCGCGGAAAAAGTTCCTGCTCGGAACCGCGGCCGTGGTTCGGCGCGAGCTGATTCGCGTGCTTCGGGCGATGGGGATGAGTGTTCCGCCGGTCATGTGAACCGGTCGTCCGCGCCTTGCATCTTCTGTGCCTCCGGCAGCATCCGTAATAGTAGAGACAATCCTATGAAGAAAAATATTTTTGCCGCCGTGCTACTAAGTCTGGCACTGACACTGACAACGTTCGGCGCTGCCGCCTCCTCGGGGAACCCTCCGCAGATGCCGCGCACTCTGGCCAATGCGCGCTTCGTATACGTAGCGGCCTACGATGGCGATCAATTCGATCCCAACCTGTTGCCCGATGATCGCGCCGCCATTGGTCGCATCGAAGATGCAATCCAGAAGTGGGGGAAACTCACGGTGGTGTACCGTGCTCAGGATGCCGACATCATATTGATGGTGGAGTCTCGACCGTCGGAAGACGTGCTGGCCGTCTATGATGCGCACACCGGGGATGCGGGCAGCCGGCCTTCCGAGACTTATCTCTGGCGGGTGATGGGGCGCGGCGGGCTCGAGAAGAGCGAGATCCCGCTGTTTTCGCAGTTTGAGAAGGCTTGGGACAAGATCACTCATTGAGGGGCTGACGCGTCGTCTTCCAGTCGATTGAGCGAGAGATTTCGCCAGCGGCTGTGCAATCAGTTGCAAGCGGCTGCATTATTGCCACGGGAAACGGACAGTATAAAATTTCTACGGTTTATATCTGATTGCGTGGGTCCGGGGTTGATGCGTTTCCCACAGTCATCTTCCAAGGCATTGATATAAAATGATTTATCAATTTCTGCCGCGAATTTGAAATGGCATCCGCCGTGCTTGAACAAGAGTGGGTCCAGTTCACAGACTTTTAGCAGGATCTGGAAGATAGATTTCAGGAAGAGCAATATTTGGGGCGAAGGAGCCCTCCACCTTATGAATCGCACCTCGTTGAAATTGACCCTAATGCTGGCCGCGACACTGGTCGCATCCGTCGGATGTTCAACCAAGAATTACGTGCGTCAACAGACGACGCCGCTGATCAACAAGACCAACGAACTCGACGACATGACCGCGAAGAATTCGAAAGACATCAAGGACGTCGATCAGCGCGCTCAAGCCGGAATCCAAGGCGTGCAGGCCCGTACCGCAGAGGTAGACCAGAAGGCTCTGGCTGCGGGAACGGAAGCCGATAAGGCGCAGATGGCGGCGAATGGCGCGTCCCAGCGTGTGGATGTTCTGACCAATGCCGTCGTCAACCTCGATAACTATCGCCCCGTGGTTGAGACAGCTGTACATTTCGGATTCAACAAGGACAATCTGACGAAGGATGCCCGAGAGGCCATCGATCAGTTGGCCGCCAGTGTCGCCACGACCAAGGGATACATCATTACGGTAGAGGGCGCGACCGACTCGGTGGGCACCTCGGAATACAACTACGATCTGAGCCAGCGCCGTGCCAATGCTGTGATTCAGTACCTGGCGGCGGAGAAGAGCGTTCCGGCCTACAAGATTTATCTGATCGGGCTGGGCAAGGATAAGCCGGTCGAGACCAATAAAACCCGCGATGGTCGCGCCAAGAACCGCCGCGTGGATATCCGCCTGATGACAAATTCCGGCGAGGGAACGACCCCAGCGCAGACGCCCAAGGACCAGACTCCGACGGCGAACGCAACTCCTCCGTCATTGTAAACACAAGTTTTCCCTCCCCCCGGAGGACTTTGCAAACCAGGTCGCCCCATTGTGGGCGGCCTGACTTTTTTGGCGCTTGTGTGGACGGGCGAGGCCGCCCGTCTCTCCATGAGGATCGCGATACAATAGGGGCGTGCGTGATCGATTTCTGATCGCTTTATTGGCGCTGCTGACGACGGTTTCGCTGGCGCAGGATTCCTCGGACAAGACCGCCTCGGATAAGGCTGCCGCTCGCAATCGCGAGGCCGAGGAAAGCTCCAGCCGCGACACGAGAATCGATATCAGCCCGCCCAAAAATGACGCCAAGAGCCATCCCGGCAGCCAGGCGGCCGTCGAAGATCTCGACATCCCCGAGAATATTGACGTTTCCGGCGTGCAGGAGTTCCATCCCTGGAATCCGATGAAGGCGCTGAAAAACATTGAAGTGGGCGACTTTTACTTCAAGCGCAAAAACTACAAAGCCGCGCTCGAACGCTATAAGGAAGCTCTTTATTACAAAGATGGCGACGCCCTTGCCAGCTTCCGTCTCGCCGCGTGCCAGGAAAAACTCGGAGATAAAGCCGAAGCCAGGAAATACTACGAGCAGTACCTGAAGATTCTGCCTGAGGGTCCGTTTGCGAAGGATGCGCATGCTTCGCTGGATCGACTTGCCAAGGCGCAGTGATGTGGCGGGCGTCTCGGCCGTCCCGCCGGGCGGACGCCCGGCGCTCCAATGACGGCCGGCTCTTCACTAAGTGTTACTTCTCCACCCTGGAAAATTCTCCGGTAGATGCGTTCACGGCTACGCGCAGATTGGCGGTATCGCGGTCGGTTCCGTAGATTACGTGCCATAGGAGTTCATTCGCCTGCCGGTTCCAGTCCAGCACATAAAAAACTGGCGTGTCGGGTTCTTTCTCCAGCAGCTTGTCTCCCCCGTGCTGCTGAGCGACGGCGAAGGCCTTGTCGGTGTCTACTTTGAGAAACTGGACATTGAAAATCTGGGTGCTGGAATTTGTCGGGCTGTAGGTGTCGTCCACGCCGTGGGAAATATCGCCGTTTGCCCAGGTAAAAGACTTGGTCGAGTGCTTCGATGGCGAGGCGAATCCAGCGCGCCACTCTTCCGCCTTACCGTCCCGGCCCTTGGTGTTAGCGGTAGCGTAGGACTCCACTCGATACGGTTGAGCGTCCGGCGCCCAGATGCGGGCGGAGATGTAACACTTGAAGAACGCGCTGCTTCCGGTGATCGCCTCCGGAGCCTTCGGTTGGGGCGTCTCCGACGCGGCCGGCTTGATCGGCTCGGAAGAGCACCCGGCCGTCCATGTCAGTATCAGTGTCAGTCCTGCTGCTAGAATTGCGACGAATAGTTTTTTCATTGAGGATTTCCTCGTCAGACTTTCGTTCGCGAATCATATTCGCGAATCATTGTACTGAACCGGCGCCATGGATTCCTATCTCGAACGTTTGCAGCAGGAACTCGAAGATGCAATAGCGGGCGCCGCCAGGCCAAGCGACTTGGCGCGGGGTCCGGTTGGAAAATGGAATGCTGGCGAGATTCTGGAGCACCTTTTTCTGACTTACAAGAACACGAACCGGGGCTTGGCAAAATGCCTGGAACAGGGTGCTCCGTTGGTGAAGCGCGCCAGGTTGAAGCATCGGATGGCTGCGCTGCTCGTCGTGAATCTTGGGTATTTGCCGGCAGGCCGCAAGGCTCCGGAACGCGCGACACCGCGGGGAATGCCGCTCGAAGAGGTTCGCGAAGCCATCGCACCTGAACTTCAGAGGATGGGCTTGGGCCTGGACGATTGCGAGCGCAGGTTCGGCGCGGGGACGAAAATTATGGACCACCCGTTCCTTGGACCTTTGACGGCCGACGAGTGGCGCAAGTTCCATTGGGTCCACGGACGGCATCACGCGCGGCAGATTCGGGAGCGGATTTCTTATGGTGGAGGGACCGGCGTCTCGTGAGCCTGCCGGGCGGGGACGCCCGGCTCCCCACTATTGATTTATTTGCTTTTCTCACACCAGCAACGATTTACTTCTTGTCGCTCGTATCGTCCTTGTCCTTCTCTACAATTCCGGCCTTGCGCGCGTGCTCCTGCATCTCGTCGAATTCCTGTCGTGCGGCATCAATCGCTTTCTGCTTGCCATCGACATCGCTCTTGTACTGCGCGTCGTCTTTATCAAACTGGGCGGAATCGCGCAGGCGGGTGCCCGCATCGCCATAATAGGCGGCCGCACGCAGGCGAAATTCGCGCTGTTGGAGGTCGAGTTCGTGGTTCAGGGAATCGAGCTTTTGTTTTTGCTGGTCGAGCTTTTTTTTCCACTCATCCGCCGTCTTCTGGCGCTCGGCAGCAGCCGCAGCGGGATCGGCGGCTGCCTTTGTGGCTGGCGTGGAGCTTGCATTGGCGGCCCCTTGTCCAGCGTTCGGAGTGGCGGGGGGAGGCGGTCCGACTACGCTCAGAGTTTCGTTGGTGTTGGTAGGGAGATTGTCGTTATCGTAGTGGCGAGTGGTCGTGGTCGGCTCGACTTTTTTCTTGCGAGCCGCCCGCGCGTAATCCCCGAGAGACTGAGCGGCGGCGCCGCTCGTCCCCAACAGGAGCAGAGTACCGATTGCCATGAGTTTCGTGTGCTTCATATGGATCATCCTTTCGCAGGCCCGCGATGCTGATCGCGGCCTGCAATCGCTGATATCAAGAACTTGTGGTTGCAGCCTGGGCGCCTCCGAGGAAACTGCCGATGGTCCGGTCCAAATTCGCCGCTTCGTGGGCGATGCCGTCGGCCAACTGGCGCGCCAGTTCCGGGTCGCGGCTGCGCGCCAGTTGCTGCGCGCATCCGGCGATCGTAGTCAGAGAATCGCGCAGACCCAGGGCGAGTTCGGAAGAGACTTCCTGATGCATTCTTTGATCGTGCCGGATGCGCTCGATGTCAGTCTTGTCGGTGAGCACAAGAGTCGTGCCCATGAGGCTCGCATCCTCGGCCAGGACGGGAGAGGCAGTAACTTCCAGTATGTGACTTTCTCCATCCGGCGCGACGAAGTTCACCACCAGCCCGCGAACCGCTGACTTCCCCGCCAGCGCGGGAGCAAGAGCCTGCTCGACGCTTGAAACTGAACCCGAACCCGAATCCGGGGTATTGTTTTCCGGCCGCAGCGTCGCCGAACGAAAAAGATCGCCGACCCCCAGTCCTACGGGCGAGGCGAATCCCAGCACCTTCCGCGCTGCCGCGTTCGCTTGCCGCACCAGACCGCTGGTATTGAGAAACAGTACCCCGCAGGAAAGGTTCGAAAGTATGGTGGAGCTCAATGTGTCGGAGGCCTTGGCTTTTCTGCGGTCCGAGAGCTGCTGGGCAGCGAGCTCATGCTTTTGCTGTTTCAGTTGCTGGATGACGGCGTGATAGGCGTGCACGGGCAATCCCGCTGGCGCCAAGGGAGAGGAATTCAGAGAGTCGGATTCCGAGAGGAGATTCTTCCGCAGGAGCCGAATCGTGAATAAGCCCAACCCAAACGCGGCGATGGCAGCGAACAGAAGCAGGCCCATGCGCAGCGCCGTCGGATTCATCAGCAAGGTCACAGCGCCCTCCAATACCAGTGCAGGAGGCGGTTTCCAAACAAGAACGACAGGAGCGCCATGCCGCCGAGAAACACGCCAAACGGCATCTCGTAATAGCGGAGAGCTAAGCGTGCCGATTGCCAGGCGCGCCGCCGGGCCTGGTTTGCGGAAGTGCGCGAAGAAGTGGCGCGCGCCTCAATGCGGCGAAAGCGCTTGATCCAGACCGCGAGAACCGTGCTCAGTCCAAACAGAGAGCCCGCCAGCGATGCTGCAAAAATGGTTAAGACCGTGAGTTTGGTTCCGAGGAAGGCGCCGATTAACGCCATCAGCTTTACGTCGCCGAATCCCATTCCTTCGACACCACGGGCCCTGAGATAAATGGCCGCCGCGCCATATAGAAACGAGGCGCCGACGGCCGCTCCCAGGAGCGAGTCTGACAGGGACCAAATGCGCCACGAAATCTCGCTTCTCATCGCGGGCGATACCAAACCCGGCATGATTCGCGAAGCCAGGTCATTTACCGGAACGACGAGGCTGAAACCAATTCCGAGGACCAGCCCGGGCAGAGTCATCGCGTCCGGAAGAAGCTTGGTTTCCGCGTCGGTGAACACCAAACCCAGCAGCAGGAAGCCGAGCACAACGCATTTCAGCGCCGCCAGCGTCAAACCAAAATGGGCGTAGCAGCCGAGAAAGAGCAAACCCGTTAGGAGTTCGATTACAAGGTAACGCGGTGATATGGGCTGCTGGCACGAGCGGCATTTTCCCCGAAGAATCAGCCAGCTCAGTACGGGCAGGTTGTGATAGAGCGGGATCGGATCTCCGCAGTGCGGACACGCGGAGCGCGGCGTTACTACCGACTTTTCACGCGGCAACCTGTAAATACACACGTTCAGGAAGCTGCCAAAGCACAGCCCCAGAGCGAAGATCGCGGCTTCAAAAAAAGGTTCCACGTTGGCTAAGTACCCAGTCCGCTTGGATTTGGATGATTATAAGCCGCCGCCGCAGGGCATTCTAAGTACGAAGGTCAGTGTACTTTTGCGACACGCTTTACGCTTGCAAGTTATTGTTAATAAAGAAGAAACACCGCTCGCTACAACCGGCTGATTTCGCGCTGCCGGGCAAAAAAATCCTCGCCAACCCGATCCGCGAGGCTCCGCACCTACACCGCGCTATTGCGGAGGATCGAGCCTTCGGCGGCTTGAGTCAGGACCCTGGTCGGTCAACGTCACCGTCAATGGCGATCGCAAGGTGAAGCTCAGCAAGGTCTCCGAGGGCAATATAATCTGCTGGCCCTTCCCGGCAGCCTGTACCCCGCCACCAACGCCGCCACCTGCCGCCGCGCCGATGCCCGCACCTTTCCCGCCGCCGGCGATGCCCCCGATGATGGCCCCAATCACCGCCCCCGCTCCGACCTTCTCTGCTGTATTCGTCGAGCGATTCTTGCCCTGGCGGCGGTATGGGTCCGCCTCTATGCCATACAATTTGCCACCCACCGCGATCGAATCCAGCTGCAGAACCAGCAGTGATTGTCCCGCAAATTTTCCCGCGCTCTTTACGTCCACGATGTGGCCCTTCACGTCATATCCGGAGGGTACGGCCGCGTCTCCATCCGACGGCAGAGGTGCGTCGAGTGTGGCCCGGAAAGTTTCTCCGGGCTGGGCTTTTTCGGAATCAATCGGATCGAGCAGCCGAATCGCCATTGATGTTCCCGATGGCACCGTGACTTTTCTCGGAGGCGGAGGCGGCGTTGGCTGAGGCGCGGGCGCCGCCTGTGCTGCCGGGGCGGGAGCAGGGTTTTCATCCGCTGCACGGGTCTGGGCTTCCGCGGGCGGTGGCGCATTTGCCGCCATCTCCGTGGAATCCGGTTGCGTTTGATGCCGATGACGCGGCGTGCTGGGGCGACGTCTGTCCGAGAAAGGCTCAGCCGAGCGCCTTACGGGCGCTGGCGTCGGCGTCGGTGCCTGAGCCATCGGATCCGTCCGGCTGGGGGCTCTTGTGGCCGCCGCCGACGCAGTTTCCAGATTGTTCACCACTTGCTTAATCCCGGGGGTCGCGGACGCATAGCGGGCCGCTGCTTCGCGCTGCGTTTCGTTCTCGACCGTTCCCGAGAGAGTTACCACGCCGCCCGCGGTCTCGACCGTAATCTGCTTTTCGTGCAAGCCGGAATCCTGGTCAAATTTGGATTGAATCTGGCTGGTCAACTGGCTGTCATCCGGCGCTTTGCTGCAGGCCAATCCGATGGCGAGGATGCCAAGCAACGGGATTACCGCAAAACGTCTGTCTGCCCTGAACGTCATAAGAGCTCCCGATTCTATGGGAAATAGTCTATCTATTTTAGATGCAGGAGCACTATCGTTTAGAGGGAAAATCGGGACGAAAATGTGTACGTCGCAGATGCATGCAGCGCAGCCGGGTCGAGCCCGGTCGCAGGTCAGTCCCGGTCTTTGTGGAGAAATTTGTAGTCGAGGATGGACGCTGCCAACTCGTTAGAGTCTTCGGTTTTGTCAACCGCGTCCTTGGTACGAATCAGCCTTCCCTGGCAGAGCACACCACTGTTCTTTTGTCCGGAGATTTCTTCGGGCATCTCGAAGATCAGTTCCACCAGCGCATTCGCCGGCAGTTGCTGCGGGCCGTGAAACAGTACGCCCGACTGGCTGATGTTCTGGATCAGGCCTTCGTACCAGGTGCTGAGATTTTTAACGCGGTATCGAACGGGAAGCTTCGATCGCAGCCGCCGTGCCCGGGGCATCCAAGTCGGTTGCTTTTTACTGGAGCGGCGGCGGACGGTGGTGGTATCCGCCATTGGCTCGTCGACCCGATTTCCGCGACGCATGGTCTTCCAGTCGTACTGGTAAGCGGACGCGCATACCAGGCAGACTTGGTAGTACTCTCCATTGGCCGCGCGGCGCGGCCAGGAAAACTCGTGCGAACAGTGTCCCAGCATAAAAACGTCCATGAGTTTTTGCGGCATGATGACGAGTAGTGCCCCCTACCAACAGATAGATTCATCTTGCGACGGCTTCGTCATTCTGGATAGGTTACTTTCGTGTATCGCGGTTTAGGCCTTATGCTTTCCCATATGTCACCAATCGCACCGTCGCGCATGGGCTTCGTCCTTGCCGGAGGCAAGAGTTCCCGTATGGGCGCGGGCTCCGATCAAGATAAGGACAAAGCCTTTCTGGAGTTTAGCGGCCAAACGCTGCTGGATCGCGCGCTCGCCGTGATGGGCTTGGTCTGCGACAGCACGGCGATCGTCGGCGACCCCGCCAAGTTTACGAAATACGAATCAGTCGTGGCAGACACTTTCCCGGGTTGTGGTCCCCTCGCCGGTATTCACGCGGCGCTCCTGCATTCACCCGCTAAGTTGAACCTCATGCTTGCGGTGGACATGCCGTTTGTCTCCCGGGAGCTTCTTGCGTTTCTCTTTGCGGCGGCTGAAGAGAGCGATGCCATTGTTACCGTGCCTCGCTGCGGCAAGGGACTTCAGCCGCTCTGTGCGGCCTATCGACGCGACTTCTCCACCGTCGCCGAGCGGGCCCTGCAGGCGGGGAAGTACAAGATCGATGCAGCGTTTTCCAACGTGTCCGTAAGGGTGATTGAAGAGGACGAATTGGCGGCAGCGGGCTTTTCCGAGCGGAGTTTTTTCAACGTGAACACGCCGCAGGACCGCCTGGCAGCCGAGAGGCGGACTTTCTAGTGGCAGCGGTGGTGCTTCATGTGGTCGAGGAACGGGCGCCTCGCCCGTTCAGCCGACCGGGGACGCCCGGCGCTCCATCGGCAAGAATTGGTCGTCAGTGGCGCTTAGCGCTTGAGCTGCGCTGGCATCTCATGCCATGCTGATAGGCCATGGCTGCGGACACGATCTCTGCCTACATCGAGTTTAAGGACGTCTCCAAGGCATTTGGCGATCGGGTCGTTCTCAAGGATGTCAACTTCGAGGTGTTGCCGGGTGAGATGGTCTGCATTCTTGGCCGCAGCGGCGTCGGGAAATCCGTGGCGCTCCACAACATCATGGGCTTCCTTAAGCCGGATTCCGGCCGGGTCATTGTCGCGTGCCAGGACATCACCGACTACAACGAAGTGCAGCTTGAAGAAATCCGCAAGAAAGTCACCATGGTGTTCCAGAACGGCGCACTCTTCGATTCCTTGTCGGTCGGTGAAAACGTCGCTTTCCCATTACGCGAAAAAAGAGAGCTTTCCGAAGAGCAGATTTATCAGGTCGTCGATGGTCTGCTCGAAATGGTCGGCGTCAAGGAGATGCGCGACCTGTTGCCTTCCGACCTTTCGACCGGGATGAAACGCTCCGTGGCGATCGCGCGAGCGCTGTCCGCCCAACCCGAGTGCGTGCTTTATGACGAACCCACCACCATGGTGGATCCGCTGATGGGGAATCTGCTCGGCGACCTCATCGCCCGGCTCAAGCTGCAATTGCATTTGACCTCGGTCGTCGTTACGCACGACATGCGCCTGGCCAAGAAACTGGCCGACCGCATTGTCTTCCTCCACGAAGGCCGTGCGATTTTCTTTGGGCCCTACAAGGAAATGGAGAAATCGACCGAGCCCATCATTCATGAGTTCTTGGAACTGGACGAGTTGAAGTTGGAAGCGTAGGGGCAATCCGGACTCGCCGGTGGAGCGCCGGGCGTCCCAGCCTTGGACGGGCGAGACGCCCATCGCTCCGCTAAAAGCCTTGCCTTACCAATTCCTCCACGGTGATCGAACTCGGGGCGGGCTCGCCTTTCACCATCTTCTCGACGTACTTTGCGATCAGGTCGGCTTCGAGGTTCAGAGGGTCCCCGGGCCTCAGCGATCCGAGATTTGTCATCTCGACGGTATGGGGAATGATCGCGACCGTACACACGAACATGGAGCGATTCCGTTCGAGCTTGGCGACGGTCAGGCTGATGCCTTCGATCGATATCGATCCCTTGAATACTGTGTACTTCGCGATCTCTGCCGGGATTTCAATATGCAGCCACCAGTTCTCAGAATTTTGAATGCGCTCTAACTCGATCAGTTTGCCTATGCCATCGACGTGCCCCTGGACGATGTGGCCACCGAAGCGGCCGTTGGCCGTCATCGGCAACTCCAGGTTTACGCGTGCACCCTCGCGTAGCCTTGAAAATGAAGTTCGCGCCCACGTTTCGGGCGCGAGGTCCGCGCCGAATGTGTCTGGTTTGATGTCAAGCGCCGTCAGGCAAACGCCGCTTACCGCGACGCTCTGGCCAACGCCCAGTTGCTTCGGAGTGGTCGCAGCCTCGATGGTGATCCGACGGTTCTCACCGCGCTTGTCGATCTTTACGACCTGGCCCACTTCCTCGATGATTCCGGTAAACATAGGGGTTCTACCTCACTTCGCCGATGCAGGCTGGTGGAGAGCCTCGCGCCTCCGGACGGCTGGACGTGCGAGACGCCCGTCCCTCCACTGTATAACGAACGTCCCCGGTACTCGCGCTCACGACTGTACCGAGTAGGGGTCGTGTAGATAACCCTCTAGCGCGAAGTCTTCGCCGAAGCGGTGTAACTCGAAACGCTTCACGCATTGCACCTTCCCGCGCAATCCATCGCCGGCTATGAAGGGGACAGCGTCCCCGCCAAAAATCTTCGGTGCATAGTAGAGGAATACCTTGTCCACCTCGCCCGACGCTAGTGCCGCAGCGTTTACCAGCGCTCCACCTTCGATTAGCAGGCTGGTGATTTCGAGTTCGCCCAGGCGCTCGACAATTGCGGCGAAGTCAGGCCGTCGGTCGGCATTTGCCGCCGGTATTTGTTGCACGCGAATCCCCTGCGCTTCGAGTGCCTGTTTCGCGGATTCCTCGGCAGCGGAACACAGGACTAAGACATCGTTGTCGGCGGTTTGGATTACTCGCGATGCAGGCGGAATGCGCAAGTAAGAATCCAGGATCACGCGCAGCAGCTTGCGTCGCCGCGGCAAGCCACTCCGGTCAGTCAGCAGCGGATCATCCGCCATCACCGTCCCTACACCAGCCAGGATCGCATCACTCTGATGGCGCAGTTGCTGCACATGAGCGCGGGCTACTTCGCCCGTGATCCAGTGGTATCCGCTGCGCGCGCCCTCGCTCGCAGGTACAGCCGCGCCAGGCTCTGTGCCCGGTTTCGTGGCGTCAGCGATTTTCCCATCGAGAGTCATCGCAGATTTCAGGGTGACCAACGGTTTGCCACTCCGGATGTATTTGGCAAAACCCTCATTCAGCTTCTTAGCTTCCGCCTCGAAGAGGCCGACCTCTAGTTTAATTCCTGACGCGCGGAGCTTCGTAAACCCTCGGCCCGCCACTCGTGGATTCGGATCCTCCATGGAGCACACCACGCGGCGGATTCCGGCTGCGACCACAGCATCGGCACACGGGCCGGTTCGGCCCTGATGCGAGCACGGCTCCAGATTCAGATAGAGAGTGCCCCCGCGTGCCGCGCCGGCCGCTTGCTCGAGTGCGAGGACTTCGGCATGCTTCACGCCTTCATAGGTGTGCGTGCCTACTCCAACTTCGCCGCCTGAAGCGTCCACGACAACCGCGCCCACCGCTGGATTGGGCGATACCAACCCTACACCCGCCCTTGCTAAATCGAGCGCCCTCCGCATGTGTTTTTCGTCTGACGGCGGCGCTGCAATCATTCTTCATCCAGTTCTGCGACAGCCGCTCCGCTCCGCCCGTGTGGAGGACGACCGAGAGGAGCGGTGCGATAGGCATGGGGGTCGTCCGGTTCGGGCTTCCGACGGAAGCGCAGTTTTATTTGAGCGAGCAGTCTTCGCAAGTAAGAAAGCGAATTGAACTTTATCTGTCGCATGGTTCGCTCCCATTTGAATTTGCGGAAGAACGGGCGAGGGCGCCCGTTCGTCCATCGGAGAAAGCATCATGGATTCGCTAAGCGAACAGTGAATCCACAAATTCTTTGGGATCAAACGGCAGTAGATCGCGCGCCTTCTCGCCGACGCCCACAAACCGGACCGGCAATCGCAACTCCCGCGAAATTGCGACCACGACGCCGCCCTTGGCCGTGCCATCGAGCTTGGTCAGGACAATTCCCGTGACTCCGGCGGATTGCGTGAATTGCCGCGCCTGCTGCAATCCATTCTGCCCGGTCGTGGCATCCATCACGAGCAGAGTCTCATGTGGGGCGCCTGGAACGATGCGCTGTGCCGTGCGCTTCATTTTTTCGAGCTCGAGCATCAGGTTTTGTTTGGTGTGCAGCCGCCCGGCAGTGTCGACGATGACGTAGTCGGTCTTGCGGGCGGTTGCGGACTGCAACGCGTCGAACAACACAGCGGATGGATCGCCCCCGGCTTTCGTCTTGATCACTTCCGTTCCCGTGCGCTGTCCCCAAATTTCGAGTTGCTCGATCGCTGCCGCGCGGAATGTGTCCGCCGCGCACAGCAGCACCGTCTTTCCTTGCGCCCGGAACACTTGCGCTAATTTTCCGATAGTTGTCGTCTTGCCAGTGCCGTTCACGCCCACCACCAGGATCACTACCGGCGTGCCGTCGACCTTGGCCAGGGGCCGCGAATTGGTCAATGTCGCGGTGAGAATCGCCAGCAGTTCCTCTTTCAGCAGACGTTTCAGTTCATTCACATCCTTGATCTGTTTTCGATCGGCTTTCTCGCGCAGCTTTTCCAGAACTTCATGGGTAGTAGTTGTGCCGAGGTCGGCGCCAATCAGCGTGGCTTCGAGATCGTCCAGCGTGGAGCGGTCGATCTCCTTCCCGATGGAGACGACCTCTTCGATGCGCTCGGCCAAGTTCTCGCGCGTGCGCGAGACTGCTTCTTTCATGCGCTCGATGAAACTTGGTTTCTGTTCTTCGTCCAGGCTGCCAAAAAGGGTTT
>Ga0210402_10000881_pt1 | contig 32272 bp, 29 predicted proteins | sample IncBWC7MmetaG_FD_161055 | JGI IMG/M metagenome (GOLD analysis project Ga0210402, IMG submission 161055) | Forest soil microbial communities from Barre Woods Harvard Forest LTER site, Petersham, Massachusetts, United States - Inc-BW-C-7-M | ecosystem: Environmental > Terrestrial > Soil >...
CATCGCCGGGGAAATTCTCGAATGCGGGTCCGATCACCACGCGGTATCCTGAATTGCCCGGCAGCCGTTCGGCAAAATAGGTCATCACCGGGGCGCCGGTAATGAGCGCCAAACGCGACGTGGCGGTATTGGTGGCGGCCGGTATGCCGAAGAAATTGACCATCGCCGCGCCTTTGTTGCGGTAGCTCTGGTCCGGGGCATACCACACCGCTTCATTCTTCTTCAGCGCCCGGATCATGGCGCGAATGTCGTCGTAGGGAATGGGATATCCATGCCGGCAGAAGCTCGTGAACATGATGTGCGACAGCAGCGCATTCTTCCACGGCCGAAACACCACATGCAGCGGCACCACGGTGCCGAGGATGCGGGTGGAAATTTCGATGGTGGTGAAATGAGCGCCCAGCAGAATGGCACCGCGGCCCTTGGCCAGCGCCGCCTGTAGATGATGCAGGCCTTGCACGTCGGCCAGCCTGTTGACCTGCGCGTCGCTGCTCCACCAGGTGTTGGCCGTCTCGCACAGCGCCATGCCGAGACTGCGAAAATGCCGATCGACCAGGGAGGCGCGTTCCTGTTCGCCAAGCTGCGGAAGGCAGAGATCAATGTTTCGGCGTGCGATGCGCGCAAAGTGCAGCGGCAAAGCCCTAAGCAGCGCCCCGATGGCGCCACCCAGCCACCGTTGCGCCGCATAGGGCAGCAATTCCAGGCCGCGCATGAGGCCAAGACCCACCCAGGTGAACCAATACTTGGGGTGTAGAAACTCCAGCCGCATCTATTTTCAGTTCCGTGCGAACAGGGGCTAAAGAATAGCCGCCTTGCCCCGATCAAGGCCAGTGATGCTGCGACGCACCATGACCCTAGGGGATGCGGTCCGCCTAAAAGGAAGCAGCCAAAGACGAGGGCAGGGGCGCCGTATGAATCGCTTCGGCGCTCAATGAGCTGAATATTCGTGTTTATCAGTGATTTGCTGTAGTATCCGCGCCGGTTCGTGATTTCTACTTGGTCTGTTTCTGGTCAGCGCGCCGCTCCGGCGTCACCTTGGCCGTAACCCACAAAGCAGGTTTCTTCGATCCAGGTGGCTGGCATTTGACCAGCCGATAGTTTCTTTTGTAGTAGGTATTCTTCACATGACGAAAATGTATGTTGGCAATCTCCCGTTCTCGATGGACGAGGCCGCAGTGCGCGCTCTGTTCGAAAAGCATGGCGCAGTACAGTCGGTGGCGTTGATCAATGATCGCGACACCGGTCGTCCCCGCGGCTTCGGCTTCGTTGAAATGGCTAGCGCAGATGCTGCGCGCGCTATGCAGGCGCTGAATGGCCATGATGTCGACGGGCGAGCGCTAAAGGTCAATGAGGCTCAGGAGCGCACCGGCGGCGGTGGTGGTGGTGGCGGCGGATCGCGCGGCCCGAAGCGCTGGTAACAGCGTTTAAGATCTAAGCGATTATTAAGGCCGCAGCGATGCGGCCTTAAGTTTTGACGAGCGCAGGCACGATCAGGGTTTACGCCCCGGGCGGCTTTGCCTATAATCGCGGCCCTTGGGCGGGGGCTGGTAGGCTGGCATTGCGGTTGGTGGACCATCCATTGACTTCAGTGGCTCCGCGCTATTGAACATGGCCCCGCGAGGGGCTTTTTATTTGATGAGTCAGGGGGCCGATGGTCCCCTTTTTTGTTTTGGGATGTGGGGCGCGACCATGCGTGACGCCTTGATGCGCTTGCTGGAGCCGCCTATCGAGGCGTTGGGCTACGAGCTGGTCGATCTCGAATACGCGCGCGCAGGCGGCGGCGGGATCTTGCGGATCTACATCGATCGCCTTGTAGAAGGGCCGGGCGGTCAAATTACGGTGGATGATTGCGCGCGCGTAAGCCAGGCGATGAGCCGGGTGCTCGAGACTGAAGATCCGATCAAGGGGCATTACACGCTGGAGGTCTCTTCACCGGGTTTTGACCGGATATTGCGCACGCGCGCGCACTTCGAGCGATTTATGGGCGCGCGGATAGCGGCCGAGTTGAAGTTGCCGATCGAGGGGCGCCGGCGCTTCGTCGGGGTGTTGAAGTCGGTTGCGGCCGACACGATTGTAGTGGAAGTCGACGGCAAGGCGCACAGCCTGCCGCTCGATCGAATTCAGAAGGCCAGATTGCGGCCGGAATGAGCGAGGAGTCGAGAGGTATGAACAAAGAAATTTTGATGGCCGTCGATGCGGTTTCGAATGAGAAAGGCGTCGACAAGGAAATTATATTCGACGCGCTGGAAGCGGCGCTTGCCTCCGCGACTCGCAAGAAGCACGGCGAAGAGCTGGACGTCCGCGTCGCGATCAACCGTAAGACCGGTGGCTACGATACGTTTCGGCGCTGGAAGGTGTTCGCGGACGAATCGAACGAACTCGAGGTGCCGGAGCGCGAGCTGCGCTTGGACGACGCGCGCGACATCGACAAGGACGTGGAGCCGGGCGGCTATGTCGAGGAGCCGATGGAATCCGTGCCGTTCGGGCGGATTCTGGCGCAGACCGCCAAGCAGGTCATCGTGCAGAAGGTTCGCGAGGCGGAGCGCGCCCAGGTCGTCGACGCATACAAGGACCGGGCCGGCACCCTGGTCAGCGGCATCGTCAAGCGTGTCGATCGAAACGGCGTGTATGTGGATCTTGGCGCTAACGCCGAAGGCTTCATCGCGCGCGAGGAAATGATCCCGCGCGAACCGGTGCGCTCCCAGGACCGCATCAAGGCCTATTTGAAAGAGGTGCGCACCGAGCCGCGCGGACCGCAATTGTTCCTGTCGCGCACCGCCCCCGAGTTCTTGATCGAACTGTTCAAGCTGGAAGTTCCGGAAGTGGGGCAGGGCCTGATCAATATTCTGGCGGCCGCCCGCGATGCCGGCGTGCGCGCAAAGATCGCGGTGCGCAGCAACGATCCGCGCGTCGATCCGGTGGGCGCTTGCGTCGGCATGCGCGGCTCGCGCGTGCAGGCGGTATCCAATGAAATCGCCGGCGAGCGCGTCGACATCATTCCGTTTGACGACAACAACGCCCAATTCGTCATCAATGCCATGGCGCCCGCGGAGGTCACCTCCATCGTCGTCGACGAGGACTCCCACTCGATGGATATCGCCGTGTCCGAGGACAAACTCTCGCAGGCCATCGGCAGGGGCGGTCAAAATATCCGGCTGGCGAGCGAACTGACCGGCTGGGAACTGAACGTCATGAGCGAATCGCAAGCCGAGGCGAAGAGCGAAACGGAGTCCCTGGCATTGCGCGAGACCTTCATGAAACAGCTGGATGTCGACGCCGACGTGGCGAGCATTCTGGTGCAGGAAGGTTTTTCGACCATCGAAGAGATTGCCTACGTGCCGGCCAGCGAATTGAACGCCATCGAGGAGTTCGACGAGGAGATCGTCAAGGAACTGCGCACCCGGGCGCGCGACGTGCTGTTGACGCAGGCGATCGCCAGCGAGGAAACGATGGATGGCGCGGAGCCGGCGGCCGATCTGGTCGAACTCACCGGCGAAGAGCTGGGCAAGACGCTGGCGCGCAAGGGCGTCCGCACCCGCGATGATCTCGCGGATCTGGCCGTTGATGAACTCGTCGAGATGGGCAGCGTGGATGAGAAGAAAGCCGCTGAACTGATCATGGATGCCCGCAAGCATTGGTTCGCGGAAGAAGCAAAGGTTTAGGAGCAAGTATGGCAGATGTAACCGTCGCTCAATTCGCTGAGGTGCTCAAGGTACCGGTCGATCGGCTGCTGCAGCAGCTCGATCAGGCGGGCATCAAGGTCGACGGCGCCGAAGATATGATCAGCGAAGACGCCAAGCATGAACTGTTGACGCATTTGCGGCGCAGCCATGGCCACGACGAGGCTCAAGCCGATGCGGCTCCCCGCAAGATCACGCTGCGCCGCAAATCGCAATCCGAGCTCAAACTGGCAAGCCCCCAGGGCAGGGCGCGCACGGTGAATGTCGAAGTGCGCAGCAAACGCACCTATGTCAAGCGCGAGGTGCTTGAGGATCAGGCACGCCATCAGCAGGAAGAGATCGACAAGCTGCGCGAAAGCGAGGAGCAGGCGAAGGCCGCCAGCGAGCGCGCCGAACGCGAGCGCCTCGAGAAGGAGCGCCTGGATCGCGAGCGACTCGAGGAAGAAAGCCGGCGCCGCAGCGACGAGGAAAATCGCAAGCGCACCGCCGAGGAAGAGGCGCGCCGCGCGGCTGAAACCCAGGCGCGCGAGCTCGCCGAGCGGGAGCGCAAGGCCGCCGCCGCGAAGCCCAGCAAGGCGTCGCGCGATTCGGTGGACGACAAGGCGACCCGCTATGGCCGGCAGGAGCTGCACATCGTCGGCGATGTCAGTTCGCGGCACAAGAAGAAGAAATCCCGGGACGGACGGCGCCGCACCGTGGGCAGCGAGACCGATACCAAGCATGGTTTTGAGATGCCGACCGCGCGCGTCGTGCGCGAAGTTGCCATCGGTGAAGCGATGACGGTCGGCGAGCTCGCGCAGAAAATGGCCGTCAAGGCCACCGAAGTCATCAAGGTCATGATGAACATGGGCGTGATGGCGACGATCAATCAAATGATCGAGCAGGATACCGCGGTGCTGGTGGTCGAGGAGATGGGCCACACTGCCGTGCTGCGCAAGGAAAACATCATCGAAGATGATCTGCAGGGCGAACTCGATTCCTCGCTCGAGGTATTGCCGCGTCCGCCGGTCGTGACCGTCATGGGACACGTCGATCACGGCAAGACTTCACTGCTCGACTACATCCGGCGCAGCAAAGTGGCGGCCGGCGAAGCGGGCGGCATCACCCAGCATATCGGCGCATACCACGTCGAGACCGCCAAGGGCATGGTGACCTTTCTGGACACGCCGGGCCACGCGGCATTTACCTCGATGCGCGCGCGCGGCGCCCAGGTTACCGATATCGTGATTCTGGTGGTGGGCGCCGATGATGGAGTCATGCCGCAGACCATCGAGGCGATCCAGCATGCGCAGGCCGCGAAAGTGCCCATCGTCGTGGCGCTCAACAAGATCGACAAGCCGGAGGCGGATCCGGAGAAGGTGAAGCAGGAACTCACCAAGTACGGCGTCATACCCGAGGAGTGGGGCGGCGAGAACATTTTCGTGGCCGTTTCGGCGCGCACCGGCCAGGGCGTCGATCAGCTGCTGGAGAGCATTCTCCTGCAGGCGGAAGTACTCGAATTGAAGGCGCCGACCGCGGGACTCGCCGCCGGCTATGTCATCGAGTCGAGCCTTGAGAAGGGGCGCGGCGCAGTCGCCACGGTCCTGGTATTGCGCGGCACGCTGAAGCTCGGCGATCCCTTGTTGATCGGACAGGAATTCGGCCGCGTGCGGGCACTGTTCGACGAGGCCGGGCATCCGGTGGAGGCGGCGGGTCCGTCGATTCCGGTGGTGGTGCTGGGCCTGTCCGGAGCTCCCAATGCCGGGGACGAATTGCTGGTGGTCGAGAGCGAGCGCAAAGCGCGCGAAGTTGCCATGCACCGCCAGTCGAAGTCGCGCGACGTCAAGCTGGCCCAGAAGGCCACCAACATGCAGGATGTGTTCTCGACCATGGGCGAGACCAAGGCCAACCTCGTGCAGCTATTGGTCAAGGCGGATGTTCAGGGCAGCGCCGAAGCGCTGCGCGATTCGCTCAACGGCCTGTCGACGCCCGAAGTGGCGGTCAACATCGTGGCCTCCGGGGTGGGCGGTCTCACCGAGTCGGACGTGACCTTGGCGGCCGCCTCAAAGGCGCGAATCATCGCGTTCAACGTGCGCGGCGACGCGGCGGCACGCGCCGCGATCAAGGAACACGGCGTGGATGTGCGCTACTACAGCATCATTTACGAGGCCATCGATGACATCAAAGCCGTGCTTACCGGCATGCTGTCGCCCGAGGTCAAGGAAGCGATCGTCGGGCTCGCCGAGGTCCGCAGCGTTTTTCGATCCAGCAAATTCGGCACGGTCGCGGGCTGCATGGTGATCGACGGCTACGTGCGCCGCAATTTTCCAATCCGCGTGCTGCGCAACAACGTGGTGATTTTCGAGGGCGCGCTGGAATCCTTGAAGCGCTTCAAGGACGACGTCAACGAAGTGCGCGCCGGCACCGAGTGCGGCATCGGCGTCAAGAACTACAACGACGTGCAGGAAGGCGACCAGATCGAGTGCTATTCACGGGTGGAAGTGGCGCGTACGCTGTAGTGCGTCGCGCTCAGCTGCAAGATGGCCAAAGACAATCCGCGGGCCAGGCGCCTAGGCGAGCAGATCCAGCGCGAGCTTACGGATCTCCTGCGTCGCGACATCAAGGATGAGCGCATCGGCAACGTGACGATCACCGCGGTGAACGTCACCGGTGATTTGCGCACTGCGCGTGTTTACTACCTGGTGTTCGGCAAGGAAGGGCCGGATCCGAAGGTGCAGCGCGGCCTGGAAAGCGCCGCCGGCTTCCTGCGCAATGCTCTATCGCGCGCGCTGATGATTCGGCACACGCCCACCTTGACCTTCGAACTCGATACCTCGATCGAGCATGGGGTGCGCTTGACCCAGCTGATCGATTCGCTGAACAAGCCCGCCAATAACCGCCCAGCCGCAGACTCAAGCGGCGCGCCGGACGATCACGACCACGTGATCGATGAGGGATAGCTTAGGTGCTGGGCATCGACGGCATTCTGTTGCTCGACAAGCCGTTGAATTTGAGCTCCGCCGGCGCGGTGGCGCGTGTCAAGCGGTTGTTCAACGCCCGCAAGGCGGGCCACACCGGATCGCTGGATCCGCTCGCCTCGGGATTGCTGCCCATCTGTTTTGGCGAAGCCACCAAGTTCGGCGCGCAACTGCTTGCGGCCGATAAGACTTATCGCGTGACGGTGCGTCTCGGTGAACGCACCGCGAGCGCAGACCGCGAATCGGCCGTCATTGAAACGCGCGCGCTGCCGCCTTTTTCCGTCGAAGATCTGCGCCAGGCGCTCGCCGGTTTTCCGCGCGATTACAGCCAGGTGCCGCCGATGCATTCGGCGCTCAAACAGGACGGCAGGCCCCTGTATGAGTATGCGCGGGCCGGCATCACGCGGGAACGCGCCGCGCGCAGGGTCGTGATCCATGAATTGCGCCTGCTCGACTGGCGACCGCCCGATCTTGAGTTCGAGGTACGCTGCACGAAGGGCGCATACATCCGCGTCCTGGCCGAGGACCTGGCCGCGCAGCTCGGCACCGTTGCGCACCTGGCGGCCCTGCGTCGCATCGGGGTGGCGCCGTTCGCCGAGCCGCTGTTCTCGTTCGAGGCCTTGGAGGCCATGACCCAGTCCCAGAGGCTTGAAGTCCTGCTTCCGGTCGATGCGGCGCTGTGCGCCTGCCGGCGCTTTGATCTGCCGCCGGGCGGAGTCAGTGCATTCCGGCAGGGCCAGACCGTTCCGGTGGCGGTGGAACTCCCCGGAATGGTGCGTATCTATGCGCAGGGCTTGGGATTTCTGGGATTGGGCGAAATCGAGCCCAGCGGCCGCTTGGTGCCGCTGCGACTTATTTCGTCAGCTGCGAATCGTGCTTGAGGGCGGGTGCCGCGACGCGTACAATGCGCGCCTTCTTAAAAGGTCTAAGTTATTGATTGAGGTTTGATTTCAATGCCACTTACTCGCGAAGAAAAGTCGGGCGTCGTCGGTAAATTCCAGCGCAGTGCGCAAGACACCGGTTCCCCCGAAGTTCAAATTGCCTTGTTGTCCGAGCGCATTAACGGCTTGAGCCAGCATTTCACCACGCACAAAGCCGACCATGCATCGCGCCGCGGACTGCTCAAGATGGTCAATCAGCGCCGCAAGCTGCTCGATTACCTGAAGAGCAGAATTCCGGACAAGTACACGCAATTGGTCGAACGCTTAGGGTTACGCCGCTAACAGGCGCCGCTGCAGGCGACACAAGCGCCTGTCCATCATTTTCGATTACGCAAGGGGGCTCTACGTGAGCGCTACCAAAAAAAGTTTTCAATTTGGAGATCACACGGTAACCATCGAGACGGGCGAGCTGGCCCGGCAGGCAGACGGCGCCGTGCTGGTGTCCATGAGCGAGACCGTGGTGCTGGTCACAGCCGTCGGTCTGAAGAAGGCAGCGCCGGGCCGCGACTTCTTCCCGCTCACCGTCAATTATCAAGAGAAGACCTATGCCGCGGGCCGCATCCCCGGCGGATTTTTCAAGCGTGAAGGGCGTCCCACCGAGAAGGAAACCCTGACCTCGCGCCTGATCGACAGGCCGATACGGCCGCTGTTTCCGGATGGATTCACCAACGATGTGCAGGTGGTGGCCTCCGTGATATCGGTGAACTCGGAGGTCGATCCGGACATTGCCTCGCTGATCGGCGCTTCGGCCGCGCTGGCGATTTCCGGAATGCCATTCATGGGTCCGATCGGCGCGGCGCGGGTCGGCTATATGGACGGCAAGTACATCCTCAACCCGACCACCTCGCAGCTCGCGCAGTCGAAGCTCGACCTGGTGGTTGCCGGAACCGAAGAAGGCGTCCTGATGGTGGAATCCGAGGCGAGCGGTTTGGACGAGGAAGTCATGCTCGGTGCGGTGATGTTCGGCCACGAACAATTGCAGGTCGCAATCAAGGCCATCAGGGAACTGGCGGCGGAAGCCGGCAAACCTAAATGGGAATGGAGCATGCCGGTGGAGGTCAGTGAACTGAAGAAGGCCGTCGGTTCGTTTGCCGAGAAGGATCTGGTCGCGGCGTATGCGGTGACCGAGAAACAGAAGCGTCACACCCGGATCGGCGAGATCAAGAACGCGCTGCTCGAGGCCCTGACAACGGGCGAGCATCCTAAATTCACCAAGGAAGAAGTCGGCAACGAGTTCTTCAATCTGGAACATCGGCTGGTGCGCGAGCGGATCCTGGAAGGACATCCGCGCATCGACGGGCGCGACACCAAGACCGTGCGTCCAATCAATGTTCGCACCGGAGTGCTGGCGCGAACCCACGGTTCGGCATTGTTCACGCGCGGCGAGACCCAGGCGCTGGTGGTCACCACCTTGGGAACAGGGCGCGATGCGCAGATCATCGATGGGCTCACCGGCGAGCGCAAAGAGCCGTTCATGCTGCACTACAATTTCCCCCCTTTCAGCGTCGGCGAGACCGGCATGATGGGCTCGCCGAAGCGCCGCGAAATCGGCCACGGCAACCTGGCCAAGCGCGGCGTGAAGGCCGTCATGCCGGGTTCCGAGAAGTTCCCCTATGTGATCCGCGTCGTGTCCGAGATTCTCGAATCGAATGGTTCCAGTTCCATGGCTTCCGTTTGCGGCACCAGTCTTGCGCTGATGGACGCTGGCGTGCCGATCAAGGCGCCGGTGGCCGGAGTGGCGATGGGCCTTGTGAAAGAGGGCGCGCGCTTCAAGGTGTTGACTGACATATTGGGCGACGAGGATCACCTCGGCGACATGGATTTCAAGGTGGCCGGCACCAAAGACGGCATCACCGCGCTGCAGATGGACATCAAGATCACGAGCATCACGCGCGAGATCATGAAGGTGGCACTGGATCAGGCGCGCGACGGCCGATTGCACATCCTGGGCGAGATGAACAAGGTGCTCTCCAAACCTCGCGAGAACATGTCCGAGTGGGCGCCCACCATCATTACCTTGAAGATCGATCCGGAGAAAATCCGCGACGTGATCGGCAAGGGCGGCGCCGTCATCCGGCAAATCACCGAAGAGACCGGCACATCGATCGACATCGAGAACGACGGTACCGTGAAGATTGCCTCGGTGCAGGGTGCCGCCGGACGCGAAGCACAGCGGCGCATCGAGTTGATCACCGCCGATGTCGAGGTGGGACGGATTTATGAAGGCAAGGTCGCGCGCCTGATGGATTTCGGCGCCTTCGTGACGATTCTTCCCGGCCGCGACGGCCTGGTGCACATTTCGCAGATCTCCGAAGAGCGCGTCGAGCGCGTGGGCGACAAGCTCAAGGAAGGCGACGTGGTGCGCGTCAAGGTGCTCGAAGTGGACCGCCAGGGACGCGTGCGGCTTTCCATGCGCAACGTTGACGCCGCTTAAGCTTTGGACGCGACCCAAGTACTGGCGCGCGGCCGCGCCATGGGAAAGTCCGAAGCGCCGTTAAGCGCCTAGCCGTCGCGCAGAAGATTCGACGTGATTCGCGGACGCGGCGGTTCACCGCCGGCCACGGTCTTCGCGCGCTCGCGAAGCTGTGGCACTTGCTGTTGCTGGCTCAGGAGCTGTTTGAGGCTCTGCTCCAAGTGCGGGCTCACCTGGCCTTGTACACTGGTGCCATAGGAGCGAATCACGCCAACCATGAACTCCTGGCTCAGGATGGGTTCGGCGAGGTGTTCCTGTTCAGCAATGACCTGCAGCAAGATACTGCGCGAAATGTCGGCGTTGTTCTTCTTGTCGACGACGACGAAATCAATCTTCTCGACTACCAGGCGCCTGACATCAGCCAAGGTGATGTAACGGCTCTCGACGGTGTCGTACAAACGACGATTCGGATATTTTTTGATCACTCGCGGTTCGCTCATGGGGCTCCTCGCTCGTGTTGGCCGACGCGCCGCCGGAAGATGCCGGTTCGTGCCAGACCACGCTTAGACCTGTCCTTCGAAGGTAAGGTACCAGAGCAAAGAATAGCGCAATGCAGCGCCAAGGCAAATCGGCATTTTTATTTATAGTTATTAGGCGCTTACGCGCAAATTGAGACGTTTTGGGACATTGCGTACGTCCCAACGGCCGATTGCCCAGCGCCAAACCTCGGTAACGCAGCTTGTGCGCAGCGATTCGGGCGGCGCCAATCCCAACAGCGAAAAGATGGACAGCAGTTGCGGCAGCGGTGCCTCCGCGCCCACCACGGCGCTGCGCCGTGATTTCGCGAGCTTGCTGTCATCCGGTTCCGTCAGCACGGGGACATGGGCGTAGTGGGGCAAGGATAGCCCGAGCAGTCGCTGCAAAACGATTTGCCGGGGTGTGTTATCGAGCAAGTCGGCGCCGCGCACAATATGCGTGACTCCCTGGGCCGCATCATCGACGACGACGGCGAGTACATAGGCAAATATCTGGTCGCGACGCTTGAGAATGATGTCGCCGACCGCAGCGGATACTTCCTGGCGGTACCGGCCTTGGATGCGGTCCTCGATCTCGACGTAGCCCGGTTCGATCCGCAGGCGGGTGGCGGTTGGCGTTCCCGTAAAGCTGGTGCGTTTGCGGCAGGTGCCCGGATAGCGCAGCTCATCTTCCAGCTGCAGGCGGCTGCAATTACACGCAAAGGTGAGATCACGCTCGCGCAGGCTGCGCAGCGCCGCATCGTACAACTCGTTGCGGTCGCGCTGCCGAAGCACCGGCCCGTCCCACTCGAAGCCGAACCGCTCCAATACGCGCAGAATTGTGTCGGCCGCACCCGCGACCTCTCTCGGCCGATCAAGATCCTCGATGCGCAGCAGCCAGCGTCCGCCGTGGGCGCGGGCATCGAGGTAGCTGGCTGCCGCTGTATACAGCGAGCCCAGGTGCAGGGCGCCGGACGGCGTGGGCGCGAACCGCCCTACATACAGCGCGGTGCTATCGGTACCGGTCGTCGCGGTCGCCGTACTGCTTTTCCCGGCGCTCGCGGCGCTCCTGGGCTTCCACGGACAGCGTGGCGACCGGCCGCGCTTCCAAGCGCTTGATGCCTATTTCTTCACCGGTTTCCAGGCAGTAGCCGTAGGAGCCGTCCTCGATGCGTTTCAGCGCCTCGTCGATCTTTCGGATCAGCTTGCGCTCCCGATCGCGGGTGCGCAGCTCAAGGCTGAACTCTTCCTCTTGTGTGGCCCGATCGTTCGGATCGGGGAAGTTGGCCGCCTCGTCCTTCATGTGCAGCACGGTGCGATCGACTTCCACCATGAGATCGCGCTTCCAGTTCTGCAGTATCCGAGCGAAGTGCTCCAACTGCTCCTTGTTCATGTACTGCTCGCCGCGGCGGGCGATATAGGGCTTCACATTGCGCGGCCCCGCCAGCAGGCTCGCGGAGACGGTGGCTTCCTCGCCGTCCTCGTCGTTTTGCGGTATGCGGGGCATCACGAGCGGACGAGTATCGAACTTGATCGGCGCGGTCCTTTCGGCAGCGGCTTTCGGCACCGGATGGAGGGCTGCGGGCGTCGGCTTCGGGGCGATGGCCTTGGCGCCGGGCGCTTTGTTGATCACGGGCTTCGCGGACACGGGCTTGAATTGGCTCTTGGCTGCGGGCTTAAGTTGGGGTTTAGGTTGGGATTTGCTCGGTTTCACTGTTACCTTCGATGTGGCGATGGGCTTTGCTTTCGCTGGCGGCCGCGCCGCCTTCTTGGAAGCGGCTGCTTTATGAGTCGCCTTTTTTGGTGTCGCCTTACCTGGCCGCCTAGCCGCTTTATTCGGTTTCTTCGAGGGCATTTGGGTTTTCCGCCTCCTAACGAAAGAGCGCGCGATTATACCGACGCATTCACCCGTGTACAGAGCGCGCGCACAACATATTTTCGCAACTTAAGCCTATGATTGGGAAGCAAATCCCCGGTGAAGAGGGGCGGAGCCCATGTGGCCCTTGGGATTGCAGGTCTTCAAGGCAGGGTAATGGGGCCGGACCCTACCCAGCCGGCGGCCCGGTGCTCCGCCACCACACTGGTGTATATCCCGCCCCGCACGTTGAATTTGGCCATCAAGCGCATGAATCGAGGCGCCGTTGCGGCCACCAGATCCTGCAGTATCTCGTTGGTTACCGCCTCGTGAAATGCACCGCGGCTGCGAAACGACCAGATGTAGAGTTTCAAGGATTTCAGTTCGACGCAGCGTTCGTCGGGCACGTACTCGAGTTTCAAGGTGGCAAAGTCCGGCTGGCCGGTCTTCGGGCACAGGCAGGTAAATTCCGGGATCACCATGCGAATCGTGTAGTCCCGCTCGGGTGCTGGGTTTGCAAAGGTCTCTAGCGCGGTACTGGGCTGGGTCATGCAGGAATCGGCCGTCGTTTCCGGGGGTTTACGAAAGTGACGATTACTTTACACTACGCGCCAAGCTGTGGAACCTCGCGCGAGTCTCGAGACGGCGATACGCGGCCGGCGGAATTTCAAGGTCACTAAACAATGCGCTTAACCAAACTCAAGATTGCCGGCTTCAAGTCGTTTGTCGACCCGACGACCGTCACCTTTCCCAGCAGTTTGACGGGTGTCGTCGGTCCCAATGGCTGCGGCAAGTCCAATATCATCGACGCGGTCCGCTGGGTGATGGGGGAGATCTCGGCCAAGCATCTGCGCGGTGAGTCGATGGCCGACGTGATATTCAACGGCTCCTCGTCGCGCAAACCCCTGGGCGCCGCATCGGTCGAACTGGTGTTCGATAATTCCGACGGCAAGATCGGCGGACCGTACGCAAACTACAATGAGGTCGCACTGCGCCGCGCCGTGAGCCGCGACGGCAATTCCGATTATTTCATCAATGGCCTGAAGGTAAGGCGCAAGGACATCACGCAGCTGTTTCTCGGCACGGGCCTCGGCACCCGCAGCTACGCCATCATCGAACAGGGCATGATTTCGCGGGTCATCGAGGCGCGTCCCGACGATCTACGGGCGTTCCTGGAGGAGGCGGCCGGCATTTCGCGCTACAAGGAGCGGCGCCGCGAAACCGAGAGCCGTATCGGACACACGCGCGAGAATCTGGACCGGCTCAATGATTTGCGCGAAGAGGTGGAAAAGCAGATCCGCCACCTGCAGCGCCAGGCGGCCACTGCGCGGCGCTATCAAACACTCAAGGAAGAGGAGCGCAAGCTGCTGGCCGAGGTGCTGGCGCTGCGCTTGCAGAGCCTCGATGTCGAGGCCGGCGTGCGCGATGCCGCGGCTTCGACTTGCGAAACCGCCATGCAGGGAGTGCTCGCGGATCTGCGCGCCGCCGAGTCGCAGATCGAAACCGTCCGCGCCGATCAGTCCGCAAAAGCCGAGCAGCTCAGCGCCATACAGGCCCGCTACTACGAGGCCGGCGCCGAGGTTACGCGGATCGAACAGAGCATCCAATTTGCGCGCGAATTGCGGCAGCGGCAGCGCTCCGATCTGGAACAGGTCGATTCCCAAGCCGCCGAACTCCAGGCGGTCGTACACCGCGACCGCAGTCAACTTGAATCGCTGTCGCAAGAGCTCAACACCATGGTGCCCGGGCTGGACGACGCGCACGAGGCGGAGCGAATTGCCTCGCAGGCGCTACAGAGCTGCGAGCACGCGCTGACCGAATGGCAGCAATCGTGGGACACCCACGCACAGGCGGTGGCGCACGGCCAGCGCGAGGCTCAGGTGGAGCGCGCGCGCATTGAGCAATTGGAAAGCCAGCAACGGCGCCTGCTGCAACAGCAAGAACGCCAGGCGACCGAACGCGCCGAGTCCGCGCAATGGCAGCCGCCGGAGGCCCTGGAGAAATTGACGCAGCGGGCGGAGGTCGCCCGCGAGCTGGGCGAGAAGGCCGTGGCTGAGCTGCAAGTATTACTCGGCGAGATCTCGGCAGCCCGGGATCTGGAACGCGAACAGAGCCAGGCGCTCAACGCGTTGCGCGCGCGCCTGCAGCAGGCGCAGGGCGAGCAGGTTTCCACCGAGGCGCTGCAGCTGGCGGCGCTCGGAAAAGCGGCCGGGAAAGTGACCCAATGGCTCAAGTCCCAGTCCCTTGACGCCCATCCCCGGGTTGCGCAGCAGCTGCGGGTGGACAAGGGCTGGGAGCGCGCGGTCGAGACGGTTTTGGGGTCGTATCTCGAGGCGGTATGTGTCGAGGGTCTGGACAGCGTCGCCGATCTGCTTTCGAGCTTCGATGGCGGCCACCTGGCGGTGGTGAGCAGCGCTGCGAGCTCGGGCGCTGCACGCAATGGCGCCACGTTGCAGGCGAAAGTCCAGGGTGCAAATCTTCTCGGATCGGTGCTGTCGGCGGTGTACACGGCGGAGACTTTGCCCGAGGCCATGCGCCTGCAGCGGCAAATCGGACGCGGCGAGTCGGTGGTGACCCGCGACGGCATCTGGCTGGGCAGCGACTGGTTGCGGGTATCGCGGGATGCGGATCCGCATACCGGCGTGATCGAGCGCGAGGAAACCCTGAGGGAGATCCGCACCACACTGGCCACGCTCGAGACCGGGGTCGCGGAACTTGATCGCCGCGTCGAGGAGACGCGCGAACGCCTCCGCGAGCACGAGGATCTGCGCGACCGGATCCAGACCAACGTGAACCGTCTGCATCAAGAGCATGTTGATCGCCGCGCGGAGCTCAAGTCCGCGCAGGCACGCGGCGCCGATGCGGCGCGGCGTTTGGCGCAGTTGGAGACGGAACTCACGGCGGTGCGCACCGAGCTATCGCGCAGCGAAGCCGAGCTGCGCGCGGCACGCGGCCGGATGGAAATCGCCATCGACGGACTGGTGGCGCTCGAGCCGCAGCGACTGGAGCTCGAGCAGCAACGCGAGCGCAAGCGCACGGAATTGAACGAGGCCAGAACCCAGGCCGCAGCAGCGCAGCAGCATGCGCGCGAGCTGGCGGTGCAGGTTGAATCGCGGCGCTCCTCGCACACCGCGCTGATCACGACGCTGTCCAGAGTGGAGAAGCAGCTGGACGACCTGCAGATCCGGCGCCTCGATCTGGCGACCCAATTGTCCGACGGCGACGCGCCGCTGGCCGCCGCTCAGACTCAATTGGAGCAGGCGCTGCAATCGCGCTCGGCAATCGACGCTGAACTGCAGGCCGCGAGGATTGCCTGCGATGAGCTCGACGCGCAATTGCGCGAACGCGAGGCCACACGCCTTGCAGTGGAGCAGCGGCTGGACGAGGCGCGCACGAGCCTCGACGATGCGCGCCTGGCTGCACAACAGGTGCGCGTGCGGCGCGAGGGGGTGGCCGAACAATTCGCAGCCACGAATTTCGAGTTCGCGGCGCTGGTCGCGCAAATCGCACAAGCAGCGACGGTGGAGAGCTGGGAGTCGCAGCTCGAGGAAACCAAGGGAAAAATTGAACGTTTGGGCCAGGTCAATCTGGCGGCGATCGGTGAATTCAAGGAAACCTCCGAGCGCAAGGAGTATCTGGATCGGCAATGCAAGGACCTGACCGATGCACTGGAGACGCTCGAATCGGCAATGCGCAAAATCGACCGGGAAACCCGTACCCGCTTCCAGGACACCTTCGATCGCGTGAATACCGGACTGAAGGATAAGTTCCCGCGGCTGTTTGGCGGCGGACATGCCTACCTCGAGCTTACCGGCGAGGAGTCGGCCGTGGCCGGAGTATCGGTGATGGCGCGGCCCCCGGGAAAGCGCAACAGCACCATCAGCCAGCTCTCGGGCGGCGAGAAGGCGCTGACCGCGGTCGCGCTGGTGTTCGCGATTTTTGACCTGAACCCTGCGCCATTCTGTCTGCTCGACGAAGTCGATGCGCCGCTCGACGAGAACAATGTCGGGCGCTTTTGCGACATCGTGCGCGATATGTCGCGCAACGTGCAATTCATATTCATCACCCACAACAAGAGCACCATGGAGATGGCGTCGCAACTGGTCGGCGTCACCATGAACGAGCCGGGTGTTTCGCGCCTGGTCGCGGTTGATGTCGATGAGGCCGTGCGCATGGCCGCGATGTAGCGCGTATTCAAATGGCCGCCGAGCTGCGCTGGATATTGTTGGGATTTAGCTTGGTGTTGCTCGCCGGCATCTGGATCTGGGGCGCACGGCGCTCGGCGCAAGCGCCGGGAAACGCCGCACTGCGCGAATCCATGCCCCCACATGAGCCGCAGCGCCGCGACGAGCCGGCTCGTCGTGACGAGCCGCAGCGCCGCGACGTGGCCGATGAAAGCGCAGTGCACGAACCAGTTGAGGCGACGCCGGTCCGCGACTGGGTTTCGCCGCTGGAGCCTCTGAGCATCCGCACCGGAGAGTTCGAGCGCGTGCCGGTCCTCGACGGCCCCATGATGGTGAGCGCCGACGCGCTGCGCATGCCGGCAGCGGGCGCCGCACCCTTGACCGATGTTTCGCCGTTCGGCGAGGCCGCGCCGCGTGTGCCGACGCTCATGCCGGAACCGATTGATCGAAGCGCAGCGGCGCCCCCGCAGGTTCCCAATTCCAGCGAGCGGCAGAAGATCTTGACCGTACGGGTGTGCGCCGCGGGGGAAGCACGCTGGTCGGGAGCCTCCTTGCTGTCCGCCCTCGAAATGCACGGCCTGGCCTACGGCCGCTACCAGGTATTCCATCGCCGGCATGTGGACGGCCGCAGCTTGTTCTGCGTGGCAAGTTTGGTAGAACCCGGTACATTCGATGTGGCGCGAATGGCAGGCGAGGAGTTTCGCGGGGTCACGATGTTTGCGGTATTGCCGGGCCCGGTGGAGCCGCTGCTGACGCTGGATGAGCTGCTTGCGGCAGCGCGCGGCCTGGCGCAGGAGCTCTCCGGAATGGTCCAGGACTCCAAGGGGATGCCGCTCTCGCCGCAGCGTGCGGCGGTGATGCGCGATGACGTTGCGCGTTTTCAGGCGGCGCTTTCCTAAGTCTCTACTCCGTGTGCGCACAGAAGACAGCCGGCGATCCCAACAAGGCGGCAACGCGCGCAGCCGCGCTGCGCGAGCTTCTGCACCGCTACAATTACCGCTATCACGCCCTCGATGATCCCGAAGTACCGGATGCCGAGTACGATCGACTCATGGTGGAGCTGCGCGCACTCGAGACGCAGTATCCGCATCTGCTGACCGATGATTCGCCCACGCAACGCGTGGGTGCCGCGCCGGTTTCCGCGTTCGGCGAGGTTGTGCACCGCGTGGCGATGCTGTCGCTGGACAATGCGTTCAGCGATCAAGAAGTGCGCGACTTCGATCGCCGCATTCACGAACGTCTCGCCGACCCCGAATCCATCCGCTATTCTGCCGAACCGAAATTGGATGGCTTGGCGATCAGCGCCCGCTACGAAAAAGGCGTGTACGTGCAAGGCGCGACCCGCGGCGACGGCGAGACCGGCGAGGACATCACCCAGAATCTGAAGACCATCAAGGCGCTGCCGTTGAAGATCCGCGGCACGGCACCGCGCGTGCTCGAAGTGCGCGGCGAGGTATTCATGCCGCTCGCCGGCTTCAAGCGATTCAACGAAGAGGCCATCGCTCGCGGCGAAAAGAGCTTTGTCAATCCGCGCAATGCCGCCGCGGGCAGCCTGCGGCAACTCGATCCGCGCATGACGGCTGCGCGGCCGCTCGACTTGTTCATCTACGGAGTCGGGGTGGTCGAGGGCGGCAGCCTGCCGCCGCGCCACAGCGCGACGCTGCAGGCATTGCGGCAAATGGGTTTCAAGATCTGTCCGCAGTCCCGGGTAGTGAAATCGATCGACGGATGCCTTGAATACTATCGGGAGATGGGCGCAATGCGCTCGACGCTGCCGTATCAAATCGACGGCGTGGTGTACAAGGTCGACGATGTGGATCTGCAGCGGCGGCTGGGCTTCATCTCGCGGGCGCCGCGCTGGGCAATCGCGCACAAATTCCCTGCCGAGGAGGCGCTGACGCAGGTGCGCGGAATCGAATTTCAGATCGGCCGCACCGGCGCGTTGACTCCGGTGGCGAGGCTCGAGCCCGTGTTCGTCGGCGGCGTGACCGTGAGCAACGCCACCCTGCACAACATGGACGAATTGACCCGCAAAGATGTGCGTGTCGGCGATACGGTGGTGGTCCGCCGTGCAGGCGATGTGATTCCGGAGGTGGCGCGGGTCCTGCCGGAGCGCAGAGTCAAGGGGGCACAACTGGTGACCATGCCGGCCTTCTGTCCGGTATGCGGCTCACCCGTGGTGCGCGAGGCCGATCAGGCGGTGGCACGCTGCACCGGCGGCCGGATCTGCGCGGCGCAGCGCAAGGAAGAAATCAAACACTTCGCCTCGCGCCGTGCCATGGACATCCAGGGTCTCGGCGACAAGCTGGTCGAGCAGCTCGTCGAGCGCGATTGGATCCGAACGCCGGCCGACCTGTTCTCGCTGCAGGCGGCGCAATTGGCAACGCTGGAGCGCATGGGCGATAAATCCGCGCAGAAATTGCAGTCGGCCATCGAGTCGGCAAAACGCACCACGTTGCCGCGCTTTCTGTACGCGCTTGGCATACGCGATGTGGGCGAGGCCACCGCACTGGCGCTCGCGGAGCATTTTCCGCACATTGCGCAATTGCGGAGCGCCGGCGAGGAGGAAATCCAGCAAGTCCCGGATGTGGGTCCGGTGGTCGCGAAACAGGTGGCGGCTTATTTCAAGGATGCCGACAATGCGGCGGTCGTCGATCGATTGCTGGCCGCCGGAGTGGGCTGGCCCAAACCCGCCGCCGCAAGCTCAAAGGGGGCGCAGTCGGGCAAGACCTTCGTGTTGACAGGGACGCTCGAATCCATGACGCGCGATGCGGCTGCGGAAGCCATCGTGCAGCGGGGCGGAAAGGTGGCGGGCAGCGTTTCGAAGAAAACTGATTACGTGGTGGCGGGAGCGGAGGCGGGATCGAAGCTGAAGAAGGCCGAGGAGCTCGGCATTCCGGTTCTCGACGAGGCGGCGTTCCTGAAGCTGTTGAAGGCGTAGCGGATCAGTTGAATCCGCTACGCCGCCATTTCTAAAGCGTTTTTTCTATCTTGGCGGTTTTCTTCATGCCTTCCGCATAGACCTGGAGTTTCTTCTGGATGATGCCGTTGGTGACCTGCTGTTTGACCTGGTCGAACGGCGGCGGCGCCATTTCGCGGGTGTCATCGAGCCGGATCACATGCCAGCCGAATTGCGTCTGCACGGGTGTGGAGGTCATCTCGCCTTTTTTCAGGGCTTTCACCGCGTCCGCGAACGGCTTTGCCATGCGCGCCAGCGTGAACCAGCCAAGATCTCCGCCATTGGCTTTGGAGCCGTCGGTCGACTCGGCCTTGGCGACGTCCTCGAATTTGGCGCCGCCCTTGATCTTTTTGATGGCGGCTTCAGCCAGTTCCTTGGTCGCAACCAGAATGTGCCGTGCGTGGTACTCGGTCTTGTCCATCGTGGCGATGTCCGAATCGTATTCGGCCTTCAATTCCGCTTCGCTCGGTTCCTTGCCCTTCAGATAGTTCTGCGATTCGGTGTCCGCGAGTACGCGCATGCGCAGCACATTGAGGCGTGCGGCAACATCCGGATCCTTGTCCAGCCCATCCTTCACGGCCTGGGTGGCCAGCAGTTGCATGCTGATCATCTCGTCCAGGACCTGGTTTTTCTGCTCGGCGGTGAGCTGTTCGATCGGCCGGCCTTGCAGCAGGCTCTTCAGGTAAATGTCGTACTCGGCACGGGAAATGGGTGTGCCGTCCACGGTGGCAATCGGCGCCGGCGCTGTCTTATCGGTCGCCGTCGCGGGCGCCGCGGCCTGCTGGCCTTTTCCGCATGCCGCCATCAACACGACAATGGCTGTCACGATGGACACACGGGTCCACGGTGTACTCAAGAAATGGGTCATTTGTTTCCTCTACGCAAAAAAAAAGCGACTACGGCCGAAGCCTACGCGCCCGGGGGCGGCAGTTTAGCCTTAAACCCCGGTAACTCACCAATTATTGATTGCATTTGCCTCAAGGATCGGGCGCATGCCGCACTGCACCAAGACAGTCTTGGCGTCAGTCCCCCGGGGGCAGCGCCTCGATCGCCAGCGCATGAATATCGCTCTTCATCAGGTCGTCGACGGCGGCATACACCAGCCGATGCCGCGCAACGGCGGGGATTCCGCGGAATGCTTCGGCGACAATCCGGATGCGAAAGTGGCTGTGCCCGTCCGCCGCGCCGGCATGCCCTGCATGCAATTGGCTTTCATCTTCGATGGAAAGCTCTGCCGGCGCGAACCGGCTCTCGAGGCGTTCACGCAGGCGTTGCGCGCGGTCGCGGGCCGGGGCCGGGACCTTGGTGGCCAGCCAGAAGACCTGCGGTATCAGGAACACGATGGTCGCCGCGGTGATGCCGAAAACTTTGAATTTTACCCAAACAGCCTCCGCGAAATTTCGCGCTATATAAAGATTCGCTGCGGCCAGCACCGCAAACCAGCCGGCCCACAGACCATTGAGCAGCAGCCAGGCACGCTTCGAAATTTGCAGTGGCTCTTCGAAGGCCGCCTCGAGCATGCGCCGCACCAGCGGTTGCTTGCCGACAAACATGCTGCCGAGGAATGCGGCCGCGGTCAGCGCCAGCAGCACGGTGGGTTTCCATTGGATGAAGCGCCGATCGTGCAGCAACAGCGTCGCTGCGCCCAGTATCACGACCACCGCCACGGTGATGATGTGCATGGTTTTGAATTTGCCGGTGCGCAGCCGATGCACCACCAGCACCAGCACGCAGGTGATCATCAGCGCGGCCGTGGCCCAATAAATATCCAGAAACTCGAAGGCTGCAAAAAAAACGATGAGCGGCGAGAACTCTAGTAATTGATTCATCCGCGTATCATAGCGGACGCAATGGCCATCTATCTGCAGCTACATTCGGTCTCGCCGCAACGGCGCTACGTGCGGCAAGCCGTCGAGGCATTGCGCGGCGGGGGAGTGATCGTTTATCCCACCGACTCGTGCTATGCGCTCGGCTGCCACATCGGCGACAAAGCGGCGCTGGAACGGATTCGGGCCATCCGTCAAACCGACCGGAATCATCACTTTACGCTGGTGTGCAGGAATCTTGCGGATGTGGGCAAGTATGCGTTGGTCGAGAACTGGCAGTACCGGCTGCTGCGCGCGCATACGCCCGGGCCCTATACATTCCTGCTCAAGGCCTCGCGCGAGACCCCGCGGCGTCTGAAGCACGAACGACGGGGCACCATTGGTCTGCGGGTTCCCGATCATCCGATGACCGCCATGCTGCTGAGCGAATTCAATGAGCCGGTGATGAGTTCAACTCTGCTGTTGCCCGGCGAGGAACTGCCTCGCACCGATGCCAGGGACATTTACGAAAAGTTGGAGCACAGCGTCGATCTGGTGCTCGATGGCGGCAATTGCGGCCTGATTCCAACCTCGGTGATTGATTTGTCCACGGATCGCGCTCTGGTGGTTCGAGTGGGGCGCGGCGACGTACGCCCCTTTGCGGCAACGGCCCCCGTATAATGCCGCCAGGACTTTGCGTTCGAGCTCGCGATTTATTTAAAAAATGAGTGTAACCATTGGATTTCAATGCATTTTTTTATAAGATTTCGATCTACGCAATCCCGGCTCTACTTGCCATTACGCTGCATGAGGTGGCGCACGGCTGGATGGCCCGATACTTCGGCGATCGCACCGCCGAGTTGCTCGGTCGTTTGAGTTTGAACCCCTTTCGCCATATCGACCCGATCGGCACGGTGCTCGTTCCCGGCCTGATGCTCGCAATCAGTGTGCCGTTATTCGGCTGGGCGAGGCCCGTACCCGTCGCCACCAGCGTGCTGCGCAACCCGCGCCGCGCCTCTGTCGTTGTGGCGCTTGCCGGACCGCTTGCGAATATTTTCATGGCGCTGGCATGGTGCACCGTGCTGGGAGCGGTGTTGCGCGTCAACGGCGCCGTGATGTTCAGCAGCGTGACCTTGAGAAGTTGGATTGCCTCCATGGCCCAGGCGGGCATTCTGGTCAATTGCGTGCTCGCCATTTTCAATCTGCTGCCCATTCCGCCGCTCGACGGCGGCCGCGTGCTCACCAGTGTGCTGCCTCCCCGCTTGAGCGCCGGATTGGCGAAAATAGAACCGGTCGGCATATTGATCGTTGTGGGGTTATCCGCGTTGCATCTGTTCAGCTGGCTGTTCGATCCCGCCTATCGCGTCATCGGGCACATCATCAATGCCTTGTGGGTGGGGCCTTCGGCATGAGCGGACCGATCCAAAATCGACGCGTGCTGTCCGGCATGCGCCCGACCGGACAGTTGCATTTGGGAAATTTTCACGGGGCACTGAAGAATTGGATTGAACTGCAATATCAATACGAGTGCTACTTCTTCGTTGCCGATTGGCACGCCCTGACCACCGGATATGAGGACACCTCCAAGCTCGAGGAAAACACCTGGAGCATGGCCATCGATTGGTTGGCGGCAGGGCTCAATCCCGGCGTCGCCACGCTGTTCATCCAGTCGAAGGTTCCCGAGCACGCGGAACTGCACCTGCTGTTGTCGATGATCACGCCGCTGGGCTGGCTCGAGCGGGTTCCCTCCTACAAAGAGCAGCAGGCGCAACTCACCGACCGGGATTTGAGTACCTACGGCTTCCTGGGCTACCCCCTGCTGCAAAGCGCGGACATCCTGTTGTATCGCTCGCAATACGTGCCGGTGGGCGAGGATCAAGTGGCCCACGTGGAAATAACGCGCGAAGTCGCGCGGCGCTTCAATCATATCTATGGCCGCGAGCCGGAGTTCGAGCAGAAGGTCGAAAAGGCCATCAAGAGCCTGGGTTCGCGCAATTCCGGGCTGTACCGCGCGTTGCGCAAGGAATTCCAAGAGAAAGGCGACGCGGAGGCACTGGCAAGGGGGCGCGCCATGGTCGAGGCCAATGCGCGTCTGACGGTTGCTGATCGCGATCGTCTATTGGGATTTCTCGAAGGCACGGGGATCTCGATCTTGCCCGAACCGGAGGCACTGCTCACCGCAACACCCAAGGTGCCGGGGCTGGACGGCCGCAAAATGTCCAAGTCCTACGGCAACACGATTGGTCTGCGCGAGGACACGGATTCCATCGTGAAGAAACTCAAAGCGATGCAGACCGATCCGGCCCGTGCGCGCCGCACGGATCCCGGAGATCCCGATAAATGCCCGGTGTGGGACTTGCACAAAATCTATTCGAGCGCCGAGACTCAAGCCTGGGTGCAAAAAGGCTGCCGCACTGCAGGAATCGGCTGCTTGGAATGCAAGGCGCCGCTGATCGAGAAAGTGGTCGAGGAGGTATCCGGCATCGCCAAACGTGCGCAGGAGTTCGAGGAGAATCCCGACCTGGTACGCGGTATCATCGCCGAGGGGTGCGAGCGGGCGCGCGCGGCGGCACGCGACACCCTGGAGGCGGTCCGTCAGGCAATGGCAATGAATTACCGATGAAACCTGAATTGACGCTGGTTCAAAACGCCGCGCCGCCGGCGGGCGTGCTGGAACCGCCGGCCCATCACGCGCCGGCGCAGGCCGAGATGCCGTTTGCCGTCGTGGAGGGGCAGCCCATCACCGAGATGCCCCGGGATCTGTACATTCCGCCGCAGGCGCTGGAGATATTTCTCGAGGCGTTCGAAGGACCTCTCGATATGCTGCTGTATTTGATACGGCGGCAAAACCTCGACATCCTCGACATACCGATCGCGGAGATCACCCGCCAGTACATGCGCTACATCGAGTTGATGCAGGTACTGCAGCTCGAGCTGGCCGGCGAATACCTGTTGATGGCCGCCACCCTGGCGGAAGTCAAATCGCGCATGCTCCTGCCCAGGATGGGTAGCGATGATTCCGCTGAAGAGGCGGATCCCAGGGCGGAACTCGTGCGCCGGCTGCAGGAGTACGAGCGCTTCAAGCGCGCTGCCGAGGGCATCGATCGGATGCCGCGGCTGGATCGCGATACCTGGGTGGCCTCGGCGGAACTGGTGGATCGCAAGGTGGTGCGCATTGCGCCGCGGGTAACGCTGCAGGAGATGCTGGTGGCATTTCAGGACGTTCTGTCGCGCAGCGACATGTTCGCGCACCATCATGTCCAGCGCGAGCCGTTGTCGGTGCGCCAGCGCATGACCGACATCCTGGCATCGCTGACCAGTAACGCGTTCGTGGACTTCGTACGCTTGTTTACTCCGGAAGAGGGCCGTCGCGGGGTGACGGTGACTTTTGTGGCCATCCTCGAACTATTGCGCGAAGGATTGATCGAATTAGTGCAGTCGGAAGCATACGCGCCGCTGCACGTGCGCCTGGGCAATCCAGCCCGGCACCTGAAATTGGTTGCCGAAGACGGCGCCGCCAATGAACCCTCAGCGAGTCCCTAAATGAACGACCAATATGTGAAGAATGTGGTGGAAGCTGCGCTGTTGGCCGCCGGTCGCCCGCTTGCCATGGACGAGCTGGTAAGCGTGTTCGACGAGCGCGACGGTGCGATTGCCGACGAAATCAGAACCGCGATCGCCGCACTGACGGCGGAATACGAATCGCGCGGCGTGGAACTGCTCGAGGTTGCCAGCGGCTATCGTATTCAAATCAAGGCGGCGGTGGCTCAGCCGGTAGCGCGGCTGTGGCAGGAGCGGCCGGCCAAGTATTCGCGCGCGTTCCTCGAGACCCTGGCACTGGTGGCTTATCGACAGCCTATCACCCGCGGAGAAATCGAGCAGATTCGCGGCGTGGCGGTCAATCCGCACATCATCAAGACCATGCACGAGCGCAACTGGATCCGGGTGGTCGGTCACCGCGATGTACCCGGCAAGCCCGAGTTGCTGGGAACCACGCGCGAGTTCCTCGATTATTTCAATTTGCGAAAACTCGATGACCTGCCGACCCTGGCGCAGCTCAAGGAGCTCGAAGATCTGCGGGTACAGCTGACGTTGCCCGGAGCGGAACGCGAGGTCCTGACGGAATCGGAGGCATCGCTCGATGCCGCCGCGGACCTCGATCACCCGGCGGACGACGACGAAGAACCTCCTGCGGAAAACACGGCGCCGCGGACCCAGGGTCTGGTGGCAAGCGGATTGCCAGACGATTCGAATTGATGGGCCGGCGAGCCCCAGGCAAGCCAGCGCCGCCCCGAAAATCAGCGCCGCCGCGCAAAGAGCAGCCCTCGAGCGAACGCGTGCAAAAGCTGCTCTCGGCAGCCGGCGTTGGTTCGCGCCGCGAAGTCGAGCGCTGGATTCGCTCCGGCAGGCTCAAGGTCAACGGCGAAGTGCCGGCGCTGGGCGCAAAGCTCATGCCGCGTGATCGCATCACTCTGGACGGCCGGCCGGTGCGGTTGCACACCGAGACGGCCAAAGAATTGCGGGTACTCCTGTTTCATCGCTCGCCGGGTGAGAGTCTCGACCTCAAGGCGGCGACCTCGCGTGCAGCCGAGCATCTGAATCTGCCGCGCTCTTCAGGCCGCTGGCTGGCAATCCAGCCCATGCCCCCGGTCGACGGAGGATTGGAAATTCTCACCGACGACGGCTCCTGGGCGCACCGCGTGTCCCGCGGGGTGCATGCGCTGACTGTCGACTACGTGCTCCGAATGCGCGGTCCGCTCAATGAAAGCCTGGTGGAGGATTTCCGCGCCGCCGCCGATTGCGAAGGCGAGCCGATGAGCATTCTGCGCGCGGAGGCGAAATATGGAGAGGGGTTGAATCATTGGCTCACCGTTACCGTGCGCGCGACGCGCTCGGCGCAGGTGCGGCACTGGTGGGCGGCTCGCGGCCTCATTGTCAGCCGCTTGATGCGCGTGCGCTTCGGGCCCGTGCATCTGGCGCGCGAACTGCCGCGCGGGCACTCACGCGCGATGTTGGCGAGCGAGCGCAACGCGTTGATCAACGAGATCGACGCGGCGTTGCTTGGCAAACACGCAGCGGATCCGGCCTGACTGAATCTCGCGCAGGGCTATTTTGCGGCCGGCGTCTTCGCCGTACCCGCGGCGGATGCCTGCAGCAATTGCGCCAAATAGTTCTGCCATACGACGGCCCAGGTGTGGGTGCCGTGGCCGTGAGTCTGATCGGATGCCGGCAGCAGCACGAAGCGCCCATTGGGCACCCGCTTGATTTCCCGTTCCGCTATCCCAAGTTCCGGAGGGTTGACGAAATCGTCGCCGGAGTTGATCAGCAGCAGCGGCGCCTTGATTTTCTCCAATCCGGAGGAGGGATCGTAATCGCGCGAGGCGCTGACGGCATACAAAAGATCGTTGGCGTCCAGATCTTCCAGTTGTCGCGACATGTATTTTTGTACAAACTCATCCGCGCCGGCGCTGGTCGGCAGCGACAGCTGCATTTGTATGGGGGCGCTGCCGGCGATCAACAGCAAGCCCGCGGCGGTACGCAGCGCGCTGGCGGGCTCGCTGCTGTAGTCGCCGTTCATCCACTGCGGGTCGTTGCGAATTGCATCGATGAGGAGGTCGCGCCACAACCGATTGCGTCCTGCTATCTGCACCGGCAGGCAGGCAAGCGGCATCAGCGCATCCATGAAATCGGGATAGGCCTCGCCCCACATGAAAGCGTGCATGCATCCCATCGAGGTTCCCATGATCAGCCGCAGATGCTCCACTCCCAGGCCTTTGATCAAGGCGTATTCCGCGGCCACCATATCCGCGTATGCATATTGCGGAAAGTGGGCGTGCAGTCCGTCGCTGGGCTTGCTGGAATTGCCATGTCCGATGCTGTCCGGAAGCACGATGAAATACTTGTCGGCATCCAGCAGCTGGCCCTTCTGAAACAGCACGCCGGAAAATCGATCATTGACGAGACTGCGCCCGGAGCCGCCGGTGCCGTGCAGAACCAGGACCGCATTGTCGACCCGTCCTGAGGAATCCTTGTGAGGCCTGCCGAAAAACGTGTAGTGCATGCGCACTTCGGGCAGTGTTTCGCCTGAAGCGAAATGAAAATCATGGAGGATGAAGTCGCCATCCAGCGGCCGCGTCAATTGGGGTGCGGGTGCGGACGCGGCGCCGCCCGCCACGAAGCAGAGTACTGCCGACATTGCGCAAGCTGACATGAGTATTCGTAGGTGCACTGTTGAGTTCCTCAGTGGTTATTGCGCGTCAATGAACTGCCCATCAATACCCCGGCCGCGAGCGCTCAGCAAGTACAAAAATGCACCGCTGACCGATTCGGGCGTTGGCACCGAATTGGGATCCTCGGCCGGATACGCTGCCGCGCGCATTGCGGTGCGCATGCGGCCCGGGTTCACGCTGTTAACGCGGATATTCGGCTCGCCCTCCAGCTCCTCCGCCAACATGCTGCGCACCGACTCCAATCCGCACTTGGCCACGGCGTAAGCGCCCCAGTACGGCCTGGATTGCTTCACGACACCGCTGCTGACAAAGATGACGGAGGCGTCCGCGGACTTGCGCAGATGGGGCAGCAGGACCTGCGTGAGGATGAAGGGCGCGGTCAGATTCACGTGCAAGACCCGACACCAGGTGGGTACATCATATTGCTCGAGCGGCGTGCGATCGCCCAACAAGGCCGCAGCATGCACCACGCCGTCCAGTTTGCCGAACTCGGTGCCGATGACCCGCGCCAGTGCGTCGTAGTCCACAGCGGTCGCAACGGCAAGATCGAGCACCGCGATCGCCGGCGTCGGGGCGTCCAGCGCCGTGATTTCATCGTACACGCGCTCGAGCTTGGGTTGATTGCGTCCCGACAGGATGACGGCTGCTCCGGCACGCGCACATTCGATCGCGAGCGCCCGGCCGAAACCGCTGCCCGCGCCTGTGATCAAAATCACGCGGCCGGACAGCAGCTCGGGATCGGCGATGAATTGTTTGGGTACCATGACTTGGGATTCAATGCGCGGCGCGCCGGGCCGTGTTCCAGGCGAGCAGCATATCCTGCGGACCCAAGGTTTTGTGGGTTGGCGAGCGTTGCCGCAGCTGCTTGAGGCCAAGCGCCGCGAGCACCAGCAGGTGGCGCTGTTGCGCCTTAAGCGCGCGCGGCAGGGACTGGGCGGCGACCTCAAATCCATTCGTCGCGCGTACCCGCAGGCGTTCCAGATACGTCTCGAGGCGCGACGGCGCTTGGTCAGCCGCCAAATCGGCGTTATCGATGCCCGCCGCCATGAGTTCATCCACCGGGAAGGACACGCGGCCCGCGCGCGCGGCGCGCCGATAGTCGCCGATCGATCTTGATAGATGTTCGGCCTCGGCCAGTGCGTGAATGCACAGACTCAAATCGGTCCTATCGGGATCTGCGCCGGCGAGGCTTGCTGCCACTGCCAGCGGATTGGCCCGCAACGCGTGGGCATGGGGCGCAAGGTCAGTGCCGCGCTCCAGCGGCGCTCCGTCCACTTCGGCGGCGGCAGCGGCGACGCTCCGCTGCAGAGGCGCGAAATCCACCTGCGCTGCGCGCGGCAGCGACTTGAGGTACGTGCCGATGGGATGGATCGGCACCCCGGCGGCGAGACGGCGCATTTCCTCCTGCCACCAGGCGAGCTTGATCCGCGCCGCGGTAGGCTCACTCGCGGGATCCATCAATGCGCTCCATTCCGCCAGCAGCGCGTACACGCCGAGCAGGGGTGCGCGTGCCTCCGGGCTCGCGAACAGCCAGCTGAAGTGCCGTGCCGAGCCCGCAGGTATCGCGCGCGCGCGATAACCGGCCTCAAGATCCTGAGGCGCCCGTTTCATCAGCCGGGTCGCTTCCGGCGGCCGGCGCGCGCGGTATGCGGGCAAGGTCGGATACCGGTTCGATGGGATCTATCTCGCGATTCACGCGCAGCCCCAGTTCGGGAAAACGCCGTGCAGCGGGCAAAATCTGCTGCTCCAACGAGCCTACTGCGCGGTTGTAAGCCTCGACGCTGGCACCCAGGGATTTGCCCAATTTGCCGAGGTGCTCGCCAAAGACCGCCAGGCGCTTGTACAACTCCTCTCCCAGGCTGCGAACCTCCTCGGCATTGGCGGCAAGTACCGTCTGTTTCCATCCATAGGAGACTGCTTTCAACAGCGCAACCAGACTGGTCGGGGTCGCCAGCATGACATTTTGACGCAAGGAATCGTCGATCAGACCTGGATTTTCCTGCAGCGCCGCGGCAAGGAATTGGTCGCCCGGCAGGAACAACACGACGAAGTCCGGACTGCGCTCGAACTGCGACCAATACTGTTTCGAGGACAGCTCGCGCACCCGCACACCGACGATCTGTGCATGACGGCGCAGCTGCGAGCTGCGCTCTTCGTCGTCCTGGGCCTCCACCGCCGCCAGGTAGGCATCGAGCGGTGTCTTGACGTCCACCACGATGTCGCGCTGCTCCGGCATGTGCACGATCATGTCGGGGCGGATGGCACCCGCGTCGGTGTTGCGATGCTGCTGCTCGGTGAAATCGACATGCACGGTCATGCCGGACAATTCGACCAGGCGGCGCAGGGTAATTTCGCCCCATTGTCCGCGCACATCGGGACGGCGCAGGGCGGTGACCAGGTTGCGCGTCTCCCGCGACAGCAGGCTCTGGCCGCTCGCCAGAACCTCCATTTGCGCGCGCATGGTCGCAAAGGAGTCGATGCGCTCGCGCTCTATCGCTTGAATCTGCGCTTCGGTCTTTGCCAAGGCATCGCGGATGGGCCTCACCAAGGACTCGATGGCCGATTCGCGCTCCTTCAGCGCCTGCGAGGCGTCCAGTTGCTGCCGCGTCAGCCGTTCCCGCGCCAGCTGCAGAAAGACCTCGCTGTTGCTCTGCAGGCTGTCGCGGGCAAGTTCGCCGAATACCGCCTGCAGCTGGTCGCGCGCCCGCGCCAGTGCTTGCTCGCGTTCCGCGCTCAAGGCCTCCTCGGTCTTGAGACGGCCGCGCAGCAGCTCGGCATCAATGCGCAATGCCTGTTCGCGCCGCGCGCGCCACAGCAGCGCCGCCAGCGCGCCGAGCACCGCGCCTATGAGCGCACCCAAAACCCACGCCAGCCAATCCCCGTCCGTCATGCAAGCTCGCCGCCGCGCATTCTCACGGTCGTTAGCCAATCCAGAAGTTCCAGGGGCTCATTCAAATAAGCGTCGCCGCCCCAGGCGGCGGGATTTTCGCCGGGCAACAGGTAACCATAGTTTGCAACCAGCGCGGGCATGCCTGCCGCGCGCGCGGCCTGCACATCGCGCTCGGCGTCGCCGACGTAAATGCAATGTGCCGGCGCGACGCCGGCAAGCATCGCCGCGTGCAGCAGGGGCAGGGGGTGGGGTTTTTTCTCCGCCAGGGTATCGCCGCTCACGACGCACGCGAAGCGCGCGCGCAGCGCCAATTGCTCGAGCAGGGGATCCGTGAGCCACGCCGCCTTGTTGGTGACGATGCCGGCCTTGATGCCCCAGGCGGCGAGGGTCTCCAATACCTGCTCCATGCCAGGAAATAAGCGCGTTCCGCAACTGAGCGCGCCGCGGTAGATCTCCAGGAAGCGCCGCTGCAGGGCCGCAAAACTCTGTGGATCCGCGTCCGGAAACCCGCATCTGACGACGCGCGCGGCGCCATGGCTCACGCCGCCGCGCACGGCCTCATAAGGCATGGCGGCGAGAGATTGCTCGCGGCGCAGCGCGTTCAGCGCGCCCACCATGTCCGGCGCGGTGTCGAGCAGCGTGCCATCGAGATCGAACAGCACCGCACGCACGGAAAGCGCCGGGTCAGCCTGCGGGACGTTTGAAGTGGCCAAGGTAATTGATGTCGGTGTTCGATGAAAGTCGGAATGATCGCGTCAGTGGATTGTAAGTGATCCCGGTCAGGTCGATGAGTTCAAGGCCCGCCTCGCGTCCCCATCTGGCAAGCTCCGAGGGCCGGATGAATTTCAAATATTCGTGCGTACCGCGCGGCAATATCCGCGCGATGTACTCCGCGCCGATGATGGCAACGGCAAATGCCAGCGGTCTGCGATTGAGCGTGGATACGATGACGTCCCCGCCGGGCTTGACCAGCGCCGTCAGCGCCGCCATGGTCGAAAGGGGATCAGGAACATGTTCGAGCAGCTCCATGCAGGTCACCAGGTCGAACGCGCCAGGCTGTTCCATCGCCAGCTGTTCGGCGGCCACCGCCCGGTACCCGACCTCGATCTTGCCCTCGAGCGCGTGCAGCTCCGCCACATCCAGAACCGCCTGAGCAAGGTCTATGCCGAGAACACGCGCGCCGGCGCGCGCCATCGCTTCACTCAGAATGCCGCCGCCGCAGCCGACGTCGAGGACACCGGCGTCCTGCAGCGCAACCGCGCTTTGGATGTAGCGCAGGCGCAGCGGATTGAGTTCGTGCAACGGTTTGGACGGGCCGGCAGGATCCCACCAGCTCTGCGCCAACGCCGAGAATTTTGCGAGTTCAACCTCATCGACATTTCGCGAAGCCTGCATTTACCCTCCCGAAATCATTCGTGCCGCGAATGCGCGGGTTCGCGCAGCGACGCCGGACCATTCAAGGCGGGTCAGATTCCCATCCAGAAGCAGTTGCCGGCCCGCCACCCAGATGTCGCTCACAAGGTCGCGGCCGCCATTGAATACCAATTGCGCGAGCGGCTCGCGCAGCGGCTGAGTGCCAGGACCGGATAGATCGACGCAAACGAGGTCCGCCCATTTTCCAGCTTCGAGGGTGCCCACCTCTTCGGCCAACCCCAACGCCGCGGCGCCGCCGCGGGTCGCCATGTGCAGCACATCCCAAGCATTCAAGCTGGCGCCGCCGCCGCCGGGGCCGTGCGCCATCAGTGCCATCAGCCGCATTTCTCCCCAGATGCCCTGAGTCAACGATTCCACGCCGGCGCTGCCCAGACTCAAGCGGATGCCGGCGGCGGCAAATTCGCCGGCT
>Ga0210402_10000882_pt1 | contig 32253 bp, 30 predicted proteins | sample IncBWC7MmetaG_FD_161055 | JGI IMG/M metagenome (GOLD analysis project Ga0210402, IMG submission 161055) | Forest soil microbial communities from Barre Woods Harvard Forest LTER site, Petersham, Massachusetts, United States - Inc-BW-C-7-M | ecosystem: Environmental > Terrestrial > Soil >...
TTTCCTGGCCGATACGGGGGTCGTCGAGGCGGCCGACCTGCCGGCCGGTTGGAAGCAGCCGACGCCGGCCAAGCAGCGGGTCGTCGAGGTCACGCATGCCGTCGCCACCAAGCGCGGCAACTTCACGCCGGCGCGGCGCTTCGAAGGCCAGGAGCTGATCGCCGAGGCCGGCACCGTGCTGGGCCACGACGACGGCGAGCCGGTGACGACGCCTTACGACAATTGCGTGCTGGTGATGCCTTCGTCCAACCGGCCGCTCAGGCCCGGCGTCACGGTTGTTCGCCTGGGTCGATTGACCTGAGGCCTGGCTGGCGGCGCATCACGAAGCGCAGCTCCGAGAGTTTGACGACGCCCAGAAGCGCGCCCAGCGCGGCGTAGGCGATGGCGCCCACGGCGCAGACGCCGAGCGCGGTGACGACACCCAAAAAATTGGCGTGCGCCAGCGGCTGGGCGAGCCAGACGAGGGTGAGCCACAAGGCCACGCCCATGCCGGCCGTCGCGCCCACCACGCGGATCGAGCGCGAGATCAGTCGCTGGTCGGGCACCCATTGCGCGCGTCGCCGCAAGACGATGGCCAGCATGCCTGCATTCAGCCAGCCCGACAGCGAGGAGGCGAGCGCAACGCCGACCTGGGCGAGCGTGGTGCCGTAGAGAAAGACGATGTTGAGCGCGATGTTCACGACGATCGCCGCGGTCGCGATGTAGAGCGGCGTCCGGGTGTCCTCACGGGCGAAGAAGCCCGGCGTCAGCGCCTTGACCAGCACGAAGGCGGGCAGGCCCAGGGCATAGGCCGCCAATGCGCTCGCCGTGCGCAGAGTGTCGTCGGGCCCGAAGCGGCCGCGCTCGAACAGCGTGCGGACGAGCGGATCGGCCAGCAGCCACAGCGCCAGCGCCGCCGGCAGGCTCAGCATCAGGCCGAACTCGATGGCGCGGTTCTGGTTGGCCATCGCCGACTGGGCCTGGCCGGCGCGCAACTGGCGGGCCAGCAGCGGCAGCAACGCCGTGCCGATGGCGATGCCGACCACGCCCAGCGGCAACTGCGCGATGCGGTCGGCGTAGTAGATTGCGGAGATCGTGCCGACCGGCAGCAGCGAGGCCCACACCACGTCGAGCATGGAGCTGATCTGCTGCACGCCGCCGCCGATCGCCACCGGCGTTGCGAGCTTGACCAGTCGCGCTATTCGCTCGGTCCAGCGCGGCCGCACCAGTCTCATGCTGACCCCGTCGCGCGCGCAGGCGATCAGCAGCCACAGCCATTGCAGCAGGCCCGCGATCGCCACGCCGATCGAGGCGGCATAGCCGCTGTTGGGCAGCACGGGCGTGAGACCGAGGACCGCGCCGATCAAGGCGAGGTTGAGCAGGATGGGCGTCGCCGCGACGTGGGCGAAGCGGTCGATGCTGTTCAACACGCCGCCATAGAGCGAGGCGAGCGAAATGAACAGCAGGTAGGGAAAGGTGATGCGGCCGAATTCGACGGCCATGGCGAAGCTCGGCTCGTTACGCATGCCGGGTGCCAGCAACGCCATCACGCCGGGCATGCCCAGCATCAGCAGCACCGAGAACGGCACCAGCACGAGCAGCAGCCCGGCATGGGCCTGCCGCGCGAAGGTAAGAGCAGCATCGCGGCCATGGCCCTGCAGCTCGCGCGAGAACAGCGGCACGAAGGCCGCCGAGAAGGCGCCCTCGGCGAACAGGCGGCGGAAGAAGTTCGGCAGCTTGAGCGCCACGAAGAAGGCGTCGGCCACCGCGCCCGAGCCGAGCACCGCCGACAGCACGATGTCGCGGATGAAGCCCACGACGCGGCTCAGCAGGGTGAACCCGCCGACCGTGGCGACGGCGCGGCCGAGGCTCATGGGCTGGGGGCGCGCGACTCCAGTCGCGCGTCTTTGTTGGTTGCCATCGAAGATCGCGCCACTGGAGTGGCGCGCCCCCAGCGCGTTGTCACTGCCACAATCCTGTCATCGTCATCTGACATAGTCTCTCTCGGTGGCGGCCGGCGATGTGATGGCCGGTATAAACCGCTACCACGGCCGGTCCCCCCAAAGGGCCGGTTTTTTATTGTCTCGCCGCCAGGCTGAGCAGCGTCTCGCGATCCTGGGCGGCAAGCTTCTTGTAGTCGGCGACGATCCGGGCCAGTTCGTCGGCCGGCAGCACGCTTTCCAGCTGCGAAAATCCCTGCGGCGCGCGCTGCTCGACGATGTCGAGCATGACGTCGATGCCCTTGCGGCGATTGCTTTCGACGATGCGCGCCGTCGGCGGCAGGCGGCGTTCCTCGTAACGGCTCAACGCCGCCTCCGGATCGCCGCCGGCCGAAAGCTCGCGGGTGATCGCCTCGCCGTCCATGATCGCCTGCGAGGCGCCGTTGGAGCCGATGGGATACATCGGATGCGCGGCGTCGCCCAAAAGCGTGACCCGGCCGTGCGACCAGCGCGGCAGCGGGTCGCGGTCGACCATGGGAAATTCGTAGATGGCGTGCGCTGCCCGGATGACGCCCGGCACGTCGAGCCAGTCGAACTTCCAGCTCTCGAAGCGCGGCAGGAAGTCGGCGAGCTTGCCGGGGCGGTTCCAATCCTCGCGCGGCAGCATGGCGCCCTCGCCCATATGGAGGTCGCAGATCCAGTTGATCAGCGCTTCGCCACGCTCGGCGTGGGCTCGGCTCACGGGATAGCAGACGAATTTCTGGTTGTGATGGCCGGCCTGCACCATGGTGGCGCCGTCCAGGAACGGCTTGCCGACAGTGACGCCGCGCCACATCAGGATGCCCTGCCATTTCGGCGGTCCTTCGCCGGGATAAAAATGCGCACGCACGGCGGAGTGGATGCCGTCGGCGCCGATCAGGATGTCGGCTTCGGCCCGCTCGACGATCCTGCCGTCGCGATCGACGAAGCGCGCCGTAACCGTGTTGCCCTTCTGCTCGAAGTCGGCGATGCGCCGGCCGAAGTTGATGCGACCCGGACCCAGCACCTGCTCGGCCGCGCGGTAGAGGATCATCTGCAGCTCGCCGCGATGGATCGAGAATTGCGGCCACGGCAGGCCGGCATGGCGGCCGCGCGGATCGGCCCAGATCGTCTGGCCGTGGCGGTTGGCGTAGCGCAGCTCGCGCGTCTCGATGGCGGTCGCCGCCAGCGCGGGTTCGAGGCCGAGGCCGGAGAGGATACGGACGGCGGCCGCCTGGATGTTGATGCCGACACCCAGCGCCCGCAGCTCGCCCACTGTCTCGAATACCTCGACGTCGAAGCCGGCGCGGCTGAGGCACATCGCGGCGGTCAAGCCGCCGATGCCGGCGCCGGCGATGACGATCTTCATCGCGGTCTAGGCGTCGCGGCTCAATCCGCGATAGAGCAGGGCGGCCTGGTAGGCGGCCCAGCGCTCGGCATAGGTGTCGCCGAGCTCGCGCAGGTACGACCAGCTGTAGATGCCGGTATCGTGCTTGTCGTCGAACACGATGCGGATGGCGTAGTGGCCGACCGGCTCGACGGCGGCGATCTTCACGTGGCGGCGGCCGGAGATGATCCTCTTCTGGCTGGGGCCGTGGCCCTGCACTTCGGCCGAGGGACTTTCGACCCGGAGATATTCCGCCGGCAGGGAATGCGTGCGGCCATCGGAGAATTCGATCTCGAGCCTGGCTTCTTCCTTGAACAGGCGCAGCTCGGTCGGCCAGGGCGCCGTCGAGGATTCGTAGCTGCCCTCGTCGGGTACGGCCTTGGCGAACTGGTCCTGGGCTTTCTCGGGGGCCTTGTCGGGCGCGTTCACGGCGTGTCCTTGAGCGAACGCGCCTCGCTCACCAGCATGATGGGAATGCCGTCGCGGATGGGATAGGCGAGGCCGGCCTTGCGGCTGATCAATTCACCCGCCGCAGCGTCGTACTCCAGCGGCCCGTGCGTGGCGGGACACACCAGGATTTCCAGCAGCTTGGGATCGACGCCGGCGCGGCGCGGCGGCGCGGCGGCAGGCTCGTCCGATGGAGGGTTCATCGCGCGCTTTCGTCCTTGTTTTCGTTGGCCAGATTTATAGCACGGCCCTAATTGGTGCGTCTCGGCGGGTCTTCCGACGATTGGCCGAAGGCGTTCATTTCCAGGAAGGCGATCAGGAGCTTGGCGCGCGCCGTACTGTCGGCGGCTTCCAAAAGCGCCTGCTTCTCGGCCGGACCGAACGGCAGGACCATCGACAGCGAGGTCACGAGATTGGCGTCGGCCGCCTGCTTCACCGCTTCCCAGTCGGTCGAGAGGTTGCGGCCGCGGAAAAAGGCGGCCAGCGCCGCCATCAGGCGGTCGCGGTCGAGCTCGATCGACTCGTCGGCATGATCGAGGTCGGCGCGATAGGGCGAGAATACCGAGGAGACGCGGCGATAGCCGCCGTGGGCGAGGTCGAGCTCGCGCACGATGTCGAAACGGCAGACGCCGCTCAGCGCCAGCAGCAGGCGGCCGTCCTCGGTCTCGTTGAAGCTCACGATGCGCCCGGCACAGCCCACCTTGTGGACCTTGGGCCGGCCGTCGTCGGTCGGCAGGCCGTCGCCGGCAAAGCCGCCGGGCTGCTGGGGCTGCACCATGCCGATCATGCGATGTCCGGCCAGCGCGTCGAACACCATGGCGAGATAGCGCGGCTCGAAGACGTTGAGCGGCAGCTTGCCGCCGGGCAGCAGCAGGACGCCCGACAACGGAAAGATCGGCAGCGTCTCGGGCAGCTGCTCGAACCTGGGTTCGAAGGGATTGCGGCGAGGGCTGCGCTCGCCAGGCGTCCGCTGGGGCGTGCGGCCGGTCATGGCGCCGCCGCGCCGGCGCTCAGGAGAACAGGACGGTCGACAGCCGCTTGCGGCCGTCGACGGCGAGCGGATCGGAAAAGCCCAGCGCTTCGAAGAACTTCAGGAGCTGCAGCCGGGCGGCTTCCTCGTTCCACTTGCGGTCGGCCTTGATCATGGCAAGCAGTTCGTCGATCGCTTCCTGGCGCTGGTTGTTCGCCCAATAAGCCATCGTGAGATCGAGACGGGCCTGCATGTCCTTCGGATCGGCCGCGGCCTTGGCCTTGAGGTCGTCGACGGGGCCGGCTTCCTTGGCTTTTTCCGCAAGGTCGATCGAAGCCTGGACGGTGACGACGTCGGGATTGGTCTTGTCTTTCGCCGGCACCTGAGCGAGCAACTCCTTGGCCTGCTCGAGGTCGCCGTGCTGCACGTGATAGCGCGCCATGCCGGCCAGGGCCGCGACATGGGTCGGCTCGACCCCCAGGATCTCGCTGTAGACGCGCGCGGCGAGATCCCAGTCGTTCTGCGCCACCGCCGCCTTGGCGTGCTCGAGCAGCTCGGGAATTTCGTCGCCCGGTCCGCCGTCAGCGCCCGGCGCGCCGCCCGCCGCCTGGACCAGGCGGTCGACGAACTGCTTGATCTGGCTCTCGGGCACGGCGCCCATGAAACCGTCGACCGGCCGGCCGCCGAAGAAGGCATAGACTGCCGGGATCGACTGGATGCGCAGCTGCTGCGCCAGCATCTGGTTCTGGTCGATGTTGATCTTGACCAGCTTCACCGCGCCGTTGGCGGCCTTCACCACCTTTTCGATGGCGGGCTGGAGCTGCTTGCACGGCCCGCACCACGGCGCCCAAAAATCGACGATCACCGGCACGGTGCGCGAGGCTTCGAGCACGTCCTTGGCGAACTTGGTCTGATCGCTGTCCTTGATGAGATCGGCGGGGGCAGCCTGCGGCGCGGCGCCCTTCAGCATCGGTTCCATGGATCCTCGAACGGGGGGAATTTGCGTTGCCCGCAATGTGGCCCCCGCATCCCATGGGCGCAAGGGGTGGCCAAAAGGCCCTGAAATGCCCCTTAACGGGCCGAGGCGGCCTGCTGCAGGACGACGCGATAGCCGTCCGGATCCTCGGGCGTGATTTCAGCGGTCGTCGACCCTGGCTGCGATGCGATGGACCTCGTCGGCGCTGAACACCGGGGTGGAGCAGGCGCCGTTGGCGCACGCAAATGCCGCCGCCTCCGGCATCTCGGGATATTCAATGTCGGCGGCCGGCAGCGGACCTTCGCGGCGGTCGAGCCATTCGATACGCAAGTAGCGCGTCGGGTAGGTGCGCGCGGCCTCGTAGAGGGTGCGGGCCGCAGGATCGTCCTTGGCGCCGACGACGGTGACATGGGCGGGCTCGCGCGACAGCTCGCGGTCGGCCAGCAGGGCGCCGGGCACGATGAGATCGTCCTCGGCCAGCGCCACCAGGTAGCGCATGCCGTGTCGGGCTGCTTCGCTGAAGGCGGGCCGTGCGGCCTGGCGGGCCAGGAGATTGAGCAGGCGGACCGTGGCGACATTCTCGTCGACCTGCTTCACCGGCCTGGCCAGCACGCCCTTCGCGCCCGGTTCGGGCCGGCGCACCATGAAGCCGCCGCTGGCATCGCGATGATCGCGCACGATCACGTCGCCGATCTCGATCGCCAGGGCGAGAAAGCGGCGCTGGGCGGTGCTGCGGTAAAGCGCCAGGGCCGCCTCGCCAACGGCCAGCGTGTCGCCGAGATGGGTGTCGTCATCGCTGGCCCGGCCGTGGCCGAAGCCGCCGTTGGGCGCCCGCCGATTGGCGATCACCCAATCGAAGGCGCGGACCGCCGCGTCGATCAGCGCCTGGTCGCCGGTGACGTCGTAGAGCGTGGCCAGGCTTGCGATCGCCCAGCCATTCTCGCGGGCGTAGGCATTGCGGTCGATCGGCGGCTGCCGCCCGGCGCGACGCTCGCGATCGCCCAGCGCATAGAACGCATCGCCGGGCAGCGAGCCGGCATCGGCGTCCTGGCTGGTGTAGAAGGCGCCGGTCGGCGCGCGCATGAAGTCCATCAGCCAGCGGCCGATGTCGCGCGCCGCGGCAAGGTCGGCGGGATCGTGGCCGATCTGCCAGGCCAGGACATAGGCGCGCAGGGCATCGCGCTGGATGTTCAAGAGCTTCTCGTAGTGCGGTCCCGACCAGTCGAGCCTGTCGGAATACTGGAACATGCCGCCCCACACCGGATCGATGAGACGACGCGCACCGGCCAGGGTGCGAGCCGACACCTCGCGCCACGTCGCCGGGTCGGCATTGCGCTGCAGGGTGCGGCTGCGTTCCAGCGCCCATTCGAGCGTGTCGCCATGGATGAAGCGGTGCGTGTCGCCAAAGCCGCCGTTGGTTTTGTCGTAGCTCTTTAGCAGAAGGTCTTCGGTGCGCGCGCGTCGCTCGGCCGACAGGGCGACGGCGTTGGCATCGACTGAACTGCCGACGTCGTAGGTCGGCAGCGCCGAGGGATCCTCGATCACGGCGGCCAGCAGCTTGGCGAACAGCTCGGGCGGGATGTAGCCACGGCGCTTGAAGATTTCGTTGCCGTCCTTGTCGAGCATGATGGTGGCAGGCCAGCCCCAGTTCTCGTAGCGGTAGGACAGCGCCGGGTCGGAATCCTGGTCGACCCGCACGGGGATGAACCTGTCGGCGATGCGCTGCTGGATGGCGGCATCGCGGTAGGTCGTGCGCTCCATGACGTGGCACCAGTGGCACCACACCGCCGCCATGTGCAGCAGGATGTACTTGTCCTCGCGCGCGGCGCGGTCGAACAGCGCGGGATCCCACTTCTGCCAGGGCAGCGAGGGCGTCTCGGCGTGCGCTGAGGCCGCCAAGACGAGCAGGAGAAGGCCGAGGAGGCACCGCATGCTTCCTCTACGCGCGCCGGTCAGGCGCGGATTTGGCCCCTCATCAATTCGTTACCGAGCCGGCCGCTCGGTCGCAGTCCGTACATGCGGTAGGGCCAAAGGTCTGCCATGACTCAGGAGCGAGCGCCCGCCGCATGCGCAAAGATGACGCGTTCATTCGAGGCACGTGATCAGCCGCGCACCTGGTATTTCACCAGCTCGCCGCCCAGCCGACCGGTCAGCCACAGGCCGCACATCCGGTAGTCGCTGATCAGTGACCAGACCGGCGCCTGGAAGGTGGCGGGCTTGTTCTTCTCGACGAAGAAATGGGCGAACCAGGCGAAGGCGTAACCGCAGACCGGCACGGCCAGCAGCCACCACCAGCTCTGGGTGACCACCGCCCAGATCAGCACGACGATCGACGCAATCGTGCCGACATAATGGAGCAGCCGCGTTTGCGGCTTGCTGTGCTCGCGCAGGTAGAACGGCCAGAATTCATCGTAGGTACGATAGGAAGTTGCCATGACACCTCTGCCGTTTCCTCAACCAGGCGCCTCCGCCTGAAGCCCGAGCTCGTCGAAGAGGATGCGGGCCAGTTCTCTATGCGTGGCCGCCACCTCCCTGTCGCCCGCGACCTCGCAGGCTGCGGCCATGCCCGCGTGGCTGTGTGCAATCAACGGCCGCAAGCCCAGCGGCTGGGCGATGTCGATGGCGCGCTGGTAGCAGGCGCAAGCGGCCCGGGCGCCGGACGCAGGATCGGCCGCTTCGATGCTGCCGCGGATGCGAAAAACTGATGCCACATGGGCAAGCTCGCCGGCCTGTTCGGCGATTTCCTGGGCGCGGCCGATGGCCGTGTGCGCAGCCGGAAAGGCGCCGACGGCGAGATGCGCCTGGGCCAGCGCCATGTAGTGGTGAATCGCGTTGTAGAGGCCGCCGAAGCGGTAGGCGCCCTTGCGCTCGGCCTCCATCAGCAGAACCAGCGCATCGCGCGGGCGCCCGCTCTCCGCGTAGGCGGCGCCCAGCCAGGCGGTGGCAATCGGCAGGACGATGTCGGCCTGCTGGGTGATGCGGTGCGCCGCTTCGAACGCCGCGATCGCGCCTGGCGCGTGGCCGACGCCGGATTGATAGAGGCCTTCGCCGATATAGGCGTAAACCGTCGAGTAGGGATCACGGATGTGGTCGACCAGCTTCATCGCCCGGTCCTTGGTCTGCCGGGCCCTCTCGAACTCGCCGAGCGAGACCAGCGACCATGTCAGCAGTCCGCGGGCGAGAATGCTGGGAATGCCCGGCCAGCCGAAACGCGTGAGTTCGAGCTCGCCGCCCAGACTGTCGAGAATCGCCGTGTAGAGATCCGCCGCGTCGCCCAGCGCGCCGATGGCGTGCAGCAGATTGGCCCGGTTGAAGCGGGCGGACAGGCGCAGCACGAAATCACCAAGTTCGTCGGCAAGCCTGATCGCCTGTTCGGCCGATCGCAGGCCCGCTTGATGCTTGCCGGCCAGCCACAGGGCGCCCGCAAGCTGGCTCGTCGTCGCCGCCAGCCGGCGCTTGTCGCCCAGGGCGCGGGCCAACGCATCGGCTTCGCTCATGACGGTGACCAGCCGGTCGATCTCGCCCAGCGCCAGCAGCGGACTGTAGGCGTGCACGCGCGCATCGATGGCGAGCGTCGTGGCGGCGTCGGGCGGCAGCCGATCGAGCACCTTCAGCGCCCTTTCGTAGAGGGCAATCGCCTCGTGATTGGCCGAACCGCGAATCGCCTGCGACAGCGATCCGATGAGGTAATGGGCCGCCTTGTCCCAGACCTCGCCGCGCTCGGCATGCGAGGCCAACAAGGCCGCTCCGCCGTCGGTCGCCGAGCGGTCCTTCTGTTCGAGGTGCGCGAGCACGACGGCGTGGAGGCGCCGTTTTTCGCTGTTGAGCAGGCTGGCATAGGCCGCGTCCTGCACCAGCGCATGCTTGAACATCAGGATCGAATCGTTGCCGGGTTCGGCCTGGAGCAGCAGCCCCGAACCCAGCGACCTGTCGACCATCGAGCGCAGGTCGTCCTCGCTGCAGGCGGCGACCGCGTGAAGATCGGCGAGCGTGAACTGCCGTCCGAGCACCGCGCCGGTCTGCAACAACGGTTTGGCTTCGGCCATCTTGTCGAGACGGGCCGCCAGCAGGGCGTGAAGGCTCGTCGGCACCGCGCCCAGCTCCCCGGAACGGTCGGCCTCGAGCATCGCCAGCGTCAATTCCTCGAGATAGAGCGGCACGCCCTCGGCGCGCGTCGCGATGCCGGCCTGCACGTCCTGGCTCAGCCGATTGCCGGCGATCGCCTGAATCAGTCGCCGGCTGTCGGCGACGCCCAACCGCTCGAGACGAAGGTTGGTCGTATAACCGGCCACGTGCCAGCGCGGCGAGAAAGCATCCCGGTTGGTCGCCAGGATCATTGCCTGCGAATGTTCGATGCTGCCGAGAACGTCGATCAGCAGATTTTCCATCGTCGGGTCGATCCATTGCACGTCCTCGACGATCGCCAGCACCGGGCCGAACTTCGTGAGATTCATGAATTGCGTCGACAGCAGCGCCACCAGCCGGTCGCGGATCTGGTGCGGCGAGGCATCCGGCAGCCGGTGCTCGGGCGACTTGATCTGCAGCAGGTGACAGACCAGCGGCAGATGTTCGGCGACGTCGAGGTGGCCCATCTGCAGCCACTGCCGTGCCTTGGCGAGCTGGTCCGCGAGGCTTTGCTCGCCGACCAGGCCGATCGATTTCATGAGTTGCTGGATGACCGGAAACAGCGCCGTGTCCTGGTGCAGCGGCGAGCATTGATAGCGCAGCACGGCGACCTCGGCGCCGATGCGATCCCGCGTCGATTGCACGAGGCGCGACTTGCCGATCCCGGCGTCGCCGGACAGCAGGACGACCTGCCCCTCGGAGTCGGCCGTCCGCCGCCAGCGGCTCAGCAACAGCTCGACCTCTTCGCTGCGGCCGACCAGCGGCGCCGTCGATCGGGCGCGTAGCGCCGTGAAGCGATTGAGCGAGGAGCGCGTACCCCTGACCTGCAGGACTTCCAGCGGCTCGGCCAGCCCGCGCAGCGTGCGCTTGCCCAGGCTCTTGTAGCGGAACGACCGGCCGGCAAGGCGCGCGGTGAGCGGTGACACGACCAGGGTGTTGGGCTCGGCCTCCGCCTGAAGCCGGGCGGCGACATTGGGCGTCTCGCCGGAAATGCCGCCGTCGCTGGCCTTGGTTCCGTAACCGATAGCGACCAGGCCGGTCGCCACGCCGACGCGCACCGCGAGGCGCTCGCCGTCCAAGGTGGGGATCCGCGACACCGTTTCGATCAGTTCCAGGCCGGCGGCGACCGCCCGCTCCACGTCGTCCTCGTGGCTGGTCGGCCAGCCGAAGTAGGCCATCATGCCGTCGCCCAGGAACCGTGCGACGTGGCCGCCCAGCTGCTGCACCGTCTCCGATGCGGTGGTGTGGTAACGCTCGGTGATCGGCGCCAGCTCTTCCGGATCGAGACGGTGGGCCAATGCCGTCGAGCCCACGAGGTCGCAGAACAGCACGCTCACCTGGCGGCGTTCCGCCTTGGGACGGCTGCGCGGGGCGGGCGGCGCCGGCAAGAGGCCGACGACGAAATTGTCGATGCGCGAACGTTGAACGCCGGCGATCGCGCTCAGCAGACGCTTGCGATCGCCGAGCGGCGCGATGCCGAGATTGACCAGGTCGGCATCGGTCAGCTCGGCCACGACGTCGAGGTCGATCGCGTGCGCGGCGAAGGTCGCGGCGTACTGGCCCAGTCCCAGCTGGTCGAGCCACGATTCGAGCTCTGTCGACATGCGGCCTTATCCGTTGGCCCCCAAGCCGGCAATAACATATCGCATGCAATGGGGGCGATATATCGTGTCCTGGCGGGGTTTTTCGATTTCCGAAACGTCCGTCCTGCTGCCCACGGTTGCGTCGGGACAGGTTGCTGCTATCCGAGCGCTCCGGCTTTGCGCAGCGCCGTGATTTCGGCATCGCTGTACTTGAGTTCGCGCAGGATCTCCTCGCTGTGCTGGCCGACGGCAGGCGGCGGCCCCGACGTGCGCGGCTTGGCGAAGCCCAGCCGGATGGGATTGTTTACGGTGCGCGGCACTTCGGGGTTCGTGGTGGCGGCAAAGATGCCGGCATGCGCCGCCTGCTCGTCGTCGATCACGTCGGCCAGACGGCCGACCACGCCGAAGGGAATACCGGTGCCCGAAAAGACGCCTTCCCACTCGGCGTAGCTCCTCGCCGCGAAGACCGGTGCCAGCTCCTGCCCGAGCTCGAGGGCGCGCGTGCGGCGCTCGGCGCGATCGGTGAAGCGCGGGTCGGCCGCGAGATCGGGCCGGCCGATGGCGGCGCAGAACGGTTCCCACAGGCGATCGTCGCGCACCAGCAGGAGCTGCAGCCAACGATCGTCCCGCGTGCGATAGAGATTGGTGAGTGCGTTGCGCGGCCGGTCAGGCGGCTGGCGCGGCGGCAGCTTGGCGCCGATCAGCGCGCCCGCGGCCGATGTGCCGTTGGCCCACACGCCATTGGCATAGAGCGACGTGCCGACCCAGCTGCCCTTGCCGGTACGATCGCGCTGGCGGAGCCCGAGCAGGATGGCGGCGACCAAAGTCATCGCCGTGGCGCGGTCGCCCTGGGCGGGCAGCGACAGGCCGGGCGGACCGCCTTCGTAGCGCGCCGCGTCGAGGATGCCGGAGCGGCCGAAGTAGGCCGTGATGTCGAAGCCCGGACGATCGCGGTCGGGGCCGGTCTCGCCGTAGCCGGTGAGCGAGCAATAGACCAGGCGCGGATTTATAGGCTCGATATCCTCCCAGCGCAGCTTCAGGCGCTCGCGCGCCGGCGGCGGGAAGTTCACGATCATGACGTCGGCGCCGCCGATCAACCGCTCGAGCACGGCGCGGGCGCTTGGGTTCTTGAGGTCGAGCGCGATCGAACGCTTCAGCCTGCCGTCGAGCTGCCAGGGGAAGTTCTTGTCGCTCTGCGGGTAGCTGGCGTTCTTGTAGTTGTGGCGATGCGGGTCGCCTTCGCCGGGCGGCTCGATCTTGATGACGTCGGCGCCGAAGTCGGCCAGCGCGACGGCCGCTGCGGGAGCTGCGATGAACGAGCTGATGTCGAGCACGACAAGCCCGCTGAGCGGCAGCGCCGCGTTCATCGTCTCCTCGGTCATCGAATAGCGCCGCTCGCCCGCAGGCTCGCGATCTCGTCGCGCGACAGGCCGGCTTCGGCCAGGATCTGGTCGCTGTGCTGGCCGAGCGCCGGCGCGGGCTTGGCAACCTGCTGTTCGGCGAAGCCCAGGCGGATCGGATTGGCCAAGGTGCGTGGCATCTCGGGAATGGCGGTATCGACGATCGCCCCGCAGGCCACCGCCTGCGCATCGTCGGGCACGTCCTGCGGCCGGCTGATGACGCCGAAGGTGATGCCGTGCGCCGACATGGTTTTGCGCCAATGCTCGTAGTCGCGGCTGGCGAAGGCCGCGCCCAGGATGGCGGCGAGCTCGCCCGAGCGCTTGCGACGCTCCTCGACCGTGGCGAAGCGCGGATCGTCCACAAGCTCGGGGCGTCCGATGGTCTCGCAGATCCCCGGCCACATCTTGTCCTCGCGCACGATGGTGAGCTGCAGCCAGCGATCGTCGGAGGTGCGGTAGATGGTGCCGAGGGCCGAGCGCGGCCGGTCCGGCGGCGGACGGTGCGGCAGGTAGGCGCCGACCAGGGCGGCCTGGGCGATCACGCCGCACGACCACAGGCCGTTGCCCAAAAGCGACGTGCCGACCCACGCGCCTTCGCCGGTTTTCATGCGGTGGATCAGCGCCATCAGGATGGCCGAGACCAAGGTCATCGCCGTCGCCCGGTCGCCTTGCGCGGGAACCGGCACGCCGGGCGGACCGCCTTCGTAGCGCTGGGCGTCCAGAAGGCCCGAGCGGGCAAAATAGGCGGTGACGTCGAAGCCCGGCCGGTCGCGGTCGGGCCCGCTTTCGCCGTAGCCGGTCAGCGAGGCGTAGATCAGCCGGGGATTGACCTTCTTCACGTCGTCATAGGTGAGCCTGAGCTTGTCGCGCACCGGCGGCGGGAAGTTGCAGACCAGCACATCGGAGGCGGCGATGAGACGGTCGAGCGCGGCGCGCGCCGCCGGCTGCTTGAGGTCGAGCACCAGCGAGCGCTTGTTGCGCGAGTCCATCTGCCAGGGATAGTTGACCTCGCCCTTCGGATAGTTGGACGAGTCGTGCATGATCCGGCGGTTGGCATCGCCGTCGGGCCCCTCGATCTTGATCACGTCGGCGCCCCAGTCGCCCAGCACGACCGCCGCGGCGGGGGCTGCAATGAACGAACTGATATCCAGCACGCGCAATCCTGCCAGCGGCAGGCCAGATTCGGTCATTGTCGTTCCCTGAAAAGCTCTTCGCCCGCTATGGGGCGCGGGCCTCCGGCGTCCGTCAAGACCGCCCGCCGGCGGGGTTTCGGCACGCGGCGTGCTTGGGCCTTCCTTGCAAAACGGCGTCTCGGCGCGTATCTCCCTGCCTCCCCAAACCAAGGAGAGAGCGCCTCAAGCGCAAACAGTCATGGGCTACAGAGTCGCCGTCGTCGGTGCGACCGGCAATGTCGGTCGCGAAATGTTGCAGATCCTGGCCGAGAGAAATTTCCCGGCCGATGACGTTGTTGCGTTGGCTTCCGCCCGTTCGGTCGGCAAGCAGACGTCGTTCGGCGACAAATCGGTGCTGAAAGTCCAGGACCTGGCCAAATTCGACTTCAAGGGCATCGACATCGTGCTGAGCTCGCCAGGCGCCAAGGTGTCGGCCGAGCACAGCCCGCGCGCCGCCAAGGCCGGCGCCATCGTGGTCGACAACACGTCGTATTGGCGCATGGATCCCGACGTGCCGCTGGTCGTGCCCGAGGTCAATGCCAAGGCGATCGCCGGCTACAAGGGCCGCGGCATCATCGCCAACCCGAACTGCTCGACCATCCAGATGGTGGTGGCGCTGAAGCCGATCCACGAGGCCGCTGTCATCAAGCGCGTCGTGGTGTCGACCTATCAGTCGACGTCGGGCGCCGGCAAGGAAGGCATGGACGAGCTTCTGAACCAGACCAAGAGCTTCTTCGTGAACCAGACGCTCGAGCCCAAGAAGTTCACCAAGGGCATCGCCTTCAACGTCATTCCCCATATCGACGTCTTCATGGATGACGGCTCGACCAAGGAAGAGTGGAAGATGGTGGTCGAGACCAAGAAGATCCTCGATCCCAGGATCAAGGTCCACGCGACCTGCGTGCGCGTACCGACCTTCATCGGCCATGCCGAGGCGATCAACCTCGAGCTCGAGCAGCCGCTCGACGAGCATGAGGCGCGCCATCTGCTGGCCGCCGCACCCGGCGTGCTGGTGGTCGATCGGCGCGAGCCGGGCGGCTACGTGACGCCCCAGGAAGTCACCGGCCAGGACGGCGTGTTCGTGAGCCGCGTGCGCGTCGATCCCACGATCGAGAACGGCCTGGCTATGTGGGTGGTCAGCGACAATCTGCGCAAGGGCGCAGCGCTCAATGCCGTCCAAATCGCCGAGGAGCTGATCAAAGGCTACATCTAGTAGATCTGCTCGAACCGAAGACCTGAACAGAAGATGGCGCGACGGCCTCCGCGCCATTTTTCCATGGCTCTGAATGTAACAATTAATCATTTTAGTACAGGTGTTTAAGGACTTGACCTGATGTAATATGAGAGAGTGAACGACACATTGTCGATCTATCCCTTAAGACCGGAATCGCAAGCCTCGCCCGGCCCAACGCCCTTGTTCGGCAACGACGCCGATAGTTTCGTGCAGCAGCTGCGGCTGGCGGCGCAGGCTCATCGCGCGGGTCGGCTCGACGAGGCGATCGCGTCCTACCTGCGGCTGCTCGCGGTGCAGCCCTATCATGCCGAGCTGCACAACAATCTCGGCGTGGCGCTCAGACTGGCGGGCAAGCTCGAAGCGTCGGTGTCGCATCACCGCCTGTCGCTCGCGGCCGATCCAGGCAATCCCGCGCTGCATTCCAATCTCGGCAATGCGCTGCGCGCCGCCAACCGGCTCGACGAGGCGGTCAAGCATCACTTCCAGTCGATCACGCTCAACCGCGACTATGCCGAGGGTTTCTTCAACCTGGCGCTCTGCCTGCGCGATCTCGGCCGGGTCGATGAAGCCGTCGGCTGCTTCGGCCGCTCGCTGGCGCTCAGCCCCGACAACCGCCGCACCAGGGTCGAGCTCGCCATCGCGCTCCTGATGCGCGGCGAGCTGGCCCAGGGCTTCGCCGCCTACGAAGCGCGCAAGCGCCTGCCCGAAACGCCTGTCCCCGACTTCATCCAGCCGGCGTGGGACGGCGGACCGCTCCAGGGCAAGCGCATCCTGCTTTATCCCGAGCAGGGCTTGAGCGACGTGCTGCTGTTCGTCCGTTTCGCCCGCGAGCTGCGGCGCCGCGGCGCCACCGTGCTGGTGCTGTGCCAGGCGCTGCTGAAGGATCTGCTCGGCACGGTCGACTTCATCGATACGGTCGTTGCCGAAGGCGAAAAGCTGCCGGACTTCGATCTTCATGCCTCGATGGCGTCGCTGCCTCATCTCTGCCGTGCCGACTTCGCTGCCCTGGCGGCGGAGCCTGCCTATCTGCATCCTCCGGCCACCAGCCGCATCAAGCTCGGCCGCATCGAAAAGGCCAAGCTCCGCATCGGCATCTACTGGGCCGCCATGCCCGGCCAGCCGCAGGATCGCCAGCGCTCGGCGCCGTTCGCCGAGTTTTTGGCGCTGGCCGGAGATCCGGAATTGCTCGTGTTCAGCCTGCAGGGCGGCGCGCATCAGCGCGACATCCAGCAATTCGGCGCCGGCGGCCTGGTGCACGATGTCGGGCGCGGCATCTTCGACTTCGCCGAGGCCGCTTCTGCGCTGTCGCAACTCGATCTTCTGCTGTCGATTGACGCGCCGATCGCCCATCTGGCAGCAGCCATGGGCTTGCCGACCTGGGTCCTGCTGCCGTCGACCGTCGACTGGCGCTGGCAGCTCGGCGGCGAGGATGCGCCCTGGTATCCTTCGGCGCGCCTGTTCCGCCAGCCTCGGCCGGGCGACTGGGACTCGGTGTTTGCCTTGGTTCGCGCCGAACTCGCGGTTCTCAAGCGCCGCACCGCGCTGGCCTGATCGGCCGCGCCGCTTGCATCCAACGCTGCAGATCCTGCGCGTCGTCGATATCGTCCAGCGTGTCGGCCAGGTTCTTCGAATAGCCTGACGGAAGGCCGGCCAGCGTGTCGGCCAGCGCCTGCGCGGTCGACCACCGGACGCCCGCGAACAAAGCGCGCGGCATCGGCTTGAGTCGGCGTGCGCCAACCAGCCAGAAACCGCCGTCGCCCGCCGGACCGAACACGAAATCGTTGCGGCCGAGCAGGCGAAAGGCGCGCGCGACGTGGCCGGCCCGCAGCGCCGGAATATCGCTGCCGACCAGCACCACGGGGCCGGGCGGCAACACCCGGAACGGCAGCGTCATGCGTTGCCCGAGATCGCCCCGCCCCTGGGGGTAGAGCCGCGGTCGCGGACCGGCGCTGCGCCATACCGGATGGCCGAGAGCATCGTCGGGCGTCACGAACAGCCAGGTCGTCCAGCGGCGGTCGTTCGCCAGTCGCCTGATCTCGTCGGCCAAGGTCGCACGATAGAACCGCGTGGCCGCCATCGCGCCGATCCCGCCGGCGAGCCGGCGCTTGACCCTGCCGAGCTGCGGCGCGCGGGCGAAGATCACGAGGTGTTTCATCCGTCGTACAGGCGCCGGACGACGGACACCGGGATTCCGGCAGAGTACAGGGCGAGGCACGACAGGTTGCGCAAGGGACGCAGCAGCCAGCCATCCCGTTCGTAGCGCCGCGCCGAGGCGACGACATCGGCATCGAGGGCGACCAGGTTTTCGCGGCCGATGCGGCGCACGAGGTCGACGTCCTCCATCAGCGGCAGGAGAGCAAAACCACCCAGGCGCCGATAGAAGGCACGTGCCATCAGAAGCCCCTGATCGCCATAGGGCAGGCCTAACGTCCGGCATCGCCAGGCGACCAGGCGCTCGACCCGGCGGGCGCGGGGATCGCGGGAATCGAACCGCAGCCGGAAGTAGCCGGCTCTCGCAGCGTTCGTGGTCTCTGTCATGAAGCGCTTCGCGGCATCCGCCCAGCCGGCCCCCAGCGTCGTGTCGGCATGCAGGAAGAGAAGCCACGGCGCGCTGCCGGCGGACGCGCCCGCCGCGAGTTGCCGGCCGCGGCCGGGTGCGGTCACGATGACGGCGGCGCCGGCCGCGCGCGCGATCGCCAGCGTATCGTCGCGTGAGCCGCCGTCGCAGACCGTGAGACGTAGGACGAGGTCGTGATCCTCGCGGCCGCCGAGTGAAGCGATCGTGCGCGCCAGATCGGATGCTGCGTTCAAGGTCGGGACGACGACGTCGATGGTCGTCGTCACCGGCTGCAGGCGGCGCCGCCCAGCACGCAGAACTTGGCGCAATGCGGATGGTTCAGGCGCACCGCGCCCACGCTGTCGGCCAGGGTGCGGCCGAGCTCGAACTGCGGATCGTAGGGCAGCAAGGTGCAGGCGACGACGGCGGGGCGAGCGGCGCCCTTGCGCTTCACCACCATGCGCGAGGAAGCGCACATCACGCTGTCGGGCGATTTTTTCAGGATCCCCCAGCAGGCGGTCGTGATCTCGGGCACGTCGACGGTGGCATCCATCTCAGGAAACAGCACCAGGGTCGTCGGATCGTGGGCGTCGACGGACACGCCGAGTTCGGCGAACAGCCGCGCGTAGCCTCCGCGCACCTGATCCTCAGACTCGTCCGAGAAACGGCGGCCGGCGACGTGAACGTCGAAGCCCGCCTCGGCCAGCCAGACCAGGCCGTCGATGGTCGGCTGCCAGCTGCGCGCGCCACGCTCGGCTTCGTGCAGCGCCCGGCCGTAATGGTCGAGCGAGACCCGGAGCGTGAGATTGCCGCCGTGTCGCTGCAACAGGTCGAGCAGGGCCTGCTTCATCTTGTGCATCGGTTTCATGGCATTGGTCAGCACCATGGCCTTGAGGCCGCGCGACAAGACATCGCCCAGCATCACCGGCAGCTCGGGATTCATGAAGGGCTCGCCGCCGGTGAAGCCGATCAGCCGGGTGGCGTGGCCGTCGCGCTCGATCTCGTCGAGGTAGGACGCGACCTCCGCGGCCGTGAGATAGACCAGGCGATCGTTGCGCGGCGAGGATTCGATGTAGCAGTTGCGGCAGGTGAGATTGCACAGCGTGCCGGTGTTGAACCAAAGCGTTTCGAGCGCCTTGAGGCCGACCTGCGCCCGTTGCTCACCCTTGGCGGTAAAGTGCGCGTCCTGGAATTTTGCGGGGTCGAGCAGAAGGGGCAACATCGACAGGGTCCTGCGTCAGGGTGCCGGGGGAGCCTAGCATGAACCGCGCTCGGCTCGACCCTACGAACAAGCTTCGATACGGCACGCTGCAGGGCGCCTACCTGATGATCGCAGCGCGTTCGCTGGGCTTCGACGTCGGCGCCATGAGCGGCTTCGACAATACCAAGGCCGATGCGGCGTTCTTCCCCGACGGCCGCTTCAAGGCGAACTTCCTGTGCAACATCGGCTACGGCGATCACGCCAAGCTGTTCAACCGCAGCCCGCGCATGCCGTTCGAGGAGGTCTGCACGCTGGCCTAGAGGCCGAGATAGCGGCCGATCTGCTTCCAGGGCAGCGGCAACAGCGAGACGAGCGCCAGCAGGCCGAAACCCAGGATGATCGCGCCGGAGCAGCGGTTCAGCCACAGCAGGCCGGCGCCGGTGAAGCGCGCGCGCAGCGACACCGAAGCCGCGCAGATGATCGTCCACCAGGCGAGCGCGCCGCAGAACACCGCGCCCACCAGCAGGGCCGCGTCGGGCAGGCTGGCGCCGACGCCCGCCAGATTGCGGCTGGCGAAGGCGGCGCCGAAGGCCATGACGGTCACCGGATTGAACACGGTGATGAAGAAGCTCGAACTGGCGTAGTGCAGATGCGTCGCCACCCGGTGTTCGCGATCGTCGGCCACCGGGTCGCCGACGGAGCGCGGCCGGTGGCGCATCGTCGTCCAGCCCATGATCGCCAGCACCATGCCGCCGATGCCGAGCAGCCAGGATTCGCGCTCGATGACGAATTGCTCGACGAAGGAGAGGCCGAAAGCCGCTACTGCGCCGAACACGGCATCGCCCAGCGCCGCGCCGATGCCGGTCATGTAGCCCGCCATCGCGCCCACGGTGATCGAACGGCGGATGCAGAGCGCCGCGGCCGGACCGACCGGGACGGCGATCACGAATCCGATGGCCGCGCCCTCGATGGCGAGCGCGATCGGATTGAAGACGAAGCCCGGAACGTTCATTGCGTGGCTATAGCTTTTCCGCCGTGAAGTGGCGCGACGGCGCGACCATCCTGTCCTGCGCCGCCACCAGTTGCAGCTCGCGCTCGCCCTGGGCACGGGTGACTTCGAGCACGGCGAAAATCGACGAGGCGGCCTTGCCGAGCGCCAGGGCGATGTCGCCGCTTTCGATCCAGTGGGCCGAAAACAACGCGGCGACCGCATCGCCCGTTCCATTCGGCGCGATGTCGAAACCGATCAACGGCGTCGAGATCCGCCACGCAGCGTCTGGGCCGACCGCGACCATCTCGATCTGGTCGGCTGGCGCGTCGGCGCGCCGCAGGCTGGTGATCAAGGCGAGCCGCGGCCCGTTCAGCAGGCTGCGGGCGGCCGCCAGCGTCTCGCTCATGGTCGAGATCCTGCGACCGGTCAGGTGCTCGAGCTCGAAATGGTTGGGCGTCACCAGATCGGCGGCGGGAATGGCGCGCTCACGGAAGAAGCTGTCGATGCCCGGCTTGACGTAGATGCCGGTGTCGACATCGCCCAGCACCGGATCGCAGCACCACACGACCTTGGCGTTGGCGGCGCGCACGCGGCGCGCCGTGTCGAGCACGACGTCGGCCAGGGCGGCATCGCCGACATAACCCGTGAGCAGCGCGTCGCACCGGGACAGCAGGCCGAGCTCCTCGATACCCCGCACGATCTCGGCGACCTGGTCGGCCGGGGCCGTGCGGCCGCGCCAGGCGCCGTAACCCGTGTGATTCGAGAATTCGACCGTGTTTACCGCCCAGACCTCGTGGCCCAATCGTTGCAGGGGAAAAGTTGCCGCCCGATTGCCGACATAGCCGTAGGCAACATGGCTCTGGAGCGAGAGAAAGCGCATGGAAGCGGTCACCTTGCCACAAGGAGGCCCGTCATTATAGTCCGCGGCGTTTCTGGGGAGTTTTAGATGTCGAAGACCGTTCGCCCGCGCCGTAGCGTTCTTTATATGCCGGGTGCCAACACGCGCGCGCTGGAAAAAGCGCGCGCCCTGCCGGCCGACGCTCTGATCTTCGATCTCGAGGACGCCGTCGCCCCCGACGCCAAGGAAGCCGCCCGCGTCAATGTCGTGCTGGCCGCGGACAGCAAGGCCTACGGCAAACGCGAGATCGCCATCCGGTGCAACGGGCTTGCGACGGCATGGGGTGCCGCCGACATCGAGGCCATCGCCGCGTCCGGCGCCGATGCGATCCTGGTGCCCAAGGTGGAGAGCGCCGCCGAGGTCACCCATGTCGTGTCGCTGCTCGACACCGCCGGCGCGCCGCCGACCCTGGCGGTATGGGCGATGATCGAGACGCCGAAAGCCATCCTGCGCGCCGAGGAGATCGCGGGCTCCCATCCCAGGCTCGCGCTGTTCGTCATGGGCACCAACGATCTGGTGAAGGACATGCGGGCGCGCCACACGCCGATGCGCCTGCCGATGGTGACGGCGCTCGGCCTCGGCATGCTGGCCGCGCGGGCCTATGGCCTCACCATCCTCGACGGCGTCTACAATGACATCCGCGACGCCGAGGGATTCCGCGCCGTCTGCCAGCAGGGACTCGAGATGGGGTTCGACGGCAAGACCCTGATCCATCCCAGCCAGGTCGAGCCGTGCAACGAGATCTTCGCCCCGTCGGCCACGGAGCTCGAGATGGCCGGCAAGATCGTCGCTGCCTTCAAGGCCGCGCAAGCCGAAGGCAAGGGAGTGGTCACGGTCGACGGCCGGATGATCGAGAACCTCCATGTCGAACAGGCCGAGCGCGCGCTGGCGCTGGCGGCGGCGATCAAGGAACTGCAGGAAGCGGCATGACCAGCAAGGGCAAAACCAGCACCGGCAACTTCTTCGAGGATTTCCGGATCGGCCAGGAGATCCGCCACGCCACGCCGCGCACGCTCACCGAGGCCGATGCGGCGTTGAACATCGGCCTCTACGGCTCGCGCTTCGCCATCAACTCCTCGGACGTCTTCGCCCGCTCGCTCGGCCTGCCGCGCGCGCCGCTCGACGACCTGCTGGTCTTCCATGTCGTGATCGGCAAGACCGTGCCCGACATCTCGCTGAATGCCGTCGCCAATCTCGGCTATGCAGAGTTTCGCTGGGGCGTGCCGGTCTATCCCGGCGATACGGTGTCGGCGCATTCGACGGTTCTCGGCCTGCGCGAAAACTCCAACCGCGCCAGCGGCGTCGTTTGGGTGCGCTCGATCGGCGCCAATCAGAACGGCGAGATGGTGCTCGACTACGTGCGCTGGGTGATGGTGCACAAGCGCGATCATGAGGCCGCAGTCGGTGCGCCCGTGGTGCCGAAGACCGCTTCTTCCGTCCAGCCGGCAGAGTTGATCGTGCCGGTCAACCTGACGCTTGCCGCCTACGACGATGTCGCCGCCGGTTCGCCGTACCGCTGGGAGGATTACGAAGCAGGCGAGCGCATCGACCATGTGAGCGGCATCACGCTCGAGGATTCCGACCACATGTTCTCGACGCGGCTCTACCAGAACACCGCGCGAGTCCATTTCGACGCCTTTGCCGGCAAGAACACCCGATTCGGCCGGCGCCTCGCTTATGGCGGCCATGTCATTTCGCTGGCCCGCGCGCTGTCGTTCAACGGCCTCGCCAACGGCTTTCGCGTGGCGGCGATCAACGCCGGCAGCCATGTCGCGCCGACCTTTGGCGGCGACACCATCTATGCCTGGTCGGAGGTGCTGGAGAAGGCGCCGCTGCCAGGTCGCGCGGATGTCGGTGGGCTGCGGGTGAGAACCATTGCCGCCAAGGATTGCCCCTGCGATTCGTGGCCGGGGAAGCAGGCCGACGGCAAATATCATCCGGCGGTCGTGCTCGACCTCGACTACTGGCTGCTGATGCCGCGCCGATAAGAATTTCGCTTAGAAATCCGAGGCTTAACCAGCCGCCGTCGGCGACTTTCATTGACTTGAAGCGGCGCGGCGCTAAATAAAGATCAGCCGATCTCGGCTATTGAGGTTCTTACGCGATGAGCGTCGCCAATCGGCCGGTGCATCGGCCGCTTTCCCCACATCTGCAGGTCTACAAGTGGCAGCTCACTTCCGTCCTGTCGATCCTGCATCGCGCCACCGGCATCGCGCTTTCGGTCGGCGCGCTCTATCTCGCGACCTGGGTGATCTACGCGGCCGCCAATCCCACGGCCTATGCGCTGTTCCAGGGCTTCAACACGTCGATCCTGGGCCGCATCGTACTGGGCGGCTGGCTGTTCTGCGCCTTCTATCACCTGTGCAACGGCATCCGGCACCTGTTCTGGGATGCGGGCTACGGCTTCGAGCTCAAGGACGCCTATCGCAGCGGCTGGATCGTCGTCGCCGTCGCGCTGATCGCCACGGTCGTGTCGTGGATCGTCGGCCTCAGGCTGGTGTGAGGGCAAACCGATGAACAGCGACCTCCGGACTCCTCTCGCCCGCGCCCGCGGCCTCGGCTCGGCCCGCGAGGGCGTGCACCACTGGTGGGCGCAGCGGCTCACCGCCATTGCGCTGATCCCGCTCGTCGTGTGGTTCGCGATCTCGCTGGTGATGATGAGCGGGGCCGACTATGGCGCCGTGCGCGCCTGGATCGGTTCGCCGGTCGTCATGGTGCTGCTGATCCTGACCATCGCCATCGGCCTGCATCACGGCCAGCTCGGCCTGCAGGTCGTGATCGAGGACTACGTGCATGGCGACGGGTCGAAGCTGGCGCTGATCGTGGCGGTGCGCTTCATCGCGGTGTTGTTCGGGTTGGCCGCGGTCGTGGCCGTCCTGCGTATCGGATTCGGGAGCTGACCATGGCCGAAGCGAGCAACGGCAAGAGTTACGGCGCAACCGCGGGCACGATCAATATCGGCGGCAACGCCTACAAGGTGGTCGATCACGAGTACGACGTCGTCGTGGTCGGCGCCGGCGGTGCGGGCCTGCGCGCCACCTTCGGCCTCGCCGCCAAGGGACTGAAGACCGCCTGCATCACCAAGGTGTTCCCGACGCGCAGCCACACCGTGGCGGCGCAGGGCGGCATCTCGGCCTCGCTCGGCAACATGGGGCCGGACGACTGGCGCTGGCACATGTACGACACCGTCAGGGGCTCGGACTGGCTGGGCGACCAGGACGCCATCGAATACATGGTGCGCGAGGCGGTGCCGGCGATCATCGAGCTCGAGCATTACGGCGTGCCGTTCAGCCGCACGCCCGAGGGCAAGATCTACCAGCGGCCGTTCGGCGGCATGACGACCGAGTTCGGCAAGGGCATTGCCCAGCGCACCTGCGCCGCCGCCGACCGCACCGGCCATGCCATCCTGCACACGCTCTACCAGCAGTCGCTGAAGAACAACGCTGAATTCTTCATCGAGTATTTCGCCCTCGATCTCATCATGGACGAGGGCACCTGCCGCGGCGTCATGGCGTGGAACCTCGACGACGGCACCATCCACCGCTTCCGCGCCCACAAGGTGGTGCTGGCGACCGGTGGCTACGGCCGCGTCTACTTCACCGCCACCTCGGCCCACACCTGCACCGGCGACGGCGGCGCCATGGTGCTGCGCGCCGGCCTGCCGCTCGAGGACATGGAGTTCATCCAGTTCCATCCCACCGGCATCTACGGCGCCGGCTGCCTGATCACCGAGGGCGTGCGCGGCGAGGGCGGCTACGTCACCAACTCGACCGGCGAGCGCTTCATGGAGCGCTATGCGCCCTCGGCCAAGGATCTGGCCGCGCGCGACGTGGTGAGCCGTGCCATGACCATCGAGATCCGCGAAGGCCGCGGCTGTGGCCCCAACCACGACTATATCGAGCTGCATGTCGAGCATCTCGATCCCAAGGTGATCCACGAGCGGCTGCCCGGCATCGCCGAGACGGCGCGCATCTTCGCCGGCGTCGACGTCACGCGCCAGCCGATCCCCATCCTGCCGACCTGCCACTACAATATGGGCGGCATCCCGACCAACCATCACTGCGAGGTGATGACGGTCAAGAACGGCGATCCCAACACCGCCGTTCCCGGCCTGATGGCGATCGGCGAGGCGGCCTGCGTTTCCGTCCACGGCGCCAACCGGCTGGGCTCCAACTCGCTGCTCGACCTCGTGGTGTTCGGCCGCTCCGCCGCCAATCGCTGCGCCGAGGTGCTGACGCCGGGCGAGTCGCACAAGCAGCTGCCGCACGCCGGCGAGGAGGCGATCGCCCGCTTCGACCGGCTGCGCCACGCCGCGGGCGGCACCGGCACGGCGCAGCTCCGCCTCAACATGCAGCGCACCATGCAGAACGACTGCGCGGTGTTCCGCACCCAGCAGAGCCTCGACGAGGGCTGTGCGAAGATGGACCAGGTGATCGCCGGCAGCTCCGACATCCGGGTCAAGGATCGCTCCCTGATCTGGAACTCGGATCTCATGGAGACGCTGGAGTTCGAGAACCTGATCGTGCAGGCCCAGGCCACCATCCGTTCGGCCGCCAACCGCAAGGAAAGCCGCGGCGCGCATGCCCGCGAGGATTTCCCCGAGCGTGACGACAAGGAATGGATGAAGCACACCGCGATCTGGGTGGACGAAAAGGGCAAGACCCGCATCGACTACCGCCCGGTGAAGCTGCAGCCGATGAGCAACGATGTACAGTCGTTCCCACCCAAGGCGCGCGTGTACTAGGACGCCGCGGAGTGGGGCGCCCGAGAGTTTTGAGAGGAAGCGATGGCTGAGTTCACACTGCCCGCCAATTCCAAGGTCGGCGTCGGCGAGACCTACAAGGCGGCGGCGGGCGCCAAGAACATCAAGGCGTTCAAGGTCTATCGCTGGACGCCCGACGACGGCAAGAATCCCTCGATCGACACCTACGAAGTCGACATGGACCAATGCGGCCCGATGGTCCTGGACGCGCTGATCAAGATCAAGAACGAGATCGACAGCTCGCTCACCTTCCGTCGCTCGTGCCGCGAGGGCGTGTGCGGCTCGTGCGCCATGAACATCGACGGCACCAACACGCTGGCCTGCACCAAGTTCATTGCCGACGTGAAGGGCGACATCAAGATCTACCCGCTGCCGCACATGCCGGTGGTGCGCGACCTGGTGCCCGATCTCACCGTGCCCTACGCCCAGCTCGCCGCGATCGAGCCGTGGCTGAAGTCGACCAGCCAGCCGCCGACCCGCGAGCGGCTGCAGTCGCACGAGGAGCGCGCCAAGCTCGACGGGCTGTGGGAGTGCATCCTGTGCTTCTGCTGCACCACCTCATGCCCGTCCTACTGGTGGACCGGCGAGCGCTATCTCGGGCCCGCCATCCTGCTGCAGGCCTATCGCTGGCTGGCCGACAGCCGCGACGAGGCCAAGGGCGAGCGGCTCGACCAGCTCGAGGATCCTTTCCGGCTCTACCGCTGCCACACCATCATGAATTGCACCAAGACCTGCCCCAAGAGCCTCAATCCGGCGAAGGCCATCGCCGAGATCAAGAAGATGATGGTCGAACGGACGATTTGATCGGTCGTCCGTCCAACAAAGGCGCGCCAGTAACCCGGCGCGCCTTTTGCTATGCTGCCCCTGAAAACATAAGAACAGGGGCTTCAACGATGTTTCTCAAAACTCTCGCCGCTGCGGCGGCGTTCTCGGCCGTGGCGGCAGTCGCCGCGGTGCCGGCGTCGGCCGGGCAGACCTTCGACGCGGTGAAGGCCAAGGGCTTCGTGCAGTGCGCGGTCAACACCGGCCTGGCGGGCTTCTCTTTCTCCGACAGCCAGGGCAAGTGGACCGGGCTCGATGTCGATCTTTGCCGGGCGATCGCGGTGGCGATGTTCGGCGATAGCGAAAAGGCCAAGTTCACGCCGACCACGGCGCAGCAGCGCTTCGTGGCGCTGCAGTCGGGCGAGGTCGACGTCATCACCCGCAACGCCACGCAGACCCTGCTGCGCGATACCTCGCTCGGCTTCAACATGGCGGGCGTGAACTTCTACGACGGCCAGGGATTCATGGTGCCGACCAAGAGCAACATCAAAAGCGCCAAGGACCTGAACGGCGCCACGATCTGCGTGCAGCCGGGCACGACGACCGAGCTCAACCTCGCCGACTATTTCCGCAAGAACAAGATGACCTTCAAGCCGGTGCTGATCGAGAAGCTCGACGAGCTCCTGCAGGCCTACGCCGCCGGCCGCTGCGATTCCTACACGACGGACGCTTCGGGGTTGGCCGCGGTGCGCGCCGGCCAGCTCTCGGGCAAGGGCGAGCACACGATCCTGCCCGAGCGCATCTCCAAGGAGCCGCTCGGCCCCCTCGTGCGCCACGGCGACGATCAGTGGTTCGACCTCGTCAAATGGACGCTGATCGGCATGATCGAGGCCGAGGAGATGGGCATCACCTCGAAGAACGTCGACGAGATGCTGAAGAGCGACGATCCGGCCATCAAGCGCTTCCTGGGCGTCACGCCGGGCTACGGCAAGGCCGTCGGTGTCGACGAGAAGTGGATGTACAACATCGTCAAGCAGATCGGGAACTACGGCGAGAGCTTCGAGCGCAACGTCGGCAAGGACACGCCGCTCAAGCTCGAGCGCGGCCAGAACGCGCTGTGGACCAACGGCGGCCTGATGTACGCGATTCCGTTCCGGTGATTGCCGGGGGCGCGCGACTGGAGTGGCGCGCCCCCAGCGCTACTCCACCCGCTCGAACCGCATCTTCTTGATCCGGCCGGTCGACACTTCCAGCGCCACGATGCGGCCGGCGCGGTCGCGCACGAGATGGGCGAGCTGGCTGACCTGGAGCCAGGTGCCTGGTGACTCGATCTCGACGGTGTCGGCGTCGATGCCGCGCAGCGACCAGGGCGGGCCGCCGGCGATCAGCGGTCCGCCAACGGCGGCGGCCCAGTCCTCGCCGCTGCGCTCGATCTCCCAGGTGGCGCCCGAGTCGGCCGAAACGTAGCGGCCGGCGATCGCCGCCGGCACCGACTTGCGCCGGCCGAGCTTCTTGAAGGTGAGCACGCGGCCGGCGCCGAGATCGACCCGCGCTGTCCCGGTTCGGCCGGGCTTGAGGGCGAATTCGAACGAGCCGCGTTCGGCGGCCAGCCAGCCGTCGGCGCGGCGACCCAGCGCGAACGGCAGCCCGTTCTGGGTGACCGTGGCCTCGCCGTTGCGCCACGCCAGGTCGAACAACGCGGGCTCTTCGGCGTTGAACCAGAGGCCGCCGAGCGGCTTGATCTCGGCCTCGCCGATGGTGGGCAGGGCGGGCTTCAATCGCCTGTCGCCTTCCAGCGCCAGCGTCGCGATGGCGCGTGCCTGCCGCCAGGGATCGATACTGCCCAGATTGGCGATCACCACGATGGTGAGATCCGCCTGCGGCAGCCGCAGGAATTCCGTGCGATAGCCCGGCCACAGGCCGCCATGGCCGATGGTGGCGAGGCCGCGCATGTCGTCGGCCTGCACGCCGCGGCGATATTTGTTGGCATGGCCGCCGGCGAGCGGCGCCGCGGCCGCGAGTTGCGCCGGCAGTCCCTTGGGCGAAAGCGTTGGCTGATCGAAATGCCGGCTCCAGATCAGCAGATCCTCGACGGTCGAGGTGAGGCCGCCTTCGCCGCCCTGCGGGTAGGCGTGCGCGGCGCGGCGGAAACCGCTCTCGAAATCGCCGAGATATCCCGTGGCGAGGCCCGGGATCACCGTGTCGATCTCGTGCGCCAGCAGGGTGCTGGCCATGCCGAGCGGCCCGAAGATGCGCTCGGCGAGGACGTCGCCCAATTTCTTGGCCGTGAGCTTCTCGATGATCAGGCCGAGCAGCAGGAAGTTCGTGTTGCTGTAGAGGAAGCGGCTGCCCGGCGCGAAGTTGAGATGGTTGTTGCGCGCGCAGGCGGCCACAAGGTCCTGCGGCCGCGCCGGCTTGTCGAGGCCGTGGCCGCCCAGCCGCAGCAGCTCGAGGAAATCCGGCAGTCCGCTCGAATTGCGCATCATCTGGTCGATGGTGACGGGCAGCGGTTTCAGGTCGCGAAGATACTTGTGCGGCGGATCGGAGAGCTTGAGCTTGCCTTCCTCGGCCAGCATCAGCGCGGCGCTCACGGTAAACTGCTTGCTCACCGAGGCGATGCGAAAGCGCGTCCGCGGCTGGATCGGCACGCCCAATTCGATGCTGGCGAGCCCGTAGCCCTTGCAGAGCTCGATCTCGCCGCCGCGCATGACGGCCGCGACGGCGCCCGGCGAGCCGGGCCGGGTGTAACGGGAGAACAACGCGTCGACGCGACGTTCGAGGGCGACGGATCCGATCGATTTCGACATGGCGCGCAGTCAAGCGAAGCGCCTCGCCCTTGTAAAGCCGAGGCGCTACCTTCCGGCGAACACAGGAGGAACGCGCCAATGGAGCGCCAGTTCGTCAACATCGAGAAAGGTCTCGGGCCCGATGGCAGGATCGCCGTGGTGCGCTTCGATCGCGGCGACAACATCAACGCGTTGAGTCAGAAGGCGATGCGCGAGCTGCGCGACGTGCCGCGCGACTTCGAGGACGACCTTTTGACCTCGGTCGTGATCCTGACCGGCTCGGCCAGGGCCTTCTCGGCGGGTTTCGACCTGAAGGATACCGAAGGCCGCCGGCGCGATTCGCTGTCGGTCGGCGAGCGCATCCATCGCCAGCGGCTCGGTCCAAAGATGTGCAAGGCGTGGCACGAGATGGACCAGGTCACCATCGCCGCCATCGAAGGCCATTGCATCGGCGGCGGCGCCGCGCTGGCCGTGTCGCTCGATTTCCGCACCTGCGGGAAGGGCGCGCATTTTCGCATCCCCGAGGTCGAGCTCGGCATGAACATGAGCTGGGGCTCGATCCCGCGCATGCTGGCGTTGATGGGTCCGGCGCGCACCAAGCAGGCGGTCATCCTGGCGTCGGACCGCATCTCCGCCGCCGAGGCGTTGGCGTGGGGGCTGGTCGAGAACGTCGTCGAGGACGGCCAGGCCTTCGGCGCCGCCATGCAATTCGCCGAGAAGATCGCCCGCCAGCCGCCGATCCCGGTGCGCATGACCAAGCGCACGGTCAACCGCTTCGCCCACGCGCTCGACGATCTCGGCGCCCACATGGACGCCGACCAGAACGTGCTGACCGGGTTGACCGAGGACTACAAGGAGGGAACCCAGGCCTTCCGCGAGAAGCGCAAGCCGGTGTTCAAGGGGCGGTAGCTGGGGGCGCGCCGCTCCAGCCTAGTACTTCCGGCCCGGCAGCTGGTCGATGATCGCCTGCCGCGCCGGGTCCTCGAGCATCGCCCATCGGCCGATCTCGTCGATCGTGCGCTTGCAGCCGAGGCAGAAGCCGCTCTTGCGATCGATCGTGCAGATGCCGATGCAGGGCGACATCACGCGCCTGAGCGGCGGCGGTCCATCAGACATCGCGCGATCAGGGCTTCTTGCTGAGCTCTGCGAGCTGGTTCTGCAGCTCGTCGAGCTTGCGCTTGAGATCGTCGATCGCGGCTTCGGTCGGCGGGTTGGCCGCATCGCTCTTGGGCGGCTCCTGTCCGTTGGTCGTGGATGGCGCGCCCGGCGCCTGTCCCGCCTGGCCGGGCCGGAACGGGTTGAACATGCGCATGGCGTTCTCGAACATCGCCATGTTCTGCTTGCCCATCGATTCGAACTGCTGGAACGGGTTGAAGCCGAAGGCATTCTGCATGTAGCGCCGCATCTGCTCCTGGTTGCGCGCAAACTGCGTCATCGACATTTCGAGATATTGCGGCACCACGCCCTGCAGGCTGTCGCCGTAGAAGGAAATGAGCTGGCGCAGGAACGGGATCGGCAGCAGCGTCTGCCCACCCTTGTTCTCTTCCTCGACGATGATCTGGGTCAGCACCGAGCGGGTGATCTCGTCGCCGGTCTTGGCGTCGTAGACGACGAAGTCGGTCTTGTCCTTCACCATCTGCGACAGATGGTCGAGCGTCACGTAAGCGGAGGTGGCGGTGTTGTAGAGCCGCCGGTTCGCGTACTTCTTGATCACCACCGGGGCGGGCTTCGGTCCACCCTCGGGTACTGCCTGATCGGCCATTACGCTTCGCTCCCTAGCTCCCGGCCGTCGTGAACGCCCGTTTACTTCGGATTGGCCACCTTAGCGCCGATACCGCAGTGCGACAAGGCGCGGTTTGCGCCTGCGAAAGCAGCGCCCAAGGACCATGGCGTGCCGCGATGGGCTATAGTGGGCGCATGGCCCCCGAAAACGACGATTCTGCCGATTTCGACCGCCTCGCCCGGCGTTATCTCGACCTCTGGCAGAGCCAACTTGCCGGGCTTGCCGCCGACCAGGCGCTGACCGAACAGATCGCCCGCCTGTTCGCGGCCGCGAACACCCAGGTTGCCTCGGCGATCCAGGCGGCCCAAGGAGCACACCATGCAGCCTCGAGTAGGTCCCCGTCCGCTGCCGCTTCATCTGGGCACGGCACTGATGACGTGGGCGAGCTCCGAAAGCGCGTGGAGGCTCTGGAAGCCCGCATCGCCGAGCTCGAAGCCAAGCTCGGCGGCGCCTGAGACGGTCGCGGCACTGCTGCCCGAGATCGCCGCCCTCGAAGCAAGGGCAGGCGCGGGCAAGTTCGAGGCAGCACTTCAGCGCGAGATCACGCGCCGCATGCACCGGCTGGCCGACGGCGTGCTGGCCTATCGCCAAAACCCGGTCCGTCGCACGCTCGACAATCCACCGGCGGTGTGGAGCGAAGGCAATACGCGGTTGCTCGACTATGGCGCCACGCACCGCGCGGCGCGCACGCGCGGGGCGCGCGCCGTGCTGGTCGTACCTTCGCTGATCAATCGCTGGGAGGTGCTCGACCTCACCGCCGAGAAGAGCCTTTTGCGCGCCATGGCGGCACGCGGGCTCAGGCCTTACCTCGTCGATTGGGGAACGCCCAATGACGAGGAGCGGCGCTTCGACAGCACGGCCTACGTGGCGCGCCTCGAGCGCGCGCTGGGCTTCGTCGCCAGACGCGCGCGGCGGGCGCCGGCCGTGATGGGCTACTGCATGGGCGGCACGCTCACCGTGGCGCTGGCGGCGCGGCGGCCGCGCCGGGTCGCCGGGCTGGCGCTGCTCGCCGCACCCTGGGACTTCCACGCCGACCGCACCGGCCATGCCTTCCTGGTCTCGGCCGGTCCGCTTCTGGCGGAGATGGCGGACCGGATGGGCGAGCTGCCGGTCGATATCCTGCAGACCCTGTTCTGGTCGCTCGATCCCTGGCTCGCACTGAAGAAGTTCGGCCGCTTCCTCGGCATGGACCAGCAAGGCGAGTCCGCCCGCGACTTCGTGCTGCTCGAGGATTGGCTGAACGACGGCGCGCCGCTCGCCGGACCGACGGCGCGCGAATGCC